>Ga0187779_10001644_pt1 | contig 13921 bp, 10 predicted proteins | sample 1015_Q2_SP10_10__FD_132435 | JGI IMG/M metagenome (GOLD analysis project Ga0187779, IMG submission 132435) | Tropical peat soil microbial communities from peatlands in Department of Meta, Colombia - 1015_Q2_SP10_10_MG | ecosystem: Environmental > Terrestrial > Soil > Wetlands > Peat | place... | reverse complement strand
TCGATGAAGGCGACGCTGCTTGTCGGCGATTACCTGTTCGTCTCGAAATATTCGTACGGCTATAGCCATTTCTCGCTGCCGCTGTCACCGCCTTTGTTCTCGGGCCGCCTCCCGGACGGTTTCACGCCACAACGCGGTGACGTGGTTGTGTTCCGTCTGCCGCGCGATACTTCGACCGACTACATCAAACGTGTCATCGGGCTTCCCGGCGACAAGATCCAGGTGATCGACGGCGTCGTGCAAATCAACGGCGTGCCGATCAAACGCGAGCGCGCCGACGACTTCATCGAGACGGAAGAAGGCACGCGCGCGGCGCCCGTCAAACGTTGGAAGGAGACGCTGCCGAACGGCGTGTCCTACTACGCGCTTGACCTCGTCGATAACGGCTTTGCCGACAATACGCAGATCTACACGGTCCCGCCCGGTCACTATTTCATGATGGGCGACAACCGCGACAATTCGACCGACAGCCGTTTCAGCCAGGTCGGCATGGTGCCGTTCGAAAATATCGTCGGCAAGGCGCAGATTATTTTCTTCTCCGTTTATGAAGGCGAGCGCGCCTGGGAATTCTGGCGGTGGCCGTTCTCCGTGCGCTGGAGCAGGCTGTTCACGATCGTCAGATGAGCCGCAGCAAGGCCAAGGACAGGGCAGCACTCGAAGGACGCATCGGCTACAAATTTGCCGATAAGGCGCTTCTGGAACGCGCGCTGACGCACATCTCGGCGCTGTCGGGCGGCAGCAGAACCAACAGCTATCAGCGGCTGGAATTTCTCGGCGATCACGTGCTCGGCCTGGTGATCTCGGACATGCTCTACCGCATGTATCCGCGCGCCAATGAAGGCGAGCTGTCGCGTCGATTGTCCGATCTGGTGCGGAAGGAAACCTGCGCCGAAGTTGCGCGCGCAATGGATATCGGCCCGGCGCTCAAGCTCGGCAGCTCGGAATCGAATGCCGGCGGCCGTCTGCGCGCCACCATCCTCGGCGATGCCTGCGAGGCGCTGGTCGGCGCCGTCTTTATCGACGGCGGTTATAAGGCGGCCGAGAAGCTCGTCGACCTGTTCTGGAAAGAGCGCATGCAGAAGTCGCTACGGGCGCTGCGCGATCCGAAGACGATGCTTCAGGAATGGGCGCAGGCGCGCGGCCTGCCGACGCCGGCCTATCAGGAGGTGGCGCGGACCGGTCCGCACCACAAACCGAAGTTCAGCGTGACGGTGGTGCTGCCGAACCGGCCGCCGGCCGAAGGCATCGGCAACTCCAAGCGCGCCGCGGAGCAGGCGGCTGCCGCGGCAATGCTCGGGCAGGTCGGCATCGTGCTGGACAAGATTGATGGCTGAGCCTGCGACACGCTGCGGATTTGTGGCGCTGATCGGCGCGCCGAACGCCGGCAAATCGACGCTGCTCAATGCGCTGGTCGGCTCCAAGGTCACTATCGTCTCGCGCAAAGTGCAGACGACGCGCTCGCTTATCCGCGGCATCGCCGTCGAGGGCGACGCCCAACTGATTTTCGTCGACACGCCGGGCATCTTCGCGCCGCGGCGACGGCTCGACCGCGCCATGGTGACGACGGCGTGGACCGGCGCGCACGATGCTGATTTGGTCGGGCTGCTGATCGATGCGCGCAAGGGCATCGATGAGGAGGCCGAAACGATTGTCGGGCGGCTCGGCGAGGTCAAACAGCCGAAGCTCCTCATCCTCAACAAGGTCGATGTGGTACCGAAGGAAACGCTGCTGACGCTCGCCAAGACGGCGAATGACAAGGCGCCATTCGAGGCGACCTTCATGGTGTCGGCACTTAAGGGCGACGGAGTCGCCGATCTCAAGGCGTGGATCGCCAAACGTGTGCCGGAGGGCCCGTGGCTCTATCCGGCCGATCAGATGTCGGACGCGCCGATGCGCCAGCTCGCCGCGGAAATCACGCGCGAGAAGTTGTTCGAGCGGCTGCACCAGGAATTGCCCTACCATTCGACGGTCGAAACCGAGGCCTGGAAGAAGCTGCGCAAGGGCGACATCCGCATCGAACAGACGATCTATGTTGAGCGAGAGAGCCAGCGCAAGATCGTGCTCGGTAAGGACGGCGCGAGCATCAAGGCGATCGGCGAGGCGGCACGCAAGGAGATTGCCGATATCGCAGAGGCCAAGGTGCATTTGTTCCTGTTCGTGAAAGTGCGCGAGGGCTGGGGCGAAGATCCCGAGCGCTATCGCGCTATGGGTCTAGAATTTCCGACCGAATAGGCCTTATACACGCGCATGCAATGGACCGATGAAGGCGTCGTGCTCGGCGTCAAACGTCATGGGGAGACGAGCGGTATCGTCGAACTGATGACGCGCGACCACGGGCGTCATCTCGGGCTGGTGCGCGGCGCCTTTTCGTCGCGCCTCAAGCCGATCCTGCAGCCCGGTAACAGCGTCAGCGCGACGTGGCGCGCGCGCCTCGACGAGCATCTCGGCAATTTCTCCGTCGAACCGACGACGCTGCGCGTCGCCAACTTTTTCGTTGCGCCGCATGCGATCTATGGCGTCAGTCATCTTTCGGCGTTGATGCGGTTGTTGCCCGAGCGCGACCCGCACGAAAATCTCTACACGGCGCTCACCGATATCCTCGATCGGCTCGACAATGCCGGGGCGTCGGCGCCGCTCGTGGTGCGATTCGAGTTGCAGCTTCTGGCCGAACTCGGCTTCGGTCTCGATCTTGCGCAATGCGCCGCGACCGGCGCATCGGGCGATCTCATTTACGTGTCGCCGAAGTCGGGTCGTGCCGTGTCGCGCGATGCGGGCGAGCCCTGGGCGGACAAGATGCTGCGCCTGCCGGCCTTTCTGCGCGGCGACAACACGAACGCGGCTAACCGCGACATTGCCGACGGCTTTGCGCTCACCGGCTTCTTCCTCAGCCGCTACGTGCTCGAGCCGCGCGGCCTTTCGCTCGCCGATGAGCGCGCCCACTTCATCGCGGCGCTCGAACGCGCGCTGCCGAACGTCGCGTAAAATAGACGACCCGGCGCAAGGCTGGGCCGCCGACATTCAGATCGCGTTAGCGATTACCAGCAGCGGCGCCACCAACGCCAGTGACGATAGCCGTAACGATCCCACCAACCGGACAGGGCCAGGCCCGTCAAAATGCGAATATTCTTGCTGTCGGTATTGTTGGTCACGTAACGGCCGCTCGCGCCGTTTGTCATCCTCGGCAGGCCCACGGCTGAGCCAGCCGAATCCGCCTAACCACGATATTGGGCGCGGCGGAATCGATCAGTGAAGTCTGTCACACCTGCGACAGGGTAGGGCACAAGGCTACCGGCGATACCTAGAAGAACTCATAGCCGGGCCGTTCATCGCTTGTTCATTGTCGTCCGACGCATTAGCTATTGCAGCATGAATAAACGACTGATTCCCCCGGAAAAAGGCGCAGTCGAAGAGGTCGCCCTGCGCGAGGCGCTCGAGGAGCGCTACCTCGCGTATGCACTGTCGACGATCATGAACCGCGCGCTGCCGGACGCGCGCGACGGCTTGAAGCCGGTGCACCGCCGCATCCTCTACGGCATGCGCATACTGCGACTCGATCCGAACGCGGCGTTCAAGAAATCGGCCAAGGTGGTCGGCGACGTGATGGGCAATTTCCATCCGCACGGCGATCAGGCGATCTACGATGCGCTCGTTCGCCTCGCGCAGGATTTCGCGCAGCGCTATCCGCTGGTCGACGGGCAGGGCAACTTCGGCAATATCGACGGCGATAATGCAGCGGCCATGCGTTACACCGAAGCGCGGCTGACGGAAGTTGCGCGCTTGCTGCTCGACGGCATCGACGAGGATGCCGTCGATTTCCGTCCGACCTATGACGGTGCGGGTGAGGAGCCGGCCGTGCTGCCGGCCGCGTTCCCCAATCTGCTCGCCAACGGTTCGCAGGGCATCGCCGTCGGCATGGCGACCGCCATTCCGCCGCACAACGTCGCCGAACTGTGCGACGCCGCGCTTCATCTCATCGGCAATCCGAAAGCGCGCAGCCGCACACTGCTGAAATGGGTTAAAGGTCCCGACCTGCCGATCGGCGGCGTCATCGTCGATCCGCCCTCGGTGATCGCCGAGGCGTATAACACCGGCCGCGGCTCGTTCCGCGTCCGCGCGCGCTGGAAGAAGGAAGACACCGGTCGCGGCACCTACGTCATCGTCGTCACCGAAATTCCGTGGCTGGTGCAGAAGTCGCGGCTCGTCGAAAAGCTCGCGGAACTCCTCAACGAGCGCAAGCTGCCGCTGGTCGCCGATGTGCGCGATGAATCGGCCGAGGACATCCGCCTGGTGATCGAGCCGCGCTCGCGCTCGGTCGACCCCGGAATCCTGATGGAGTCGCTGTTCAAGCTCACCGAGCTCGAAAGCCGCATTCCGCTCAACATGAACGTGCTGGTGAAGGGCCGCGTGCCAATGGTCGTCGGCCTCGCCGAGGCGTTGCGCGAATGGCTCGACCACCGCCGCGACGTGCTGTTGCGGCGGTCGAAACATCGCCTCGCAGAGATCGAGCATCGCCTCGAAGTGCTCGGCGGCTATCTCGTCGCCTATCTCAACCTGGACAAGGTGATCAAGATCATCCGCACCAAAGATGAGCCGAAGCCGGTCTTGATGAAGACCTTCAGGCTCTCCGAGGTGCAGGCCGACGCCATCCTCAACATGCGTCTGCGAAATTTGCGCAAGCTTGAGGAGATGGAAATCAAGGCTGAGGACAAGGCGCTGCGCGAGGAGCGCACCAAGCTCAAGTCCCTGATCAACTCTCCGGCGCAGCAGTGGAAGATGATCTCCGGCGAGATCAAGGAACTGAAGGAGAAGTTCGGTTCGAAGACCGATCTCGGCAAGCGCCGCACCAGCTTCGCGCAGGCCCCCGAGCACGACGAGGCCGCGATTGAAGAGGCGATGGCGGTGCGCGAACCGATCACCGTCGTGGTCTCCGACAAAGGCTGGATCCGCGCGCTACGCGGCCATGTCAGCGACTTCAAGAACGTGACCTTCAAGGCCGGCGACAAACTGAAATTCGCATTCCCGACCGAGACCACGGCCAAGACCCTGATCTTCGGCAGTGACGGCCGGTTCTACACCATCGACGCGTCGAAGCTGCCCGGTGGTCGCGGCCATGGCGAGCCGCTGCGCCTCTTCATCGACCTCGACCAGAACGCCCATGTCGTCGCGGCGCTCGCTTATCAAGGCGGCCGCAAATTCCTGGTCGCGAGCTATGGCGGCAACGGCTTCATCGTGCCGGAGAACGAAACGCTTGGCACCACGCGCAAAGGCAAGCAGGTGCTCAACCTGAAGGCGCCCGACAAAGCGGCGGCGATGACGACGCTCGACGGAGAGCTCGCCGCGGCGATCGGTGAGAACCGCAAGATGGTGATCTTTGCGCTCGATCAGGTTCCGGAGATGAATCGCGGGCGTGGCGTGCGCCTGCAGCGCTACAAGGAGAAGGGGCTGTCAGACGTCAAGACCTTCAAGGCGGCCGACGGCCTGACCTGGGTCGACACGGCTGGCCGCAGTTTCACCATGATGCTGAAAGAGCTCGGCAACTGGCGCGGCAATCGCGGTGATGCCGGCCGCATCCGCCCGGACCGCTTCCTGACCAACAACAAGTTCGCGGCGTTGGCCGGCGGCAAGAGCGCGGAAGGCACGGACGAGGATTAACTCGCCAGAAATAGCAGCGAGCTTTTCGACTTCTCGAGCAGCGCTGCGGCGATATCTCCAAAGAACAGCTTGTCGCCGGGCCGGCGGCCGCGCTGAGCCGGGATAGCCAGGCGCGAAGGCTGGTCATGTTGGTGGAAGCGCTGTCCCGTGCCGCCTCAGGGCTGGCTCAACGGTAACCCAATGGCCAGAAGTTCCCTTACCTTGCAATTGCAAGTGATTTGCAACTAGATTATGCTTGAATATGGGCTTGAGAGCACAAGAAAACGAAGTAGCTTCAGACCGTTAGACAATGGACGCATCCAGAGGGCCACTGCCCGACTCCCTGACGGCTCACACCGTTGCGGCCGCCCAAGCCTTGATGCGCGGGAGGCGCCATAGCGTCACCAGTTACCTCGCCTTTGTCGGCCCGGCGATCATCGCCTCGATCGCTTACATGGATCCGGGAAATTTCGCGACGAATATCCAGGCGGGCGCCAAATACGGCTACACGCTGCTTTGGGTCGTGCTGCTGGCCAATCTCATTGCGATGCTGTTTCAGGCGCTGTCGGCCAAGCTCGGCATCGTCACCGGGCGCAATCTCGCGGAGATGTGCCGCGACTGTTTCCCCAAGCCGATCGTCTGGACAATGTGGGTGGTGAGCGAAATCGCGGCCATGGCCACCGACCTCGCGGAGTTCCTCGGCGGGGCGCTCGGTCTGTCGCTGCTCTTCCACATGCCGTTGCTCGCCGGCATGGTGGTCACGGCGCTGATCACCTATGGCATCCTCGCCTTTCAGGATCGCGGTTTCCGCCCGGCGGAGCTCATCATCGGCAGCTTCGTGGCGATCATCGCCATCTGCTACCTGATCGAGATGTTCATCGCACCGATCGATTGGACGCAAGCGGCGCTGCATACGATCAAGCCGGAAATTCCCGACGCCGGGGCGTTGCTCTTGTCGGTCGGGATCATCGGCGCGACGGTGATGCCGCATGCGGTCTATCTGCACTCCGGGCTGACGCAGGATCGGGTCCCGGCGCATACCGACGCCGAGAAACGTGTTGTCGTCCGCATCTCGAACTGGGAGGTGCTGGCCGCCCTGGCCGCAGCCGGCCTCGTCAATATGGCGATGGTGATGATGGCGTCATCGGCTTTCCACGCCGGCCATTCCGATGTCGCCGAGATCGAAACCGCCTATCATACGCTGACGCCGCTGCTCGGCATCGGCGCAGCTGGGGTGTTCCTGCTCTCGCTGATCGCGTCCGGCATTTCCTCGTCAGTGGTCGGCACCATGGCCGGGCAGATGATCATGCAGGGCTTCGTCGGCTTTCGTATTCCGATCTGGCTCAGGCGCGTGATCACGATGGCGCCTGCTTTCGTCGTCGTCGCCTATGGCGTCAATGCCACCGAAGCACTGGTGGTGAGCCAAGTGATCCTGAGCATCGCGTTGCCGCTGCCGATGATCGCACTCATCATCTTCACGCGCAGGCCTAATCTGATGGGCGCTTTCGTCAATACGCCGCTGACGAATGCCATCGCCATCGCCGGCACGGTGATCGTTCTTGCTCTCAATCTGTTCCTGATCATGGAGACGTTCGGGGCGCGCGTCCCAGGGTTCTGACGCCTACCTCTCGACACGTGTCCAGCCGGCGGGCATGAGCCGCTCCTGCGGTAGGAAGCGGCCCTTGTAATCCATTTTGCGCGAGCCCGGCACCCAGTAGCCGAGATAGACGTAGGGCAGGTCCATTTTCCGGGCGCGGTCGATGTGGTCGAGGATCATCAGCGTGCCGAGCGAGCGGTCGCCGACATCCGGATCGAAGAACGAATAGACCATCGAAAGGCCGTCGGAGAGGACGTCGGTCAGCGCCACGGCGAGCAACCGGCCATCGCCGCGGCCATTGACGCCGGTGTCTGGCCCGCGCTGACGATACTCGATCAGCCGTGTCTCGACGTGGCTGTCCTCGATCATCATGGCATAGTCGAGCACGGTCATGTCGGCCATGCCCCCATTGCGGTGGCGCGCGTCGAGATAGGCGCGAAATACCGAATATTGCTCGGACGTCGGCGTCGGCGAGCGCATGTCGCCGACGATATCGGCATTGCGCTCGGCGATGCGGCGCATGTTGCGCGATGGCGAGAAATCGTTGGTAATCACCCGCACCGACACGCAGGCGCGGCATGTCTCGCAGGCGGGTCGGTACGCGATCGACTGGCTGCGGCGGAAGCCGCCGTGCGTGAGCAGGTCGTTGAGCTCGCCGGCCCGCTCACCGACCAGATGCGTGAAGACCTTGCGTTCCTCCTGACCCTCCAGATATGGGCACGGCGACGGCGCCGTCAGATAGAATTGCGGGGTATCGCGGGAGTGCTGGGTCACGAAGGGCTAACCGTCAGTTTCAATCGGATTCGCTGTAGCATCGCATCGAGCCGCGGACCTCGTCAAAAGTCTCAGACAGGCGATACCGCCATGCCTGCGCGCAGCATCGCAGCCCGGCGTGCATTGTTGATGACGACCGTGCCGAGCACGATATCGTGCAACAGGCGGCGACGTTGATTGAAAAAACATACCAACAGGATTAACGGCGATAGTGCCGAAATTGAGAACCAGAAAATAATGGCGTGGACCGCACCCAGCACGAAATAGGCGGGCGCGCCATACCAGGTGCGCATCTCGAGATCCATCACGCGCATGCCTATAGTGGCGGATTCCGGCGCGCCGAGGGTGATGCCGAAATAGCAGATCGCCCAGATCAAGGTGCCGGGCGGCAGCAGCCAATAGAGCGCCCAGCCGAGCCCCAAAGTGATAATGCCGAAAGCAAAAATCACCATGGCCGTGACCACGACGGGCACGGCAATGATGATGAAATCGATGGCAAAAGCCACGACCCGGCGCGACAGGACGCCTTCAAACAGCTCCGGCTGCGTGGCCGGATCGTAGGCATGCGGCTTGATGTCGATCGGCATGGCGTTCGGCTCAGTCCGTGCCCACCGACATGGAGAAAGAATCGGGCGGATGCAAGGGGCGGCTGGAAGGTTGGTCGTCCTTGCGGCATGGTTCAGGTTGCTGGAGACGCCCTTGAGCATCACCATTGCCGATATCGAGGCGGCGCGCCGCGTCATCGAGGGCGTGGTGCTGCGTACACCGATGCTGCCGGCGCCGAAGTTGTCGGCGCTCACCGGCGCCGAGGTCTTCGTCAAATACGAGAATCTCCAGGTTACCAATTCGTTCAAGGACCGCGGTGCGCTGGTGAAGCTTGCGTCCCTCAGCGAGGCCGAGCGCAAGCGCGGCGTCATCGCGATGTCGGCCGGCAACCACGCGCAGGCGGTTGCCTACCATGCTGCCCGGCTGAAAATCCCCGCGACCATCGTCATGCCGGTCACAACGCCAGCGGTGAAGGTTGCGGCGACGCGCTCACACGGCGCCGAAGTCGTGCTCGACGGGGAGACGGTTGCGGAGGCCGAGAGCCGGTGCGGCCAGATCCTCGCCGACCGCGGGCTGACCTTGGTGCACCCTTACGACGACGCCCACATCGTCAGTGGGCAGGGCACGATCGCGCTGGAAATGCTCGAGGAGGTCGGCAATCTTGACACGCTGGTCATCCCGATCGGCGGCGGCGGGTTGATCTCGGGCAATGCCATCGCCGCGCGCGCCGTGAATTCCAAGATCGACATCGTCGGCGCGGAATGTGCACTTTATCCGTCATTCTGGAACGCGCTACACAACGAGCACCGGCCCTTCGGCGGCGCGACACTCGCCGAAGGTATCGCGGTCAAGAACGTCGGCAAGCTGACGCTGCCGTTGGTGCGCGAACTCGTGTCCGAGATCATCCTGGTCGATGAAGCGCAGCTCGAGCGCGCGGTGAACGCCTACCTTACTTTGCAGAAGACGATGGCGGAGGGCGCAGGCGCCGCCGGCCTTGCCGCGATGCTGGCAAAGCCTGAGCGCTTCGCCGGCAAGCGTGTCGGCCTGATTCTGTGCGGCGGCAATATCGATCCGCGCATTCTGTCGTCGATCATGGTGCGCGAGCTCGAACGGGAATCAAAGATTGTCTCGTTCCGCCTGACCATTCCCGATCGCCCCGGTGTTCTCGGCCACATCGCGACACGGTTCGGCGAACTCGGCGCCAATATTCTTGAAGTCCATCATCACCGGCTGCTGCTCGATGTGCCGGCCAAAGGCGCCAAGCTCGATGTCACGGTCGAGACGCGCGACGGCGCGCATGCACGCGATATCCTCTCGGCTCTCACGCAAGAGGGCTATCGGCCGGTCGTGATCGAGAGCGGCGGCGCGGTGGAGTGAGGTTAGGCCGCGGTCGACTGCGCGGCGTCAGGCACCTGAAGCTCGTTGACCACCGGATCGCCCTTGTGGATGGCGAGCATGTTGATGCCGGCGTCGACGATCTTGTAGCCGTGACCCTCGAAGAAGGCGAGGATGTTGTCGCGCCCGGCCTTGATCGTCTCCGCGAGAACGATGGGATGGCAGCGTGCAATCGTCTGCTTGGCGCCGGCGAGTGCCTCCATCTCCATGCCTTCGATGTCGAGCTTGATGAAGTCGACGCGCGGCAACGCCATGGAGTCGATCGAGATCTGCTGCACTGCGACCGTCTTGCTGTAGTCGATTGGCTGGCCGATGAATTCGGTGTTGACGCGCGGCTTCAGTTCAAGGCTGCCAAAGCTCGACGGTGTGAAGTAGTCCGGCACCGGCATGTTCATTATGCCCGGCTCGGACGAGACCGCGGCGTGCATGGCGATAGCGTTGAAGCAGTTGTTGATCGCGATGTTGCCGGCGAGCGCGTAGTAGATGCGCTCCTGAGCCTCGATCGCTATCACCGAGCCCCAGCCGGTCATGGCGATGGCCCATTCGATGGTGTGCGCGCCGATATTGGCGCCGCAATCGAGCGCGACCACCCCATCACCATGGAAGCGTTGTCGTGCTTGGAGAAGCTGCAGTGCGAGCTCGATCTCGACCGGGTCGAAGGAACCGGTCTCGAGCAATTGAAGGCCGACACCGATGCCGCCCTGATCAGGTCCGGTCATGCGGTAGTCGAAGCGATTGAGGATCATCGTGCCGTTGTTGGAAGCGGCGAGCACGAAAGCGAGCTTGCGTCCGACATTGCGCATAAGGGGCTCCGATGCGTGGGACGCAGTACGGCCGAGAGAACGAATCAGCCGTCAGTATAAGGGGTTATTTGCCGCCCTGCATGGCGCGCCAGATGCGCTCGGACGTGGCCGGCATCTCGATGTGCCTGATCCCGAATTCGGCAAGCGCGTTGATCACCGCGTTCGCCACGGCGGGCAGAGCGCCGACGCAGCCCGCTTCGCCCGCCCCCTTGGTGCCGAGCGGATTGGTCTTAGTCGGGACCGGATTGCTCTCGACGTCCATGGCACAGAGGTTATGGGCGCGGGGCATGGCGTAATCCATGAACGAGGCCGTCACCATCTGGCCACTGGCATCGAAATGGATGTCCTCCATCAGCACCTGGCCGACGCCTTGGGCGACACCGCCGTGGATCTGGCCGTGTAGAAGCAGCGGGTTGAGCACCGTGCCGACGTCGTCGACCACGCTGTAACGCACGATTGCGGTTTCGCCGGTCTCGATGTCGATCTCGACTTCGCAGATGTGGCAACCATTGGGAAAATTCTGCACCGGCGCCTTGTAGACCGCGGTCGCGGCAAGGCCCGGCTCCATTGTCGGCGGTAGCTTGGCCGGCACCTGGGCGTCGGCGGCGACCTCCTTGATGGTCATGGTGCGGTTCGTCTTGGTCGAGGAGAACACACCGTCGGCGAACTTGATGTCGGCTGGGTCGACCTTGAGCGCGTGCGCGGCGATGGCGGTTGCCTTCTCGATCACCTTGTCGGTCGCGCGTGAAAAGGCCGAGCCGCCCATGGTCGCCGAGCGTGAGCCGCCGGTGCCTTCGCCGTAGAAGACGAGATCTGTGTCGCCCTGGATGTAGCGCAGATCATCCGGGTGCAGGCCGAGACGGTCGGCGACGAGCTGCTTGAACACGGTTTCATGGCCCTGGCCCTGGCTGTTCGAGCCGGCGAAGAGCGTAGCGCCGCCCGATTTGTCGAAGCGCACCTCGGCACCCTCGGTGCCGGGGGCGGCCGCGCGCTCGATGGTGTTCGAGATGCCTATGCCGCGGAGCTTGCCGTGCTTGCGGGCCTCCTTGCGGCGCCTGTCGAAGCCCGCGTAGTCGGCGAGTTCCAGTGTCATGTCCATGTTCTTTTCGAACTCGCCGCAGTCATAGGTGAAGGTGAGACCGGTCTTGAACGGCATCTCGGACGGCTTGATGTAGTTGCGACGCCGCAGGTCGATCGGATCGATCTTCATTTCGGCCGCGGCCAGATCGATCATGCGCTCGATGACGTAGCCCGCCTCGGGGCGGCCGTTGCCGCGATAGGGCCGCATCGGATTGGTGTTGGTGAAGACGCCGAGCGCTTCGACATAGATTGCGGGCGTGCGGTAAGTGCCCGCGAGCGTGCCGGCATTGAGGAAGAAGGCCGGCATGTTGTTCTGCAGATAGGCGCCGACGGCGGCGGCGTTGCGCACGCGCAATGCGAGGAAATGGCCGTCTTTGTCGAGCGCGAGTTCGGCGTCGGTGACGTTGTCGCGGCCCTGTGCGTCGGAGAGGAAGGCTTCGGTGCGCGTCGAAATCCATTTCACCGGGCGTCCGGTGAGTTTGGCCGCGTGGCAGGCCAGCGGGATCTCATTGAACACTGGCGTCTTCATACCGAAGCTGCCACCGGTGTCGCCGGTCATGACGTGAACGTCAGTCTCATGCACCTTCAGGATCTGCGCGAGGTCGGCGCGGAAGCTGTGCGGCCGTTGCGTCGCGGTGTGCACGACATAGCGACGGTCGCCTTTGTCGTAGCGCGCGACCGCGCCGCGCGGCTCCATGGTGACGGCGGTGACGCGGTTGACGACGAAGCGGTGCTTGATGGTGTGCGCAGCTTTGGCGAAAGCCGCATCGACCGCGGCCTTGTCGCCGATCGGCTCGAGGAAGGAAATGTTGTCGGGGCATTCGTCGTACACCTTCGGTGTGCCGGGATTGGTCGCGTCGGCCGTCGAGACGACCGCGGGCAGATCCTCGTAGTCGATCTCGACCATCTCGGCGGCATCGAGCGCCTGCGCCTGCGTTTCGGCGACAACGAAGGCGACCGGATCGCCGACCCAGCGGACCCGGTCCTCGGCGAGCACGGTGTAGCGCGGCTTGTGCATCGGCCCGCCACCGGGGCGCTTGAGCCCGCCTTGCGAGGGGAGATCGCCGCAGCCAGCCGCCCTCCAGTCGGCGCCGATGATTATGGCGAGGACGCCGGGCGCGGCTTTCGCCCTCGTCGTGTCGATTGAATTGATTTTGGCGTGGGCACGCTGCGCGCGCAGGACGACGCCATAGGCCATGTCCGGCATCTGCACATCGTCGGTATAGTGTCCGGCACCGCGCACCAGCCGGAGATCCTCGAAACGCGGGACATGCTCACCGACGGCGAATTCACTCATCGCAATGCTCGACTGTTATTTTCGGTTTCAACGAACGGAGGGACGTTAGAGGGCGGCTTGGAGTTGCTCGGCGACGCGCGGCGCGAAATAAGTCAGCACGCCGTCGCAGCCGGCGCGCTTGAAAGCGATCAGGCTCTCGACCATCGCGCGCTCGCCGTCGAGCCAGCCATTGTTTGCGGCCGCCATGATCATCGCGTACTCGCCGCTGACCTGGTAGGCGAAGGTCGGCATGCCGAAAGCGTCCTTCACGCGGCGGCAGATATCGAGATAGGGCAGGCCCGGCTTGACCATGATCATGTCGGCGCCTTCCTCGATGTCGAGCGCGACCTCGCGCAGCGCCTCGTCGGAATTGCCCGGATCCATCTGATAGGTGCGCTTGTCGCCGGTGAGCGTCTTGGCGGAGCCGACGGCGTCGCGGAACGGGCCGTAGAAAGCGGAGGCGTATTTCGCGGCGTAGGACATGATCGACACGTCGGTGAAATTCTCGCGGTCGAGTGCCTTTCGGATCGCGCCGACGCGGCCGTCCATCATGTCCGAGGGGGCGATGATGTCGCAACCAGCATCGGCCTCGACCAGCGCCTGCTGCACCAGCACGGCGACTGTTTCGTCGTTGAGAATCTTGCCGTCGTGCAGCAGCCCGTCGTGGCCGTGGCTGGTGTAAGGATCGAGCGCCACATCGCACAGCACGCCGACCTCGGGAACTTCCTTTTTGATCGCGCGGATGGTCCGGCACACCAGGTTTTCCGGGTTGAGCGCCTCGCTGCCCCCCGCGTCGCGGACCTTCGGCTCGGTATAGGG
>Ga0187779_10001643_pt1 | contig 13927 bp, 17 predicted proteins | sample 1015_Q2_SP10_10__FD_132435 | JGI IMG/M metagenome (GOLD analysis project Ga0187779, IMG submission 132435) | Tropical peat soil microbial communities from peatlands in Department of Meta, Colombia - 1015_Q2_SP10_10_MG | ecosystem: Environmental > Terrestrial > Soil > Wetlands > Peat | place... | reverse complement strand
GGGCGAAGCTGGCGCCATCGGATCCTGCCCTGCAGTCATCAACGCAATTGTTGATGCGCTTTGGCGCAACCATCGCATTCGCCATATCGACATGCCGGCGACGCCGCAGAAGATCTGGCAGGCCATCGAAAAGGCGCGAAAAACGCAGGCTTCTTGACAAGGGGACTGTTCACGATTTCGTGATCAGAGGCTGCGACAAGGCGCCGACGTGCCGCCGGAATAAGCCTCCGAAGGTGGTGTTTGCCCGAGGTTGGATAAAAAAGCCAAGGGGAGACACGAATGAAAACTAGTTTCGCATTTGCGGTTGTGGCGTTTGCGGCGCTGGGCGCCAGCGTGGTGCTGGCGCAGCAGGATCCGATCGCTGCCCGCAAGGCGTTGATGAAATCAAACGGGCAGGCGGCGGGCGCGCTCGCGAAGATGGTCAAGGGCGAGGCGCCCTTTGATCTGCCGACGGCGCAAAAGTCCTTCGCGACCTTCGAGGACGCAGCAGCCAAGATGCCAGCGCTGTTCCCTGACAACTCGAAGACCGGCGGCGAGACTGCTGCATTGCCGAAGATCTGGGAAGACATGGCGGACTTCAAAGCCAAGTTCGCTAAACTCGGCGAGGACTCCAAAGCGGCAGCCGCGTCCGTGAAGGATCTCGATAGCCTCAAGGCAGCCTTCGGGGCGGTTGGCAAGGATTGCGGGGGCTGCCACGAACTCTACCGCGCCAAGAAAAGCTAAGTTTAAGCGCATTGTTCCGATCAGGGCGGAGCGTTCGAAAGGATGCTCCGCCCTTTGGCTTTTCCGATCTGGCGCAATTAACGTAAGATCAGGGCCGCCGGGAGAGTCGATATGCTGCGCAAGTTGATCCTTGCGGCGGTTGCCGCTGCTGTCGTTGGTTTGGCGGCATTCTGGTTCCTCACAATTCCGGCAACCGTGCCGGCGAGCGCGCTCGGCCCGCACACGCCCGATCTTGCCAACGGCAAGATGATGTTCGCGGCGGGCGGCTGCGCTTCCTGTCACGCGGTTCCCAAACAGGAGGATAAGACCAGGCTCGGCGGTGGCCTCGCGCTGGGCTCGCCGTTCGGCACCTTCTACGTGCCCAATATTTCGTCGGACAAGACGGACGGCATCGGCAGCTGGAGTGAGGCGCAGTTCATCACCGCGATGGTCAAGGGGACTTCGCCGGCGGGGGAGCATCTATTCCCGGCATTTCCCTATGCTTCATACCAGCACATGAGTTTCGACGATCTGCGCGATCTGTTCGCGTATCTGAAAACCTTGCCGTCCGTGTCTGGCAAGGTGCGCGATCATGCCGTGCCCTTTCCCTTCAACGTGCGCCGCCTGGTCGGCGGTTGGAAATTGCTTTTCCTCGATGGCCAGCCGTTCAAGCCCGATGCATCCCAGTCGGCGCAATGGAATCGCGGCGCCTATCTGGTCAACGGAGCGGGCCATTGCGCCGAGTGTCACTCGCCGCGCAATTTCCTCGGCGGCATCATCTCGGACAAACGGTTTGCCGGCGGGCCGGCGCCCGACGGTCAGGGAGGCGTGCCCAACATCACCCAGCAAAAGCTCAAGGACTGGAGCGTGGCGGACATTGTCGACACGCTGACAACCGGCATGACGCCGGATTCCGATTTCGTCGGCGGCGCAATGGTCGAGGTGGTGCGAAACACCTCGCAACTCAGCGCGTCAGAACGCGAGGCGATAGCGACATACATCAAGTCGCTGCCGCCGGTGGATGCTCCGGCTGCGAAAAAATAGACGCACATAGCCTCCGCTAAGGGCCAATAGCGGACATGGCTTTACTGCTTCGCTCTGACCTCTGTAGCCAGCCAAGCGCGACCAAAAAGGGTCGACAGGCCGACGTGAAGCGCCATTTTCACCCCAAGGTAATGCGGCCACGGCGTCCGCTTTTCATGCGAAAGCAGATATGCGCGATTGATGTCTACTTTGGGCCAAAAGGAGCAAAACGGAAAATTTCAAAACCGTTTTTTTACCCGGTTGTGTGAACTACATCACCTTGCGAACACCCAACCTTTTTTATCTTCGCAATCCGGCTTCGGAAGGCTGAGATGTCAGTCGCTTCATCCTACGCAAATTTCGAATACTCCAATCTACCGCTGCGGATGTACAAAGCGGGCGAGGTTGTGCTCGCCGCTGGCTCGAGCACAGGGCAACTGCTGTTTCTCAAGGAAGGTACCGTCGCAGTCATTATGCGCGGTATTCAGATTGCCATAGTGGATGAGCCGGGCGCGGTCTTTGGCGAACTATCAGCTTTGTTAGATCTGCCCCACTCGGCGGAAGTGCGTGCCCTGGCACCATCGCAATTTCACGTAGCCAATGCATCTCTGATTGGCCACAACGCGGCCGCGCTCTTTTATGTTGCCGGCATTTTGGCAAGGCGCCTTCACGGCGCCAATGAGGGCTTGCGCGCTTTATTGCAGTCACGCGGAGCTGGCGGCCCGCAGAGCGCAGGAGAAGACCGGACATCCGCTTTGGGCAAAAGCAGACACGACGGCCTCACTCAGGCCCCTTAGCGGCCAAACAGGAAAAACGGATTCGATCGTCTATAATAATAGTCCCGCTGATAGTCGCCGCGCCGAGGGACGTACCAATTGCCTCTGGAAGAGAAGAAGCCGTCGTCGTTCCGGAAATCATTGCTCGCAAAGTTGCCTTCGTTGGTCGGCTGGCGCGTGATAAACCCGCCTTGAGGTTGGTTGCTCAGGACCGTCACAAATTCGGTGCGATAGTTGGTCTCGCTACTCAGCGGCTCGTCCGAAACGACGATCGAGGAGCGCGGCAAGGCGGTCTGCGCGATTCCATCGAGCACGTCCTTCGGAATGGTAATGCGATCGAGCGCGTTCTTGGCTTCGTCTCCGCTGTCGATCGTGACTACGGTCCAGCGCAGGCCCGCGTCGTTGCGCGCCATCGCGGTGAATATATGTGTGCCGATCGGCTTGTCGGGATTGCGGATCGTGACCGGAACCTCGATGGTCGCGTCGAATACCTCACCCCCGTCTGGCCAGCGTTTATGCGTGTTGCGTCGAACGTAAAGCTTCTGCGTGGCGCGGCTGATGAAAACCGACACCGGTTCGAGCGCAAGCTTCGCTTCGTTCGCCGCCTTGGCGGTGGCAACTTTCCTGGCCTCGGTCGCCTTCACGGCGTCCTTTGCGGCTGCGTCCATATCGATTTTTGATTTTGCATCGGCCGTGGCGGTGTCGAGCTGCTTTCCCGCTTCCGCGGCCCTGGCGGCGGCCTTCTGCCTCCGCTCCTCGGCCCGCGCCTTTGCTTCGTCCGTTTTTGCTGCTGCTAGCGCCTTGTCGGCCTGCGCGAGCTCGGCGTCGGCGCGGGTCTTGAGCAATTTCAGCTTGCGCAGCGATGCCGTGAGCGATGCCGTCTCGCGCGCCGCTCGCGCAACAGCTTTCTTTGCCTCGTCGGCGGCCTTTGCGGCCTCGGCGGCTTCGCGGGCGAGCGGCTCGGCACGCGCTGGAGCCGCGGCGAGGGCATTTGCATTCGGCGTGAACAGCGCCGCGTGGGAAATCTCCTCTGGGGCCGGGTCGTTCGGCGCGATGATCACTCGCATCCCGATCCGCGTTTTGTCGTACAGCTTCTCGGCAAAACGGTAGGGCATCCGAATGCAGCCATGCGAGGCCGCATATCCGGGCAGCGGCCCGCCATGCAGCGCGACGCCGTTCCAGGTAATGCGCTGCATGTGCGGCATCCAGGCATCGTCATACATTGTGGAGTGGTGGTCCCTTTCTTTCTCTATGACGGCGAAGACGCCGGCTGGCGTCTCGCGCCCCTCAACGCCGGTCGATACCGGTGCACGCAGAATCCAACCGTCGGCGTCATACAAAGTGACCTGCTGGGTCTTTATAGACACGATCGCCATGATCGGCTCACCCGCCGCGCGCGCCGCCGCCGCCTCTGGCTGTTGCGCGGGACGTGGCTGTGTCGCCAGGGCATCGGCGGTCAGCGCCGTCAACGCGGCCGCCGCCGCAAGCGTTACGAAGGCAGCAGGCCGCCGATGCCATACCGCCACGATGGGTTGCGCCTTCGCCAATCGACCGACCATTCCCCACTCCGGTTGAAATTTCTGTCCGCACTTACGCGGATCAAGTGTCATACTAATGCTAATGTACGACAATCAGTTCGCAGTGGCTTCAGAATATCGCGCGTAAAAATAGGACACGCGCTGTTGCCACATAGCGACAAACGCACCTGAGGTGACGTTTTTGACGTTTTTCCAGATGCGTTTGACTGCCGGTAGCATATTGCCCCAGATCGCGCGTTTGCACCACTTTTCGCCCTTTTCCTTGCCTTCGTCTGTTGCGCACATTGATTGCCAAGCAAGCCGGCGAGGGTGGCTTACGTGTTCTGCCGCGCCGTCAACCCCTTGCTGATGTATGAGGTAAAGGTCGTACAAAGTTGGCTTCCTGTGAGTGAACATCTCGAACAGGATTGCTTCAGTCATGAACTTCAACGCGGCAGCGACAGTATTCTCCCGCGGAACAAGAATGTCACCAGATCCGTAGATTTCGAACTCGTGCTTGCTGAGCTGGAATAAGCCAATATACGAGCCGGTGCGCTGCTTGGGATTCAAGCCGGACTCGATTTTTGCAATCGCCTTCATGAAAGTGAAGTCGAGTCCCAGTACGCCTGATACGCGCTTGATTTCATCGACTGGTGTCCCAGGCGGGATGTCCTTTAGAGAGTTGAGAATGATATCCGCTGGCTTGGTCTCGGGTGGCAATTCCGAATAAGCGTAATAAGCCAAGTATGAAAGATTTTGCTTTGTATCGTTCAACTCGGAGCGCGTAATGGTACCAGTGCTGGCAGGGTCCTCCAGACGCGCTTCCTTCTGAGCATTGGGCAATTGATCAGGCTGCAAACCAGCAGGAGCCGAGTCAACGGTGTGCAACGGCTCATCGTCTTTGAAAGTAAGCGGCTGCTCTGTTTTTTGCTCGAGCGTATACCGTTCAAACTGCTCGGGCGTTGCCACCGATCCGATTGGGAACGACGGCTGCTCGAGTTGATACACTATCGAACATGTCAGGACCCCCACGCATATGCAGGCCCACCAGCAGGTTCGCATTCCCGCTCCCTCTGCGCCGGCAAAGTTCCAGCGCGCATCGCCGGTTATCCGGGGCCCATAGCGCAATCCGCATCAGTTTCCAACCCTGGAGCCGCCGGAGGGCTTTATTGGGGGACTTGCCAAGCCGCCCGACTGCGTGACTGGTATTTTGTGGCGATCATTCGGCGAAATTATGCCGAATCACTTGAGCACTCATGCACCCATTAAGGGCCATCGGCCTCAAACTGATTTCCGCAATGCTGTTTGCCGCCATGTCGGCGCTGGTGCGCAAGCTGGGAGGCGTGGCGCCGATCGGGCAGATGGTGTTCTTTCGCAGCGCCTTCGCGATTCTGCCGGTGGTCGTGGTCTACGCCCTGCGCGGTGAATTGGCGACCGCTGTGCGCACTGGCCGGCCGCTCGGACAACTCGGTCGCGGCATGCTCAGCGTCGGCGGCATGTTCACTAACTTTTCCGCGCTGACGCGGCTGCCGCTTGCCGATGCCACCGCCATTTCATTCGCGTCGCCGCTGATCACTGTGGCGCTCGCCGCATTGATCCTGAAGGAACGCGTACGCATCTACCGCTGGTCGGCGGTGCTGGTCGGTTTTGCCGGTGTGATCGTGATGCTGGTGCCGCATCTCGACATCGGCGCCTATGCCGCGGCCGGCGGCGCGGCTGCGGTCACCGGCTCGATGTTTGCGATCGTCTCGGCGTTCTGCAACGCCGGCACTGTCATCCAGACGCGGCGGCTCACGCAAAGCGAGACGACATCATCGATCGTCTTTTATTTCTCGCTTGTGTGTGCGATCGCCGGCGCCCTCACATTGCCGTTCGCCTGGCATTCGCCGACTGCAAGCGAGCTCACGGCGCTTATCGCGCTCGGTATTCTCGGCGGCTTTGCGCACATCCTGCTGACCGAAAGCTATCGCTATGCCGCGGCCTCGGTAGTTGCGCCTTTCGACTACACATCGATGCTCTGGGCGTTGCTGCTCGGTTATTGGCTGTTCGGCGAATTGCCCGATCCGCTGGTCTATGTGGGCGGCGCCATCGTCGCCGGCGCCGGATTGTTTGTGATATGGCGCGAACGCCAGCTCGGACTTGCCCGCGCGCGGGCGGCGGAAGGGCCGCCTTAAGACCTGATCAGGTCTGAAACGCCTTGAAGGTGATAATCGTGTGCGTGTCCTTGATGCCGGGAATGCACTGCACTTTTTCGTTGACGAAGTGCCCTATATCGGTGCCGCTCTCCACATAGAATTTCACCAGCAGATCGTAGTCACCGGCGGTCGAATAAATCTCCGAGGCAATCTCGGCTTCCGCCAGTGCATTGGCGACCTGATAGGATTTTCCAAGCTCGCATTTAATCTGGACGAAGAAAGGGGTCATCGCGCCTCTCCAATGACAGCAATCCAGCAAATACGGCACCGGCTGGCAAGGCGGCCAAATCCGGTGGACTTGCCTTGGAAGCGGACGGAGACTACGTATTAATCCAGCAATCTCGTGGGGTGTCCGGCATGGCCGGGCTGAGAGGCGTCAAGCCAACCCAACGAACCTGATCCGGGTCATGCCGGCGGAGGGACCAGAGATGCATACCCCGCAAGGACCATCGCGCGAAGGTGCAGCGCAAGCGGCAGCAGACGTTCTTGCGCGCTTGCGCGCGCGTGGGCCCCGCGTTCACTGCATTACCAACGTCGTTGCTCAGAATTTCACCGCTAACATGCTGCTGGCGGCAGGCTGTGTACCATCAATGACTTTGTCACGCGAGGAAATCGGCCCGTTTGTTGCCGGTGCGCAGGGGCTCTTGGTGAATCTCGGCACGTTTGATGTCGAGCGGCAGGTGGCAACGGAAATCGCCGTGGAGACCGCGGCGAAAAACAAACTGCCTTGGGTTCTCGATCCCGTGTTCGTTGACCGCGCGCCGCCTCGCGCGGCCTTCGCGCGCCAGCTGATTGGCCGCCGGCCAACGGTCGTGCGGCTCAACCACGGCGAATTTTCCACGCTTGCGGGCAACCCGCTTTCGCGCGACGGGGTCGCCGCTTATGCGCGGGAGCACCGCACGGTCATTGGGCTTTCCGGCGAGACCGATGTCGTCACCGATGGTGAACGCGTGGCGGCGATCGCCAACGGTCACCGCTTGATGGCCAAGGTCACGGCGATGGGCTGTGCTGGCTCCGCGCTGGTTGCCGCCTGTCTTGCCGTCGAGCCCGACGCGTTTTCCGCAACAGTTGCCGCGCTCGCCATCCTCGGCGTTGCTGGCGAGCAGGCGGCCGAAAAGGCAGCTGGTCCGGGCAGTTTCGCTGCCGCAATCGTTGATGCGCTCTACGCTATCGATGGTTCCGCGCTCGCCGCGCGCGCAAAGGTGAGCTGATGGAACTCGACCTCAGACTCTATGCGTTGGTCGATCCCATGGTCGCCGGTGGCCGCACCCTGGCCGATCTCACAGCCCGCATTGCAAGCAGCGCAACACTCGTACAGCTGCGCGACAAGACCGGATCAACACGCGCCATGATCGAAGAAGCCCGCGCGCTTCACAGCGTGCTGGAGCCAAAGGGCGTTCCGCTGCTCATTAACGATCGCGTCGATGTCGCGCTTGCTGCCGAGGCAGATGGTGTGCACATCGGCCAGGATGACATGGCGCCGGCCGATGCGCGACTTTTGCTGGGGCGCAACGCGATCATCGGGTTGAGCGTCAAGACGGTCGAGCAGGCAAAAGCCGCACCGCTCGATCAGCTCGACTATGTGGCGGTCGGGGGCGTCTATGGCACCACCTCGAAAGACAATACGTCGACGCCGATTGGAATCACCGGCTTGCGCAACATCGCGCAAGTGATCCGCGCGCGCGATCGGAATTATCCGATTTGCGCCATTGCCGGTATCAATGCCGGCAATGCCGCCGATGTGATCGCGGCGGGCGCCGACGGCGTTGCGGTGATCTCGGCGCTTTCGCTGGCACCGGATCCGGAAACGGCCGCACAGGAACTGCGCGCTGTTGTCGACGCGGCGCTTGAACGGCGAGTGGCCTCATGACCGCGATCGCGCTCACCATTGCGGGTTCGGATTCAAGCGGTGGGGCCGGCATCCAGGCCGATCTCAAGACTTTTTCGGCGCTCGGCGTTTACGGCGCATCGGTCATTACGGCTTTGACCGTGCAGAACACGCAAGGCGTGGCCGGCATTCACAACGTGCCGGTCGATTTCGTCACCGCGCAGATCGATGCGGTATTCTCCGACCTTGCTGTTGGCGCGGTGAAAATCGGCATGCTCTCGCAAACCGCGATCATCGAAGCTATGGCGCATGGGCTTCGCCGCCACAATGCGAAGAACATCGTGCTCGACCCGGTGATGGCGGCGACTTCGGGCGATCGCCTGCTTGCCTCTGATGCGGTTGCAGCGCTGCGCAAATTGCTTTTTCCGCAGGCGTTGGTCGTAACGCCGAACTTGCCGGAAGCCGCGGCGCTGCTTGAGCATGCCCCGGCGCGTTCAGAGGCCGAAATGGAAGCACAGGCGCGAGCGTTGCTGGATTTCGGCGCACAGTACATTTTGATCAAAGGTGGACACGGGCAAGGGCGTGAGAGCGTCGATCTTCTGGTCGACGCGACAAGCGTTACGCGATTCGCCGAAATGCGCGTTGCCACCAAAAACACGCATGGCAGCGGCTGCACGTTGTCGTCGGCGATCGCCGCCGGACTTGCAAAAGGCCGAGACCTCAAGGCGGCCATCCGTGACGCGAAAACTTACGTCACCGCGGCGATTGCCGCCGCGGATACTCTCGCAATCGGCCACGGCAACGGGCCGCTGCACCATTTTCACGAACAGTGGAGAAGAAACCCATGACCTCGCGACGCACGTTCACCATTGGCGCCGGCAGCGCGGCGGTCGGCCTGCTCGCCGCACCGGCCATCGCCCGTGCGCAGACGCAAAAGTGGCGCATGGTGACTTCGTGGCCAAAGCGCCTGCCGGGTCCCGGTATGTCGGCCGAACGTATCGCAGAACGCGTGCGCGCGCTTTCCGGCGGCAGGCTCGACATTACTGTCTACGCAGCCGGCGAAGTCGTGCCCGCCTTCGAGGTGCTCGATGCCGTCGGCAACGGCGTCGCCGACATCGGGCACACGGCGTCGTTCTACTGGCAGGGTAAGATGCCGGCGTCCGCTTTCTTCACCACGGTGCCGTTCGGTCTAACGCCGGGCGAGCACGTCGCCTGGGTCGACGCCGGAGGCGGGCAGGCGTTGTGGGATGAGCTCTATGCGCCGTTCGGCGTGAAGCCTTTCATGGGTGGCAATACCGGAGTCTGCATGGGCGGTTGGTTCCGCCGCGAAGTGAAAAGTCTCGCCAACCTGCGCGGGCTCAAGCTGCGCACGCTTGGCCTCGGCGGCGAGGTCTATCGGCGGCTCGGCGTTACACCGCAGACGACGCCACCGGCGGAAATCCTCGTCAGCCTGCAATCTGGGGTCATCGACGGCGCTGAATTCGTCGGGCCCGGCACCGATATTGCGCTCGGTCTCTATCGTGTTGCGCCGTTCTACTACTATCCCGGGTTCAACAAGCCGAATGGCACCGGCGAATGCATCGTATCGCTCAAGGTCTGGAATGCTCTTTCTGACGAGCTCAAGGCCATTGTCGCGCATGCTTGCGCGAGCGAAGCCAATTATGCGCTGGCGGAAATGGAGCGTCTCAATGCGCAGGCGCTCGAGGCGCTGATCAACGAGCACAAGGTGAAGCTCGCGGCGTTTCCGGAGGATCTGATCGCCGCCGCCCGCACGCAGGCAACCGATGTGCTCGGCGAACTGGCTGGCCGCAGCGCGATCACCGGCAAGGTCCATGCGTCCTATGCCGCCTTCCGTGAACGGACCGCGCCATGGTCGCGGGTATCGATTGAATCTGTGCTACGGGCGCGGGGGGCCTGAGCCTACTCCCACGGCTCTGGATTCCCGCTTGCGCGGGAATGAGCGGAATACAATACTCCGGTTCATGTAAGCCTTGGGGGGAAGGGAATGAGACGGCGAGGGGTTGTCTGTTTCTTCCTTGTGTGCGCGGGCGTTGCCGCGCTGCCCGGCACTGCGTCTGCCCAGGACTTCAAGCCTTCAATAAATCTCAATGCTGATAGCCGGCCGCTGACCGCGGAGGAAAAAGAAAAAAGAAAAGCGGTCGATGACGCGTACCGATCGACAATCGAAAAGCTCCCCGACAAGAACAAATCCACCGATCCGTGGGGCAATCTTCGTTCTCCGACGACCTCATCCAAGCAGCGGCAATAATCGACGCTGCGGTAACGCACACTTTGTCCTGTGTGCGGTAATCTGCGCTGATTTCGTTCTAGTCCAAGCAATTGTCGCTAAAGTCCAAGACTTTAGTTTGAACTTCATTGAAAACGTCACACAGATCAAAAAACTATCACCTGGAGTTCATAGACGATGATCTTCCATGTTGGCGGCGCTCGACTAACACCTGTACGCACGTTGCTTGCTGCAGGCCTCGCTTTTGTTGCGGCAACGGACGCCGGGTTCGCCAAGGACGATGTGCATAAAGCCAACTACGCACGGTTCTTCACGATCGTCTCAAACGGTATCGTTACCTCCAGCATTCTGAATGGTCCGGATGGACTGGAAGTTTCGTCGAATGCGCCGGGCATGATCACAGTCGCCAGCGGATCGCAGGCGATAAGTCTTCGCGGAGACTACGTCACTTTGTCCGGCGACGTGGCGTTTGCGCCGGTTGCAACGCCGGGCGTGACCGTCACCGCCAATGCAGCGGGCGGCTATACGGTAGTTCTCGACATCCCAATGGAGGCCGATCTCGGCCGATAAGATTCATTATTTAGTTGCGCCGCGTAGCAATCGTCGCCTGGTCCGCCGCTACGCTGATTGGCATTGACCAAAACGAAATACGCACCATTTATAAAAAAGCAGCGGCGGTGACGGCGTTGCCATACGGAATGCGTGAGGATCGCGATGAAAACGATTCTACCCGTTGTTTCGGTCGTTGCACTTGCACTTTCGTTGATGTCGGCGAACGCGGAACCTGCGAAACACAAGCGTCATCATACGAAGGCCGCCACTGCTGCGCAGCCGCAGATTGCTTGCACCGTCGTGGGCTGCATGCCCGTTCCGCGCGATTGCCATCCCGAGATGGGCTACACACCGGGTGGAACTCCAACCGGTTTTGATGTAGCGGTATGTCCGAACTATACGCTTTACGGCAACCGCCGCTGACCGAAACGCCGTAGTTCCTCGATGCGACTTAAACTCACCTGGACTCTGGCATATGCGCCTTGGCGATATTCGGTGTTGCGTGCTGTCGTACAAATAGAAAAACAGCATTGGAAGGCCATTGGATATCGGAGCGGGCGCTTTGATCGATCAGGATGAGGCCAGCGCCGCCGTTGGCGACAACAAGGATGACCGGATCGCCGGACCATGTGGCAATTGCTTTCATTCCCACATGCAAGAACTCTCCGACAGGCTGGTCGAAATATTGAAGCCGCAATTCAGGGCCCACTTCAGCCGGCGCAAGATTTAGTCCGAACTTTTCGGAGCGTGCATAAATATCGCGCAGGGGGACGGAGGCCTCTTTAAATCCGAGTTCAGCCGGTGTCACGACAACAAGATCGACGCTCGTCTTGGCAAGCTCTTGCGTAAAGGCAGGTCGGGCGATTGCCCTCCTCGGCCAAGTCGCCGATGCCGCAATTTGCAGCATCCAGGGCGCTGCGAAGAGCGAATGAATTCGCGAACGCCCCCAATGTAATCGTTTTCCATATCTTTGCGGCGCCATCCCGGTCCTGCTCATTTGACGGCCCATGTGAAAGCGTGGTCGGAACGCTTCTCACAACATCTTTTGCCGCGCACTGAGCCCTGGCTTCGCCACCGCTTAGAACGACGGTAACGGCGCAGAGTCCGCAGATGATCAGCGCTCTCTTGACCAACGGATTTCTCCCAAATCGCGGGAGAGTCTAGGGCCGCCGTGACGGGGCCTTTGTGAGGCGGGTCACGCGGCGGCCTTTTTTGTTTTTATTGATTTTGGCCTTGGCCGGTATTTGCGTCCGCGATACGTCATAAGACACAGGTTTGACGTGACGGTTTGCGCTCGTTTTTTGTCCACTGTTGCTCCGCGGTCATAGGCAGCCCGCAAGATTCCTATAATGCTATCGGACAGGCGGGGGCGCTCTGGCTTGACGCCGGACAGGGGGGCGCTCTGCTTGAGGCGGTTCCAGCCGCGTTGACGCCACAACAACGACGGCTGGAGCCGCTTGTTTTCATCCTTGTCCGTGGATGCTCTTGCCGCTCGGAGCGGACGGCGAATCAGTGCATCCTGCAACGAGGGGAGAGCATCGGATGCCGGCTGGGCACAACTTCGGCGCAATGGCTATCGCAGTCACGGTCGCGACCGTTTTCCTGGGCTCGGCCGCGCTGGCTGAAACGAGCGAGGAACGAAACGCCTGCTTCAACGATGCCTTCCGCGTGTGCTGGTCGGCCATTCCAGATCGCGATCAGGTCTTCCACTGCCTGATGGACAACCGGCGCAAGCTCAATCCTCTCTGCCGCGTGGTCATGGATCGCTATCGTCAGCCACAACGGCACAGGCTTACGCGCAGGACGCGTGAGACGCACCTGCAATAGCCCTTCATTGGTTACTGGCAACCTTGCGCGGGCGGGCTAGAATGCCCGCCGGTATCGTCGCGCGTGGGGGACCATCGTGTTTCGGGTCTTTTCGTTTCTCGCCTTGATTTCACTGCTCGCGCCGGCAATAGCGCAGGCCGAGCATTATCCCGATCATCCGATCCGTATCATCGTAGGTTACGCGGCGGGTGGAGCCCCGGACCTGCAGGCCCGCACCCTTGCAGCGCAGCTTAGCCTGGATCTTGGTCAGCAGTTCTTTGTTGAAAACCGCACCGGCGCCAATGGAACGCTGGGCACGCGCGCGGTTGTACAATCGAAACCCGACGGCTACACGATGCTGTTCACCTCGAATGGCATCGCGCCAACACCCTTCATCTACAAAAATCTTGGCTACGACATTTTCACCGACCTGACGCCGGTCGCGACCATCGGTGTTCTCGACGGCCTGTTCATGCTCGTCGATGCAAAGTCACCCTACAAGACGCTCGCCGAGTTCATCGATCACGCAAAGAAAGACAGAGCCATCTATGGCTCGCCGGGTGTCGGCAACGGCCTACATCTTGCCGGTGAAATCTTCAGCAAGAAGGCCGGCATTACGATGCAGCACATTCCCTACAAAGGTGCGTCCGAGGTCATGACCGGCATGCTCAGTGGCAGCATCGAGGTCATGTTCGTGACGCCGCCTTCGGTAATGGGACTGCTCAAGGAAGGCCGCGTTCGAGCTCTGGCGTTTACCGGCAGCAAGCCTTTTCCGGCATTCCCGGAGGTACCGCTGCTGAAAGATATGGTGCCGGGCTTCGAGCCGATGGGCTCTTGGGGCATGTTTTTCGTTCCCGCCAAGACACCACCCGAGATCGTCGACAAGCTGAACACGGCGGTACGCGCGGCTCTGCAAGCACCTGCGGTCGCATCGGTCATGCAACGTGATGGCTACATTCCGGACAATCGCAATCCCGCCGAAACCGCGGCCTACTTTCGCGACGAAGTGAAAATAATGGGCGAAGCGGTCAAAGCCGCCGGCATCGAGCCAAACTGAGGCGCTGCTATCCGACCGCGTGCAGCGGCTGGCCAGCGGCGGTTACCGACCGCGCGCTGATCAGTACGAACGCGACAACACAATCTTCGCTGCCACGATTGACCCAGTTGTGAATGGTGCCGCGTTGCACCAGCAAGTCGCCGGCCTTGAGTTTCACCACGACGCCGTCGTCAAGTTCCATGTCGATCGCGCCGGAGACGACCACCGCGTAGTCGATCGAATT
>Ga0187779_10001642_pt1 | contig 13928 bp, 11 predicted proteins | sample 1015_Q2_SP10_10__FD_132435 | JGI IMG/M metagenome (GOLD analysis project Ga0187779, IMG submission 132435) | Tropical peat soil microbial communities from peatlands in Department of Meta, Colombia - 1015_Q2_SP10_10_MG | ecosystem: Environmental > Terrestrial > Soil > Wetlands > Peat | place... | reverse complement strand
GCCATGGTCGCGCCGTGGTGGCGCACGATGAAGCGCTTGCTCGGCGTGGTCTCGCCCACTACCGCGAAGTCGAGCCCCCATTTGTGGAAGATCGCCTCGGCCTCTTTCTCCTTCTCCGGCTTGAGCACCATGAGCATGCGCTCCTGGCTCTCGGAGAGCATCATCTCGTAGGCGGTCATGCGCTCTTCGCGGCACGGCACCTTGTCCAGCTCGAGTGTGACGCCGAGGTCGCCTTTGGCGCCCATCTCGACCGCCGAGCACGTCAGCCCTGCCGCGCCCATGTCCTGAATGGCGATGACGCAGCCTTTGGCCATGATCTCGAGGCAGGCTTCGAGCAGCAGCTTTTCGGAAAACGGATCGCCGACCTGAACGGTCGGACGTTTCTCTTCGGAGTCTTCATCGAACTCGGCCGAGGCCATCGAGGCGCCGTGGATGCCGTCACGCCCGGTCTTGGAGCCGAGATAGACGATCGGCATGCCCACGCCGGAGGCCGCCGAATAGAAGATCGCGTCCTTTTTGGCGATGCCGACCGCCATGGCATTCACGAGGCAATTGCCATCATAGCGCGCGTGGAAGCGTACCGAGCCGCCAACGGTCGGCACACCAAACGAATTGCCGTAGCCGCCGATGCCGGCGACGACACCGCCGACCAGATGTCGAGTCTTCGGATGCGACGGCGCGCCAAAGGAGAGCGCGTTCAAACACGCAATCGGCCGCGCGCCCATGGTGAAGACGTCGCGCAGGATGCCGCCGACGCCGGTCGCCGCCCCCTGATAGGGCTCGATGTAGCTCGGATGATTGTGGCTCTCCATCTTGAAGATGCAGGCCAGCCCATCGCCGATGTCGATGACGCCGGCGTTCTCGCCGGGGCCGCAGATGACGTGCGGACCCTTGGTCGGCAGCGTGCGCAAATGTACCTTGGAGGACTTGTACGAGCAGTGCTCGTTCCACATCGCCGAGAAGATGCCGAGTTCGGTGAGCGACGGCGCGCGGCCGATCAGCTTGAGAATGCGCTCGTACTCGTCCGGCTTGAGGCCGTGCTCGGCGACCAAGGCGGGGGTGATGGGAGTGGAGTTGGGGATCACGCTCGTTACGCCGCCCGCTTCAGCGCCTCCGCCAGCCCGGCAAACATCCCACGCCCGTCGGTCGGACCGATGACACTTTCCACGTGGTTCTCGGGGTGCGGCATCATGCCGAGCACGTTGCCGCGGTCATTCGCAATGCCGGCGATGGCATTGATGGCGCCGTTGTGGTTCCAGTTCGGATCGATCATCCCGTCAGGCGAGCAGTAGCGGAAGATCACCCGTCCCTCGCCTTCGAGCCGCGCGATGGTCTCGCCATCGGCGATGTAGTTACCCTCGCCGTGCGCGACCGGCACGCGGACCACCTGGCCGGCGTTGTAGCCACGCGTGAACGGCGTGTTGGAGCGCTCGACCTTGAGATAGACGTCGCGACAGATGAAACGCAGGTTCTCGTTGCGCATCAGCACACCGGGCAAAAGCCCCGCCTCGCACAGAATCTGGAAGCCGTTGCAAACGCCGAGTACCAACCCGCCTTTGGCGGCATATACGCACACCGCGTCCATGATCGGCGAGCGCGCCGCGATGGCGCCACAGCGCAGATAGTCGCCGTAGGAGAAGCCGCCGGGAATGACAACGAGGTCGGTGCCGGTGGGCAGCGCCGTATCGGTGTGCCACACCATCGCCGCCGCCTGGCCCGAGACGATCTTGAGCGTGCGCGCCATGTCGCGCTCGCGATTGATGCCGGGGAAGACGAGGACGGCAGCCTTCATCTAGAGCACATCGACCTTGTAGTTCTCGATCACCGTATTGGCCAAAAGCTTGTCGGCGGCCTGCTTGAGCAGGGCCTCGGCCTTGGCCTTATCGGCCCCTTCGAGCTCGATGTCGAACACCTTGCCCTGGCGGACCGCGGTGACGCCCTGAACCCCGAGGGAGCGCAGCGCGCCCTCGATGGCCTTGCCTTGCGGGTCGAGAATGCCGGATTTCAGGGTGACGGTTACGCGCGCTTTCATCCTCGCCCGCTTATGGCATGAATCGTCTGGCCCAAACGGGGCCTTTTCACACCTAACCTAGAGACGCCAAAGCCCGGCACAAGGCCGGGCTTCGCGTAATTCACATGCCAAAACGGCCGGAATGCCTGCCGATAGCCTAGCCCTTCACCAGAACGGGGCCTGTGCCTTGCGGGCGCTCGCCCTCGCTCATGATGCCGAGGCGCTTGGCCACCTCGGTATAGGCCTCGACCAGCCCGCCCATGTCGCGGCGGAAGCGGTCCTTGTCGAGCTTCTCGTTCGACTTGATATCCCACAGCCGGCAGGAATCCGGGCTGATCTCGTCGGCGACGACAATGCGCATCACGTCGTTTTCCCAAAGCCTTCCGGTTTCCATCTTGAAGTCGACCAGACGGATGCCGACGCCGAGGAACAGGCCCGACAGAAAGTCGTTGACGCGGATCGCCAGCGCCATGATGTCGTCGATCTCCTGAGGGCTAGCCCAGCCGAACGCCGTGATGTGCTCTTCCGACACCATCGGATCGTTGAGCTTGTCGTTCTTGTAATAGAACTCGATGATCGAGCGCGGCAGCTGCGTGCCTTCCTCGATGCCGAGGCGCTGCGCCAGCGAACCGGCGGCGACGTTGCGCACCACGACCTCGAGCGGGATGATTTCGACCTCACGGATCAACTGCTCGCGCATGTTGAGCCGGCGGATGAAGTGAGTCGGAACTCCGATGTCGTTCAAGTGCTGAAATACATATTCGGAGATTCGGTTGTTGAGGACGCCCTTACCCTCGATCACCTCATGCTTCTTGGCGTTGAAAGCGGTCGCATCGTCCTTGAAATGCTGGATCAGCGTTCCCGGCTCCGGGCCTTCATAGAGGACCTTCGCCTTGCCTTCATAGATTCGGCGACGGCGGCTCATTGGCGTGTACCGTGGTTTGTGAAAGTCCATCGGATTGCCGTGGCTCCTGTTTTAGAACGTGACCAGATCCGCGGCGGCGGGACCGGTGCGCAAATTGCGCGCAGCGGTCCTGGCGAAAATCAACCTAGCCGATCACCCCGGGTAGCACAATCGAGTAGCCTGGCCGTTTTCCACTTCGCCGTTTCGCCGCAAAATCCGGCAGCCGTGTTGCCTTGACGCTAGCCTAGCGATATGCAAGGCGCATGCGGCCGACGGGCTTTTTTGCGTGATACGGCCTTGGAAACTTCTGCAGACAGCGAGGGGCGGAATTGTGACCACGTTCGACAAGCGTGAAGAAGGCTTCGAGAAGAAATTCGCGCATGACGAGGAACTGAAGTTCAAGGCGTTTGCCCGCCGCAACAAAATGCTGGGCCTGTGGGCTGCCGGCCTCCTCGGCAAGAGCGGCCCCGACGCCGAGGCCTATGCCAGGGAGATCGTCATTACCGACCTCGCCGAACACGGCGACGACGAGATGATCGCCAAGCTCAAGGCCGATCTCGGGACGAAAGCCACCGAACAGCAGATTCGCAAGCAGATGAGCGAACTGCTCACGCAAGCGGTCGCGCAGGTGCAGAAGAGCGGCTGACGTGGCCGCCTTCCCGCTGGCCAGGAAGCTCCGCGCCGGAGAAACCGTCTACTCCGCCTGGACGACGCTCGCCTCGCCGCTTCTGGTCGAGGCGCTGGCGCGCGAGGGCTTTGCCGCCGTCAATCTCGATTCGCAGCACGGCATGTGGGAGATGTCCTCCATCATCGCCGGCATCGGCGCGGTGCGCGCCGGCGGCGCTTCGCCGCTGGTGCGCGTGCCGCTCGAAGACTTCGCAATGGTGTCGCGTGCGCTCGATCTCGGCGCCGAGGCGATTATCGCGCCGATGATCAACACCGGCACTGATGCACGGCGCTTTGCCGCCGCCGCCAAGTATCCGCCGCTCGGCGAGCGCAGTTGGGGCCCAGTGCGCGCCATGATGCTGCAGGGCCAGACGCCGCCGACCGACTATCTGCGCGAGGCCAATGACGGCACGCTGACCATGGCGATGATCGAGACGCCGTCGGCGCTCAATAATGCCGATGAAATCGCGGCAACGCCCGGCATCGATTGCCTGTTCGTCGGTCCCTACGACCTCGCCACTTCGCTCAGCGCCGGCAAGGCGCAGGATATCACTGCGCCCGAAGTCGAGCGCGCGGTCGACGCGATCTGCGCCGCGGCGACGAAGGCCGGCAAGATCCCCGGCATCTACTGCCGCGACGCCGTCCGTGCGCTGCAAATGGCTAAGCGCGGCTTCCGTTTTATCGCGGTGGCGAGCGACCTTGGCATCGTCCGCGAAGGCGGCGCTGCCATCCTCAAGGCGCTGAAGTAGTCAGCTGACAAGACTTTCGAGCCGGTCGAGCACGCCATTAATGTCGCGCTCGGCCTCCGCCATGCCGACGTCGACCACCTGGTAGTCGCGCTCGACGAGATAGGCCCGCCGTTCGGCACGCGTCTTGGCCGCATCGGCGCTTTCCTCGGCTGGCACGAGGTCGAGCACGCAGCGCAACGGGAACGAGACGAAATCGGCGATGTGCGGTCCGATCGGCACCTGCCGCTTGAAGCCGCGGCCGGCGAACCGCTTGTCGTTAACGAGCGCCTGCCACAGCGCGCGCTCGGCATCCGTCGGATTGCGCCGCAGCAGCCGCGCCAGCCCGCGCACCGGGCCGCGCTCGCCCGGCGCCTGCCCCGCTTTGTGCTCGGCGATGAGGTCGCGCAGCCGCTGCGCCTCGTCGGCATTGAGCACGCCGCCGCGCGCCGGCCCTTTGCGGCCCTGCACCAGCGACTGGACGACGCCGTGCAGCGTGCGGACGTCCTGCTGCGTCGGAACCATGCGCGTGAAGATGTTGCGCAAATTGATGCTCATCGTGTCGCGCTTCTCGGCCGGGCGGTAGAATTCGACGCGTTCAAGCTCGCGCTCGAGATCGGCGAAGAACGCGTCGAACTGCTGCTTCGGCGCCGGCGGCGATTTCTCCGGCATGGTGAACGGCAGGTCACCGCCGCTGATACATTTGAACCATTCGTAGCCGACGACGGCGACCGCCTGCGCGAGGTTGAGCGAGGCAAACGCCGGATTGACCGGCAGCGTGACGATGCGGTCGGCCAGCGCGACCTCGTCGTTCTCGAGCCCGGTGCGCTCGCGCCCGAACAGCAGCGCCACCGTCTCGCCGGCTTTGACGCGCGGCGCCATCTCGGCGGCCGCCGCGTCGGCGCCGATCACGGGCTTTGCCTGATCGTGATTACGCGCGGTCGTCGCCAGCACGAAGGAGCAGTCGGCGATCGCATCGGCGAGCGCCTCATGCACGCTCGCGCCGTCGAGCACGCGGTCGGCGCCCGCGGCCATCACGCGCGCCTTCTCGTTCGGCCAGCCCTGCACCGGCTTGACCAGGCGCAGGCGCGGCAGCCCGAAATTCGCCATGGCGCGCGCCGCCGCGCCGATGTTCTCGCCGAGTTGCGGCGCGACCAGCACCACGATCGGCGCGGGTGTCTCGATCCAGCGCTTGGTCTTGTCGGTGCCGGCGCCCGGCATGCAATGCTCCAAAAGCGGGCAAAAGCCCTGAACGCCCGGGCCCTGCCCCAACCGCCGACCCGCCGGGGCTTGCGGCCTTTCGGCAAGGCCGGCCGGCCCCTCCCACCGAGGCTTTTACCGGCGGGGTGCGGATGCTATAGGGCGCGCGCCGAATTCCCGCCAGTCGTCCCCGGTTGGCGATGTCCGCGCCGAGAACAATCCATTTGAGGGCCGCACTCCCCGCGCCCATCAAGGTCCAGTTTCCGGTCGGCCCAAAAGCACGGCGACCAGAGGTATGAAGCATGCCAAATCTCGAAATCATGTGGACAAAGGTCGATGAAGCCCCAGCGCTCGCGACATTGTCCCTGCTGCCGATCGTCAAAGCCTTCGTCGGCGCCGCCGGCGTGTCGGTCACGCTGAAGGACATCTCGCTGGCCGGCCGCATCATCGCCACCTTCCCGGAGAAGCTCACGCCGGCGCAACGGATCAACGACGAGCTCACCGAGCTCGGCGAGCTTACGTTGAAGCCCGAAGCCAACATCATGAAGCTGCCCAACATCTCCGCCTCGATCCCGCAGCTCAAGGCCGCGATCAAGGAACTGCAGGGCAAGGGCTATGCCGTTCCGGACTATCCGGACAACCCGACGAGCGACGCTGAGAAGGACATCAAGGCCCGCTATGCCAAGGTGTTCGGCAGCGTCGTTAACCCGATCCTTCGCGAAGGCAATTCCGACCGCCGCGCGGCCGCCGCGGTCAAAAATTACGCCCGCAAGAACCCGCATAAAATGGGCGTCTGGAGCAAGGACTCCAAATCGCACGTCGCCCATATGTCGAGCGGCGATTACTTTGGCTCGGAAATCGCCACCACGGTCGACAAAGCGACCAACGTCCGCATCGAGCTGGTCGAAGCCGGCGGCAAGACCACCGTGTTGAAAGCAAAGACGGCGATCGCGGATCGCGAGATCATCGACGCCGCCGTGATGAGCGCGAAGGCGCTGCGCGCCTTCTTTGCCGAGCAGGTCGAAGTCGCCAAGAAGGAAGGCGTGCTGTTCTCACTGCACGTCAAGGCGACGATGATGAAGATCGCCGATCCGATCATTTTTGGCCACGCCGTTTCGATCTTCTTCGCCGACGTGATCAAGAAGCACGAAGCGACGCTGAAGAAGCTTGGCGTCAATCTCAATAACGGCTTCGGCGATCTGCTGTCGAAGATCGAGACGCTGCCGGACGCCGAGAAGAAGGCGATCAAGGACGACATTGCGGCCGAGTATGCCAAGCGCCCCGCCCTCGCCATGGTGAACTCCGACAAGGGGATCACCGGTCTGCATGTCCCCTCAGACTTCATCATCGACGCGACGATGCCGGCGATGATCCGCGAATCCGGCCGCATGTGGGGACCCGACGGCAAGCTGCACGACACCATGGCCGTGATCCCGGATCGCGCTTACGCGCGGCTGTACCAGGCAGTCATCGACGACTGTAAGGCCAACGGCGCGTTCGACCCCAAGACCATGGGCACAGTGCCGAACGTCGGCTTGATGGCGCAGAAGGCCGAGGAATACGGCTCGCACGACAAGACCTTCGAAGTTCCTTCGAACGGCACCGTTCGCGTCGTCGCCGACGACGGCAAGGTGCTGCTGGAGCGTCCGGTCGAGGCCGGTGACATCTTCCGCATGTGCGAGCTCAAGGACGCAGCCGTGCAGGATTGGGTGAAACTCGGTGTGCGCCGCGCGCGCCTCACCAACACCCCGGCGGTGTTCTGGCTCGACAAGAACCGCGCGCACGACGCCCAGCTCATCGCCAAGGTCGAGAAATACCTGAAGAACGAAGACACCGCGGGGCTCGACATCCGCATTTTGGCCCCGGTCGATGCGATGAAATTTTCACTGGAGCGGATTCGCAAAGGCCAGGACACGATCTCGGTCACCGGCAACATTCTGCGGGATTATCTGACGGATCTTTTCCCGATCATGGAGCTCGGCACCTCGGCCAAGATGCTCTCGGTCGTCCCCTTGTTGGCGGGCGGCGGAATGTTCGAGACCGGCGCCGGCGGTTCGGCGCCCAAACACGTCGAGCAGTTCCAACAGGAGGGCTATCTGCGCTGGGATTCGCTCGGTGAGTTCCTCGCCCTCGGCGCGTCGCTTGAGCATTTGGGCCTTACCTACAAGAACGCCAAGGCGCTGGTACTCGCCGAGGCGCTCGACACCGCCATCGGCCAGTTCCTCGACAACAACCGCAACCCTGCGCGCAAGGTCGGCGAGATCGACAACCGCGGCAGCCATTTCTACCTCGCCCTTTACTGGGCACAGGCTTTGGCGGCGCAGACGAAGGACAAGGACCTGCAAGCCCGCTTCAAGCCGCTGGCCGAGGCCCTCGCCAAGAACGAGGCCAAGATCAATGCCGAGCTGATCGGCGCACAAGGCAAGCCGGTCGAGATCGGCGGCTACTACCTGCCCGATGCCAAGAAGGCCTCGGCGGCGATGCGGCCGAGCCCCACTCTGAACGCGGCGCTTGCCGCACTCTGACACTTTCGCCGGTCCCCGCCCTCAACAGGTGACGCAAATGGCGAAGATCAAGGTGCAGAATCCCGTCGTCGAAATGGACGGCGACGAGATGACGCGCATCATCTGGCAGCTCATCAAGGACAAGCTGATCCATCCCTATCTCGACATCGATCTGTTGTACTTCGACCTGAGCGTCCAGAAGCGCGACAAGACCGACGACCAGATCACCATCGATGCCGCGGAAAAGACCAAAGAGGTCGGCGTCGCGGTGAAGTGCGCCACCATCACGCCGGACGAAGGCCGCGTGAAGGAGTTCAACCTCAAGAAGATGTGGCGCTCGCCGAACGGCACCATCCGCAACATCCTCGGCGGCACCATCTTTCGCGAGCCGATCATCTGCAAGAACGTGCCACGTCTGGTGCCGGGCTGGACCAAGCCGATCATCATCGGCCGCCACGCCTACGGTGATCAGTACCGCGCAACAGATTTCAAGTTCCCGAGCGCCGGCACCATCACGCTCCGGTTCACCGGCAAGGACGGCAAGGTCATCGAGCACGAGGTGTTCAAGGCGCCGGAGAGCGGCGTCACGATGGCGATGTACAACCTCGATTCCTCGATCCGCGACTTCGCCCGCGCCTCGCTGAATTTCGGCCTCAACCGCGGCTATCCGGTCTACCTCTCCACCAAGAACACGATCCTGAAGCAGTACGACGGCCGCTTCATGGAGTTGTTCCAGGAAATCTTCGACAAGGAATTCAAGGACAGGTTCGCCGCCAAGAAGATCACCTATGAGCACCGCCTGATCGACGACATGGTCGCGGCGTCGCTAAAATGGTCGGGCGGCTATGTCTGGGCCTGCAAGAACTATGACGGCGACGTGCAGTCCGACACCGTGGCGCAAGGCTTCGGCTCGCTGGGCCTCATGACCTCGGTGCTGATGACGCCGGACGGCAAGACCGTCGAGGCGGAAGCCGCGCACGGTACGGTGACGCGCCACTATCGCCAGCATCAGAGGGGCGAGCAGACCTCGACCAACTCGATCGCCTCGATCTTCGCCTGGACGCGGGGGCTGGCGCACCGCGCCAAGCTCGACGACAACGCGGAGCTCATGAAGTTCGCGACCACGCTGGAGAAGGTCTGCGTCGACACGGTCGAGTCCGGCTTCATGACCAAGGACCTCGCTTTGCTCGTCGGGCCTGACCAGAAGTGGCTCTCGACCACCGGCTTCCTCGACAAGATCGATGAGAACCTGAAGAAGGTGATGGCCTAGTCCCTCCCCGCAAGGCGGGATAAGCGTTACTTGATCTCCTCCGTCACGATGTCGCCCTTCGGGCCGATCACCTCGCGGCCGACCCGCTTTTCCACCACGTCCTTGATGCGCGCGGCAATGCGCGTATCGCGCTGCATCAGCGCATGCAGATCCTGCGCGGCGAGCACCAGCAGGCTGGTGCGGGTGAGCGCGACCGCGGTGGCCGAGCGCCGTGCGCGGCGCAGCACCGCGACCTCGCCGAAGAACTGCCCGACGCCGAGCCGCAGCGGCTCCTTGCGGCCCTTGATGATGATTTCCACCTCGCCGTCGGCGATGAAATACATCGAATGGGCGGCGTCGCCGGCGCGCACGATGACCTCGTCGGCCTGCGCCACCCGCGCGCGCAAAAGCTGCATGACGTCAGCGATTTCGGACGCGTCGAGCTCGGCGAACAGCGGCACGCGCGCGATCATGCCCCAGGTCACGATGAATTCGCGGCGGTGAATCTGCTCGGCGAACGCGGTCGCGATGATGCCGACCGGCAGCGCGATCATGATCATGCCGAGGAACACGCTGATTATGGCGACGAGCTTGCCAAGCGGCGTCACCGGCACGACGTCGCCGTACCCGATGGTGCTGAGTGTCACGATCGCCCACCACATGGCGTCGGGAATGGTGCCGAGCTTGTCCGGCTGCACGTGGCGCTCGGCAAGATACATCAGCGCCGCCGCCACCAACGCCGTGCCGAGCAGAATGGTGAAGGAGCCGACCAGAGCCCGCCGTTCGCGGTAGAGCACCTCGAGCAGCGAGCGCATGGCCGGCGAATAGCGCGCGATCTTGAGGAAGCGCACGATGCGGAACACCAGGATCACGCGCAGCGCGTCGGGCACGAACAGCGCCAGCCAGAACGGCAGCACCGCGACGAGGTCGATGATGCCGGCCGGGCTGAGCGCATATTTCATGCGCGCGCGCATGTGGCGCAGATGCCGGTAGGGGCCATGCTCGACCGCGCTCCATAGCCGCAGGAAATATTCGATCGTGAAGACGACCAGCGAGAAGGCTTCGATCGCGTCGAAGATGGGCGCGTAAGCCGTCTCGAGCTCGGGCAGGGATTCGAGCGCGACGGCGACGAGGTTGACGAGGATGAGCACGACCAGGAAACGATCGACCCAGCGGCTCGGGCCGTCGCCCACCGGCCCCTGCTCGAGCAGCTGATAGGTCCGCCGGCGCAGCTCTCTGATCCTGTCGTGGGCCATGAGGCCGCAAGCTCCGCTGAATAACCTGGAATATTAATACACTATGGTGCGTCTGCGGGTTTGCGGTCGATCAAGCCGCGCCAGTCGTCGCCGCGAAAGGGCCGGAGCTAGCCGCCGAGCGCGGCCTCGATCGCCTTGAGCGCGGCATCGGCCTTGGAGCCGTCCGGCCCGCCGGCCTGCGCCATATCGGGCCGCCCGCCGCCGCCTTTGCCGCCCAAGGCTTCCGCGCCCTTGCGCACCAGATCGACGGCGTTGAAGCGCGAGGTCAGATCGGGCGTCACGCCGACCACCAAAGAGGCCCGGCCGTCAGAAGTAGTATTCGCAACAGCGACAATGCCGGACCCGATCTTTATCTTCGCTTGATCGGCCAAAGGCTTCAAGTTCTTCGGATCGGCATCTTTCACCTGAATAACCATAAGCTTCGTGCCGTTTACAATTACAAAGTCGGGCTGATCTTCACGACCCGACGTTCCAGAGAGCGCAAGCTTTTGCTGGACTTCAGAGAGTTCGCGCTCGAGCTTTTTGCGTTCTTCGACGACCGCTGTAGCGCGCACCGTGATCTCACCAATTGGGGCCTTAAGTTCAGCCGAAATAATGCGGACGTCGTTTCTGAACTTATTCAAATGGTGACGCGCCGCATTTCCGGTCAACGCTTCAATCCGGCGGACACCGGAGGCGACGCCACTTTCGGTAAGGATTGAAATCAACCCAATGTCGCCGGTGCGCTGAACATGTGTCCCGCCGCACAATTCAACCGACCACGCCGTTTCATTACCATGCGGTTTACCCATCGAAACGACGCGCACCTCGTCGCCATATTTCTCGCCGAACAGCGCGCGCGCCCCTGAAGCGATGGCGTCATCAACCGGCATAATTTTTGTCTTCACTTCCGCATTCTCTAGAATGATCGCATTTGCCTTATCTTCGATCCGGTCCAGTTCAGGGGGTGAAATTTGCTTGTGATGGGCGAAGTCAAAACGTAGTCGATCATCAGCAACTAGTGAGCCCTTCTGCGCGACGTGATCGCCCAATACCTGACGGAGTGCCTCGTGCAAGAGATGGGTGGCCGAATGGTTGCGGCAAATATCCGCGCGCCGATCGGGATCGACGTCTAAGTACACTGGGTCACCCACTCTTAATGTCAGCTCAGTAACTTCAACATTGTGTACGATGAGGCCGTCGGCTTCTTTGTGGACAGCACGGACACGAGCGACAGGCGTGCCGTCTGGAACTCGTCGTATCCATCCGGTATCCGAGACTTGCCCCCCAGATTCCGCATAAAAAGGCGTTTGGTTCACGATGACTTCGCCACCGCGATGCTCAGGTCTGAGTTCGTTGAGCTCTGGTCCTCCTTTGATGATGGCTTTAACAACTGCTTCGCTAGATAGTGTTTCGTACCCAAGAAATTCGGTCGTGCCATACTTCTCACGCAGCGGAAACCAATAGTCCGCCGTTTTAGCGTCTCCGGAGCCGACCCAAGCCGCGCGGGCTTTTTCACGCTGGCGCTCCATGGCATCTTCAAACGAAGCGAGATCGACACTGATTCCGCGCGACCTCAATGCGTCTTGTGTGAGGTCCAAAGGAAAGCCGTACGTGTCGTAGAGGGTGAATGCCGTCTCGCCGTCGAACATCGCGCCTTTCTTCAGCCCCGCGCTTTTGTCGTCGAGCAACGCAAGGCCTTTTGACAACATTTGCCGGAAGCGCGCCTCCTCGAGCTTGAGCGTCTCGGAAATGAGCGCCTCGGCGCGCACCAGCTCCGGATAGGCCTGCCCCATCTCGCGCACCAGCGCGTGCACGAGCTTCCACATCAGCGGCTCCTTGGCGCCGAGCAGTTCGGCGTGGCGCATGGCGCGGCGCATGATGCGGCGGAGCACGTAGCCCCTGCCCTCGTTCGAGGGCAGCACGCCGTCGGCGATCAGGAAGGACGAGGCGCGCAGATGATCGGCGATGACGCGGTGCGAGGCCTTGTGCGGGCCGTCGCTGTCGACGCCGGTCTCTTCGGCGATGTTGCGGATCAACGTCGCGAACAGGTCGATCGCGTAATTGTCGTGCGTGCCCTGCAGCACCGCGGCGATGCGTTCGAGCCCCATGCCGGTGTCGATCGAGGGCCGCGGCAGCGGCACGCGCTTGCCGCCTTCCTGCTGCTCGAACTGCATGAAGACGAGATTCCAGATCTCGATGAAACGGTCGCCGTCGGCCTCCGCCGAGCCCGGCGGGCCGCCGGGGATGTGCGCGCCGTGGTCGTAGAAGATTTCGGCGCACGGCCCGCAGGGGCCGGTGTCGCCCATCGACCAGAAATTGTCGCTGCCGGCGATGCGCAGGATCTTGCTGTCGGGCAGGCCGGTGATCTTTTTCGCGAGATTGAAGGCCTCGTCATCGTCGACATAGACGGTGAACAGCAGGCGATCCTTCGGCAGCCCGTAGTCCTTGGTGATCAGGTTCCAGGCGAGCTCGATGGCGCGATCCTTGAAGTAGTCGCCGAACGAAAAGTTGCCGAGCATCTCGAAGAAGGTGTGGTGGCGCGCCGTGTAGCCGACATTGTCGAGGTCGTTGTGCTTGCCGCCGGCGCGCACGCATTTCTGCGCGGTGACGGCGCGGCTATACGGGCGCTTCTCGAGGCCGGTGAAGGCGTTCTTGAACTGCACCATGCCGGCATTGGTGAACATCAGCGTCGGATCGTTGCGCGGCACGAGCGGGCTCGACGGCACGACCTGATGGCCGTTCCGCGCGAAGAATTCGATGAAGCCTTTGCGGATATCGTTGACGCCACTCATCGCCGTAAAACGTTACCTGCCGCCCCTGTGCCGCCGAAAAGGTCCTAAAGCCCCGTCCGGCTTGATGTTTCAGGGCCTATTTAGCGACGGGGGGTGGGGTAAGTCCAGAAAAGCCGGGGATTTCCGCCGCTTCCCGGCGCGACGGAAGGCCGCGAGCTCCTCCGCGTTCGTCGGAGCCAAAACGCATGTCGCCCCCGTCCTCGGTGACGGCCGCTTTACGCAGCCGGGTGCCGACGGGGGCGATACGCAGCGACACGTGACGCAGTAACTCAGGTGGCTTTGGTGGCTCGCTTGTTCGTTTTTCCTTTGTCCTTAGCCTTGGTAGTGTTGGCCTTGGTCGGCTTTGACGCTTTGGCCTTGAGCTTTTCCTCTTTATCTTTCGCTGCCTCTGTCTTCGCCTTCACCGCGCGGTTGCGCAGGGCAGCCGTAAGCTCAATTGCTGTGGCCGCACGCGGACTCTCACAAATCGGATTGGCAGGCTTGGGCTCCTCAGGCGGCAAAACCGTCTCCGCCTTAGCCGGGACTTCCGCGGCGAGGGGCACAAGCACTCGGTGCCAGTTTTGCCCCTCGTCGCCGCGGCCGGCACCGGACGATTGGCTCACGCCGCCGTCCGGCTTGCCCACATCCTTTCAAGCTTCG
>Ga0187779_10001639_pt1 | contig 13936 bp, 13 predicted proteins | sample 1015_Q2_SP10_10__FD_132435 | JGI IMG/M metagenome (GOLD analysis project Ga0187779, IMG submission 132435) | Tropical peat soil microbial communities from peatlands in Department of Meta, Colombia - 1015_Q2_SP10_10_MG | ecosystem: Environmental > Terrestrial > Soil > Wetlands > Peat | place... | reverse complement strand
TGGTACATGATTCGCGCTCGCGGTCCCTGGGCCGGCGTGGCCGTCGTGCTGCTGTTGTTCCACTTCTTTCTCCCGTTTTTCGTTCTCTTGCAGCGAAAGGTCAAAAGACGGCTCGCGACGCTATCGATCGTGGCGGCCTGGATGCTGATTTTGAGTTTGGTCGACGTGTACTGGCTGGTTGTTCCGGCCTACGAGCAGAATGCCCCCGAGTTCCATGTCTTGGACGTCTTGGCTGTGATCGGAGTCGGCGGATTATGGCTGTCGGCTTTCTACGCGCAACTGCGGAAACTTCCTCTGCTTCCGTTGCACGATCCGCGGTTTGAAGCATTTTTGGAGCACCAGCATGGCGACTAAAGAGCCGGAAAAAACTCCGGTCGATCGCGGCCTTGGCTACGAGCCGCGGGATGCCAGCAACAAAGGACTGCTCCAGTTCGCCTTTTGGCTAGCGGTTTTGCTGGCGGTCACTATGGTGGGCATGAAGTGGACTTTTGACTACTTCAAGAAGGCGGAGCCGCTCGGCAAGGCCGCGTCGCCACTGCTGAAACAAGGGCAGCGGGAGCTCCCACCGAGTCCTCGTTTGCAAGTCTACCCGCATCAGGAGCTGGTGGACTACTGCGAGAACCAACAGAAGGTAGTGAATTCGTACGGCTGGGTCAGTCAGGACGCTGGCGTGGTACGTATTCCGGTCGAGCGGGCCATGGATCTGATCCTGCAGAAGGGGTTGCCAGCGCGCGCCGCCGACGAAGCGCCGGCCGGGGCGCCCAAGGTCGCTCCGCCCCTCGTTGCCGGTGACACAGATCTAGAAGGGCAATGCGGTTACCTCACCGAACCCACGCCCACGGCTGGGAGCGAAGGCGGCGAGTCCCAATAGAGGCATCGCGACGGGAACGCGATTTCGGAGACGGGGATGAGAGAGGTAGTGGGAGCACGGAGCGTTCGAACCGGGTCGATCAAGAAGGCGGGGATGGGTGTTGCCAGCCTCCTCTTGTTTCTCGCGCATTCTCAGATTACGCGCGCGCAATTTACCGATCCTGACCAGGCACTCGGCGTCCGTCCCGAGTTGTTGCGAGATGTCGGGGTCGATCAGAAGCTCAATGGCCCGATTCCGCTCGATCTGCTGTTTCGTGACGAGCACGGCAAGACGGTCGCCCTCGGCCAGTATTTCCACACCAAGCCCGTGATTCTCACGCTGGTCTATTACAACTGCCCGATGCTCTGCACGCAGGTGCTCAATGGCCTTGACCGCAGCCTCAAGCAGATTCCCATGACCATCGGGAAAGACTTCGATGTCGTGACCGTGAGCATCGATCCGACCGAACAGCCGTCTCTGGCGGAGGCCAAGCAAGCCGTATACCTGGGAATGTACAACCGGCCCGGCGCCGCCAGTGGCTGGCACTTCCTTACGGGCGAAGAGGCTCACATCCGGCAGTTGGCTCAGGCCGTGGGCTTCCGCTATGCGTACGATCCCGATTCGAAACAGTACGCTCACGCGAGTGTCATCATGCTGCTTACGCCGGAAGGAAGGCTCTCGCGCTACTTTTACGGCGTGACATATCCAGCTCGCGATATGCGCCTCGCACTGGTGGATGCCTCGGGAGGTAAGATCGGTTCCCCCGTCGATCAGGTTTTGCTCTTCTGCTATCACTACGATCCCCACACCGGAAAATATGGCCTGCTCATTTCCCGGATGATTCAGCTCTCGGGGCTCGCAACGATCTTGATCGGCGGGATTTTTTTGATCCTGTTGTTCCGCGGTGAACATTACTCGCTGGAGAAGAGAAAAGCGTGAGGTCTTCTCTCGGCGAGCTTGGCAAAGGATTGTGACGAAACTGTGATGATGGGCTTGCTACCTTCGGGCTTCGGAGTCCTAGCGACGGTTCCGTTCCAGCCTCCGGCGGCGTCTTCGATCGCTGAGAACGTGGACCAGCTGTATCTGGTTCTCTCCGGAATTACTGCGTTTTTCACAGTTCTGATTTTCTCGATCATCTTCGTTTTCATGGTCAAATACCGCCGCCGGAAGGAAGACGAAACGCCGGTCAGCACACACACGCCATTGGTCGTCGAGCTGACCTGGACGATCATTCCGTCTCTGATTTGTGCCGTCCTTTTCGTTTGGTCGGCGGCGCTCTATGTTCAAAACGGCCGACCGCCGGCGTCCTCGACCGAAGTCTTCGTCATCGGCAAGCAGTGGATGTGGCATCTGCAACATCCCGAGGGCCCGCGTGAGATCAACGAGCTTCACGTGCCGGTGGGCGTGCCCATCAAACTGACGATGACTTCCCAGGACGTCATCCACGACTTTTACATCCCAGCCTTTCGAATCAAAAAGGACGTACTGCCCGGCCGCTTCACCTCGCTCTGGTTCCAAGCCACGGAGACGGGGACCTATCATCTTTTCTGTGCCCAGTACTGCGGCACCAACCATTCGGAGATGATCGGCTGGGTGTATGTGATGACGCCGACTGACTACGCCAATTGGCTGGCCGGCGGCGAAAAGGCGGAATCGCTTGCGCAACTCGGTGAACGCCTCTTCAGCCAATATGGCTGTGATAACTGTCACGTGCCGGAAGGCAACGGTCGAGCACCTTCGCTGGTGGGCGTTTACGGAAAGCCGGAAAAACTGCAGAGCGGCGAAACGCGGGTGGTGGACGAATCGTTGATCCAGCAGGCCATCCTCACTCCGAACTCCGTGCACCTCCCGAATTACCAGCCGGTGATGCCCACCTATCAGGGGCAAATTGACTCCGATCAAATGCTGGAGCTGATCGCCTATGTGAAGTCGCTGGGCTCGGAAGAAAGGAACGGGAAATGAGTACGGCCACTGCGGATCTGCACCAAGCCCCGGCGGAACCCGCCGTCAATTACCTGAACGCCAGTTACGGCATCAAATCCTGGCTGCTGACCCTCGATCACAAACGAATTGGGCTGCTCTACCTGGCCTCGATCACAGTCATGTTTGTCGTGGGTGGAGTGGCAGCCACACTGATGCGGCTGCACCTGGTTGAGCCACAAGGGGCGCTGTTCGAACCGGAAACATACAACAAAATGTTTTCCACGCACGGGATTATCATGGTCTTCTTCTTCCTGGTCCCTTCCATTCCCGCTACGCTTGGAAACTTTCTGATCCCGCTGATGATCGGTGCGCGCGACGTGGCCTTTCCCAAATTGAATCTGATGAGCTGGTACATCTTCATGACCGGCTCCGCGCTGGCCTTATACGGAACGATTTCCGGCGGGGTGGACACCGGATGGACGTTCTATCCTCCCTACAGCAGCTTGTACTCGGAAACACACGTCGTGGCCGTGGCTTTGGGTATCTTCATTGCTGGATTTTCCTCCATTCTGACCGGTCTGAACTTCATCGTCACGATCCACAAGATGCGCGCGCCCGGAATGACCTGGTTCCGGCTGCCCTTGTTCATCTGGGCACTCTATGCCACGAGCTTGATCTTCGTTCTGGGCACGCCCGTCATCGCCATCACCGTGTTCCTGCTCGGACTCGAGCGACTCCTGCACGTGGGCATCTTTGATCCCGCCGTCGGAGGGGATCCACTGCTGTTCCAGCATATGTTCTGGTTCTACTCGCACCCGGCCGTGTACATCATGATTCTGCCTGGCATGGGTGTGATCAGCGAATTGATCACAGCGTTTTCGCGGAAGAAGATCTTCGGCTACAGCTTCGTGGCTTTTTCATCGCTGTCAATCGCGGTCATTAGCTTCATCGTTTGGGGCCACCACATGTTCGTTACGGGCCAGGCGATTTACGCCGGGCTGGTTTTCAGTGTCCTCAGCTTCCTGGTGGCCATTCCTTCGGCGGTGAAGGTTTTCAACTGGACAGCGACGCTCTATCGCGGTTCGATTTCCTATGAAGCGCCCATGCTGTACGCCCTCGGTTTCATCGGCCTGTTTACGATCGGGGGATTGACGGGGCTCTTTCTTGCTTCGCTCGCCACTGACGTGCACCTGAATGGCACCTACTTCATCGTCGCGCATTTTCACTACATCATGGTGGGAGGCGCGGTGATGGCCTATCTGGGAGGCATCCATTTTTGGTGGCCGAAAATAAGCGGGCGCATGTATCCGGACATGTGGGCGCGAATTTCCGCAGCCATCATCTTTCTCGGATTCAACCTCACCTTCTTCCCGCAGTTTATGCTTGGATACCTGGGCATGCCGCGGCGCTACGCCATCTATCCTGCGGAATTTCAGGTACTCAACGTGCTATCGTCGGCGGGTGCTTCGATCCTCGGCATTGGCTACGTGATTCCTCTCATTTATCTCACCTGGTCGATGCGGTACGGGCCGGTGGCTGGCCCCAATCCCTGGAAGGCGAAGGGGCTGGAATGGACCATACCGTCTCCTCCGCCGACCGAGAATTTCGAGAAGATTCCCATCGTCACCGAACCGGCGTACAACTATCCGGCGATTGAGGCGCACGATTATCCCGACGCTCCGGGGGTGGCCCGTGTCTGAGATGGCAGTCCACAGCACGCATCCGCCAGGGTTCGCACACCAGTTCGAGACCGTCGAGCAACAGCGCGAAGCCGGGCACCTTGGCATGTGGATCTTCCTGGCGACAGAGATCCTGTTTTTCGGCGGAATGTTTACGGCATACGTTGTCTACCGTGCGTTGCATCTCCCGTCCTTCATCCTCGGCAGCCATGAGTTGCTTGTGAAGTTTGGCGCCACGAACACGGCGGTGCTCATCTGCAGTAGCTTGACGATGGCTTTGGCCATCCGCACGGCACAGACGGGAGGGTCGAAGGGGACCATCATTGTCTGGTTGCTGCTGACCATGGCGCTCGGAGCGGCTTTTTTGGGAATCAAGCTCCGCTATGAATGGTATCGCGACTATGTAGAGGGCCTAATTCCGGGTGTGAGCTGGCTCAGTGGCGGGACGCATACGCCGGGCGTGAAGATGTTCATGTGCTTCTACTTTTTCATGACTGGCTTACACGCGCTGCACATGGTCGTGGGGCTAGGCATTTTGACGGTGCTCGTGGTCATGACGGCGCGGAACAGATTCTCGGCCGAATACTACGCCCCGCTGGAGATCAGCGGGCTGTACTGGCACTTCGTCGATATCGTCTGGATTTTCTTGTTCCCGCTCTTGTATCTGATCGGCGGGCGCTACCCAGGGAGCTGATCGGCCATGACGGAACCTCACGGCTCGGACTATCACGCGCCGCACATCGTGCCCGTTGGCACGTACGTCCTTGTGTTTCTAGCTCTCATGTTGGGCACAGCACTGACAACCTGGATCGCCTATATCGATCTGAAAGCCTGGAACACGGTCGCGGCACTGACCATTGCCGTGTGCAAAATGCTGCTCGTCGTGCTTTTCTTCATGCACGTGAAGTACTCCAAAGGCCTCACCCGCATCGTGATTATCGGCGCGTTCTTCTGGCTGGGAATCATGATTACGCTGACATGCTCGGATGAGTTGACACGCCACTGGGAAATTGTGCCGCAGGGCTGGAGCGCAGGAGCGCTGCACCTGTTTCGTCTCCTGTTTTAGAGACTTCAGCGTGGCGCAGCGCGAAAGGCCACGACGGCGTTGAGTCCGCCGAAGGCAAAGGAATTCGAGAGGGCCGCGCCGACCTCTGCCGTGCGCGCCTGATTGGGAATGTAGTCGAGATCACATTCCGGGTCGCGTTCGGTGAAGTTCGCAGTCGGGGGCAGAATGCCTTTGCACAGCACGAGCAGCGTGGCAACGGCTTCGAGCGCTCCGGCAGCGCCCAGCGCGTGACCGTGCATCGACTTCGTCGAGCTAACGCCGATCTTGTCTGCGTGCGATCCAAAGACAGCGCGGATCGCGCGTGATTCAACGGGATCGTTTCCCGGCGTGCCGGTGCCGTGGGCGTTGATGTAGCCAATGGCCTCCGGTGCGAGACCCGCTTCCCGGAGGGCGGCGCGCATGGCTCGGGCCGGCCCCTCCACGGTGGGCTGCGTGAGATGGTGGGCATCGGCCGTCATTCCGCAGCCGCAGACCTCGCCGTAAATCTTTGCGCCGCGCGCCTGAGCTGTCTCGAGCGGCTCGAGAATCATCATCGCACCGCCCTCGCCTAGAATCATGCCCTTGCGATCCTTGCTGAAGGGCCGGCAGGTGTCCGGCGAAATCACCCGCATGGCTTCCCAGGCCTTGAGTATTCCCACATTAAAAAAAGCCTCGGCTCCGCCGGTCAAAGCCATCTCCGCCCCGCCGTCGCGAACCATTCGGAAGGCTTGACCAATGGCGTGATTGGCCGACGAACAAGCCGTTGAGATCGTAAACGCGGGACCGCTCAAGCCCAGATCCATGGCAATGTGACTCGCGCCAGCATTCGCCATCGTTTTGGGTATCGTCAGAGGATGCACGCGGCCGCGGCCATTGACCCAGAGGTCCTCGAACCCGGCCTCGATCGCGGACTGGCCCCCCACGGCCGAACCGCAAATGATGGCCGTTTGTTCCCGCAATTCCGGGGTCAACTCGACACCGCAATCGCGAATGGCCTGACGCGCGGCGACGACCGAGAACTGCGCAAAGCGGTCGAGTTGCGCGTCCTTGCCGCCTTCAAAATGCTTGAGCGGGTCGAAGCCATGGACCTGCGCGGCGTTTTGGATCTTGAGGCCGACGCGGGAGCCGTCGACACCTTCGAGCGGTCGGATGGCGGGCCGCCCCTGGCAGAGCGCGTCCCAATTGGCCGCCAGATCGAGACCGAGGGCGGAAATGACTCCGAGGCCCGTTATGACGACCCGCCTCGGTGCCATCAGTTGGCCGGGCTGGCCGAACCCATGGAAGTTTCCGGCGGTGCAGCGGCCAGAAGTTTTTTGACGCCTTCGACAATGTCGTTGACGGTCTTGATCGAGCGGACGTCGTCATCGGGAATGGAAATCTTGAAGGCGTTTTCAAGCTCGAAGAGAAGGCTGAACACGTCGAGGGAGTCGATGCCCATTTCCTGCAGATTTGTGTCCAACGTGATCGTGTCGGCCGGAATGCGCTTGACCGATGCGAGAGTCGCGATCACTTTTTCCGCGACAGGATCAGCCATCAGGCCCACCCCCGCGGGAAAGAGGCAGAATGATCGTTCACGTTTTCACCTCGAAGATTTTCGCAAAAAAGGCGTCCACACACCTGAGCCGTAGTCTAAACCAAATGGAAAATGAAATTCTAGCAGGAGTGGCGATCCGGGAGATTGATCTTTTTCACATTTCCTCGGCTCGAAGTCCCCTACCCCTCCGGGTTGGCGATCGGGAGGATTGCCTTCCCAGCTGGCAAGGTTGCAAGGATCGCGCCAGAGCTCGCACATCGCTATGGCATAATAAACTACCGGCGAGATTCGGTGACCGTTCGACGCAAAATTCGCAGGGCTCTGCGCGCTGTGCACCGCAAGTTGCGGGAGGCGCGCATGTTGGCCAAAGGACTGGTGTCCACACGGCATCCCCTGCTGGTGCATATGATCCCCACGCGGCGCTGCAATCTTTCCTGCACGTATTGCAACGAGTTCGACGACTTTTCGAAACCCGTGCCGACACCCGAGATGTTCGGCCGAATCGACCGGCTGGGTGCGATGGGAACTGCCATCATTACGATCAGCGGCGGAGAGCCTCTGCTGCATCCCGATCTGGACGCAATCATTCGACGCATCCGCAGCCACGGGATCCTGGCCGGCCTGATCACCAACGGATATCTGCTCGTGGCCGAGCGCATCGAGCGGCTAAACCGTGCTGGACTCGAATATCTCCAAATTAGCATCGACAACGTCGAACCGGACGAGGTGTCGAAAAAGAGCCTGAAGGTGCTTGACCAAAAGCTGCTGCTACTGGCCGAGCACGCCGAGTTTCAGGTGAACATCAATTCGGTGCTTGGCAGCGGAGTCCGCAATCCGGAGGATGCCCTCGCCGTGGCGTACCGAGCGCAGCAGCTCGGATTCACCTCCACGGTGGGAATCATCCACGACGGCAGCGGGCAACTACGTCCTCTGGGAAAGCGGGAACGAGAGATTTTCGAAGAGATCATGGCGCTCGGAAAGCGCTCGTTTTCGCGCGTAAATCGATTCCAGCACAATATAGCCGCAGGCCGCGAAAACGACTGGCGATGCCGGGCCGGCTCACGCTATCTCTATGTGTGTGAGGATGGCCTGGTGCACTATTGCTCGCAGCAGCGCGGCTATCCCGCGATCCCGCTGGAACAGTACACCACGGATCAGCGGCGCCGCGAATTCCTTACAAAAAAGGGCTGCGCACCGCGATGCACGGTATCCTGCGTGCACCAGATCTCTGTCATGGATCGATGGCGTGCGCCTCAAACTTTCCAGGCAAGCCCGCCGGAGCCTTCCGAGCCGCTGGTCGAGCTCACCGGGCCTGGCGCGCGCAGCTAGACTTTCCGCAACAGGCATTCGGTTCGCCCGAGCCCAGCGAGAGTGAAATGGAGGATGCGGGCGCAAGAGAACGATTGCGCCCATGTGAATGAGCGCCACTGCGGAATACGTCCAGCCGATGCCGCAAATCAATCCGTGGCTCATCGCGGCTACGGTTATTTCGGCAACGTTTATGGAGGTGCTCGATACCAGCGTTGCCAACGTCTCACTGCCCCATATCGCCGGTAGCCTCTCGGCGGGCGTGGACGAAAGCACCTGGGTCCTCACTTCCTATCTGGTGTCCAACGCGATTGTCCTACCGCTGACCGGATGGCTTTCGACGCTTTTCGGTCGCAAACGATTTTTTCTCGTCTGTGTGGTGATCTTTACGATTAGCTCCCTGCTGTGCGGCACGGCGCCTTCGCTTGCAGCACTGGTGTTTTTCCGCGTGATTCAGGGAGCGGGCGGCGGCGGCATGCAGCCTTTGTCGCAAGCGATTCTCGTCGACAGTTTCCCGCGCCACAAGCAGGGAATGGCGATGGCCATCTACGGCATGGGGGTGGTCGTGGCGCCGACGCTGGGGCCGACGCTGGGCGGGTGGATTACCGACAATTATTCGTGGCGCTGGATTTTTCTGCTGAACGTGCCGGTGGGAGTCATCTCGGTGATTATGATCATGCTGTTGATCACAGATCCCCCGCACATGGTGCGCAAGACGTTCAAGCAGGGCCTGCGAATCGATTTTCTCGGATTGGGACTGCTCGGCGTGGGGCTCGGCTTCCTGCAAGTGATCCTCGACAAAGGCGAGCGAGACGATTGGTTCGGCTCGTCCTTCATTACCTGGGCGACGATTGTTTGCGTCACGGCGCTGGTTGCGCTCGTGATCCGCGAACTCACCACGAGCGATCCGGTGGTCGATTTGCACCTGTTTAAAGACCGGAACTTTGCCATCTCGACCTTCATGATGTACACGCTCGGCGTGGTGCTGTACGGCACCACGCTGCTGCTACCCATCTTGCTGCAGACGTTGATGGGCTACACGGCGATGCAAAGCGGGATGGTGCTGCTGCCCGGAGGCCTCGTGCTGCTGGCCGTTCTGCCCTTTGTCGGAGCGCTGCTGGACCGTTTCGAGCCGCGATGGATCGTCGCAACAGGCCTGCTGATCATGTCTACAGGTCTGTTTCAGCTTTCCCATCTCGACCTCGACGCGGGACCGCGATCGCCGGTGAGTGACTGGATCGTTTCGCGTATGGGCACGGCATTCCTATTCGTGCCGATTAATGTGATGGCTTTCTATTTTGTTCCGCGTAACAAGATGAACAATGCCTCAGGACTGATCAATCTGGCACGGAACGTAGGGGCGAGTACGGGCATCTCGTTCGTCACGACGATGCTGGATCGGCGATCGCAATTTCACCAAAATGTTCTCTCTGAAAATCTGCAAGGCGGAAATTCTCGCTATCAGGCAGCCCTGCACCATCTAACCCATCTTTTCACCTCGCGCGGCGAAGACGCCGCCCGCGCCTTGTCTGGAGCGCAGGCCGTCGTCTATCAGCAAATGCAGCGGCAGGCCACCATGCTCTCCTTTGTCGACAATTTCCGGCTCATGGGTATGATCTGTCTCTGTGTCCTGCCGCTTCTGTTTGTCATGAAGCACCGGAAGTGACAGCGCCCTACGCGCCCCGCTCAGCAAGGATCCGTCGAAACGAGCCGGTCTGGAGTTCGGTCGCCGACAAGGTGGTCCGCCGCTCGACTTCTTCCGCTGTGAGCGCTCCGCAATTGATCGCTTGTAGGAAATAGTTGACGAGGCCCTGTGCCATCGCCGCATCGTCAAAGACTTGGCCAACGCGCGTGGCTTGCGCGGCCCGTTCGATGAAGTGGCTGAGTCGCTCTGCCGACAGATCGAGGTTTTCGAGGAAGAAGGAATAGACAGCGGCATAGCGCGCTGGGAGCTGTGCCGGGTGCAGATCCCATCCCTGGTAGTAGCCTTTCTCAAGAGAGCGGCGCACGTTGTCGAAATGGATCTTCCAGCCCCGATGAACCGCCGCGCGGTTGGCTTCGATCTGCTGGGGGCTCAGCGCGTTGGCCTCGTTGGCGCTGCGGTAGGGAGGAATCGGCATGATGTTGGTTGGGCCGTCGGCGATGCGTATGCCGGTTCCCGCGAGCGCAACTTGGATGACGCCGCGGGCAAAATCGGATGCGAAATGTGTAATGGGCTGGTAGGTGGCGGCGATGTGGAGCGAAGCCGTGTAATCGTAAGGGCCGAAGTGAACCGCTGCGCAGCGGCCTTGCGCGGCATCCACCAGCGCAAGCAGATTTACCTCGCCCCGTTCGTTGAAAATCGCCTGGGGCGTTTCGATCATCAGTTCGATGCGTAGGGCGCCGGGATCAAGTGCCAGAAGCGGCTCCAAACGTGAGCACACTTCCGCGAGTGCCGCGACTTCGTCCGGCAGCGCGACCTTGGGCAACGTGACATAGAATGGTTTCGGAAGTTCGCCGCGCGATTGGGTTGCGAGCTCGGTGAGAAAAATGTCCAGAGTGCGAATACTCCGTTCGCGCAGCTCTTCGTTGAGTGGTTTGATACGGATGCCGATCGACGGCGGCAGTTCCCCGGAATGCATGCCCGCGCTAACCTCGCTGGCGGCCGCCTTGGCGTGGCGGTCTTCTTCCTCGTCGGGGCGATTGCCGTAACCATCCTCAAAATCGATGCGCAAGTCTTCGATAGGCTCGCGGCGGAGCTTTTCGCAAATCCGGCCATAGAGTGTGTACGCTAGGAAAGCGGGCGGATTTTCTCGCCGGGCTGCTTCCGGGTTCGCGTCGATTGCGCGCAGGATAGCTCCCAGTTCGTCGGGTGAGTCCGGAAAGCTCGTCGCGCTGGGCAAGCCCACTGCCTTGGCGAACACCGCAAAGTTTCCGGCGTACTCATCGAGCGACTTCCGAGCCAGCTCCCCGAGCCGCCGCGCGGTGCCCGATCGAAACAGATGCGCGCCTCCGTACACGACATGGACGGGCTGCCGCCCCCCAGCCAAACCAGGATAGCGGCGCAGAAGCGAGCTGTGGGCTTGCTCAAGGCGTGCATGAATTTGCTCAAGCGTTTTCGGCGGCAGCGTTCTTTTCATGAGCTCGCGAGCGATCCTGCCCGTTGTTCGAACGGACCGAACAGGATACATTTGATGACCGCGCCGGGGAAGGTGGCGACCAACCGGCGGTGCTTTCGAGCATCTCCTCACGTTCGGAGTACTTGCCGACAGCCGGGGGTAGCAGACCCAACCAATGTCCGGAAGAATCCTGATCGTTGATGACGAATCGGCAGCCCGAGTCGCGCTGGCCACGTTACTGCGGCGGGAAGGCTTCGAAGTCGACGAGGTACGCGATGGAGCGGCGGCGCTGGAACGCTGCGCCTCTTTTCTCCCGGACCTGGTCTTGTTGGACATCCTGATGCCCGGGGTGAGCGGCTTCGAAGTGTGCCGCCAGATCAAGGCCACTCCGGAAACGCGGCTTACGCCGGTGGTTTTGATTACAGGTCTAAGTGCCACAGAGGACCGCATCGAGGGCATCAACGCAGGTGCCGACGATTTTCTGAGCAAGCCCATCGATTTCAACGAGCTGCTCGCGCGCACCCGCTCGCTGCTGCGCCTCAAGCAGTTCACGGACGAACTGGAGCATGCCGAAGGCGTGCTCTTCAGTCTCGCCAAGAGCATCGAGGCGCGCGATCCCTACACGCACGGGCACTGCGAGCGGCTCGCAGATATGTCCGCGTGCCTCGGTGAAAAGATGGGACTGCCGGAGGAGGAAATCAAAGCACTTCGGCGGGCTGGGATCGTGCACGATGTCGGGAAGGTGGTCGTGCCGGACGCCATCCTGTTGAAACCGGGGCCGCTTTCTCGCGAGGAGACGGAAATCATGCGGCGCCATCCAGTGGTGGGCGAGCAGATTTGCGCGCCGCTCAGGACCTTCCGACTGGTGCTACCGATCATTCGCCACCATCACGAGCGGCACGACGGTTCGGGCTATCCGGATGGCTTGCGTGGCTCCGAAATTCCGGTAACCGCCGCGGTCCTTCAGCTTGCCGACGTCTATGACGCGTTGACGACGAATCGTCCGTATCGCAGGGCCTCTCCGCCCGCCGTGGGGCTCGAGATCATGCAGCAAGAGTGTGCGCGAGGATGGTGGAACCGCGACCTGCTCGATGCCTTTACCGAAATGGTTGGCGACGGGCGTCAGGTGCCGCCCTCGAGCGGTGCAAGGAAAGCGGTCCGCTAGTTCAGGGGCTTTGGATCCGTTCCTCGCCTGCGTAGATCACAAATCGCCTTCCCCGCAAGAAACCGATCAGTGTCTGCCGCATCTCGCGGGCCAGCTGCACGGCGAGGCTCGAGGGCGCTGAGACGGACGCGACCACGGGTAGACCTGCGACGATTGCCTTCTGAACGATCTCGAATCCGCCACGCCCGCTTACGAGCAGGACTGAGTCACGGAGCGGCACACGATCGGCGAGCAGAGCCCATCCGATCACCTTGTCGACCGCGTTGTGACGGCCGATGTCCTCGCGCAGGATCAACAATTCGCCCTTAACGTCGAACAGCGCGGCGGCGTGCAGGCCGCCTGTGCGTCCAAAAACGGCCTGGGACGCACGGAGCGATTCCGGGAGGCGAAGAAGAACTTCCGTATCGAGGCGAAAATCCGAATTGGGTGGCTCCAGCGACCGCGCACGTACGGAATCGATGGAAGCCTTGCCGCAGATGCCACAACTGGACGCAGCAAAAAAGTGCCTTCGCATCTTCTCGAAGTCGGGTTCTGAATCGGGTCGAAGCACGGCTCGAACCACGTTGCCGCGGTTCTTCTCGACGTTTTCGATTTCATGATCGAGGGCGACAATTTGCGAGCGCTGGATGATGAGACCTTCGGTGAATAGAAAACCGGCGGCCAGTTCCAGATCATCTCCGGGCGTCCGCATCGTGACGCTCAGAGGCTTATCGCCAATGCGAATTTCGAGAGGCTCTTCCGCGGCGAGATAGTCTTCCTTGCGGAGGACTTTACCGTTGTCCCATTCGGCGACCTGCGTGAGGTCAAGACTGCGCGTTTTCTGAGCCAACCGGATCTCTCCCAGGGGCGCGATCGTCGACTGTGTCGATGTTACAGGATACATCCGGCTTACCCGCCTGGCACAGCAGCCCAAAAACAAACTGGCTCGTCCCGGAGGATGCGGGACGAGCCAGGGGGGCGTTGCTCGGCGTGAGGGACTACGAGGATATCTACCCAGCTTCGGGCAACGGAAAGAGCCCGAGTCTGCCGTTAGCGTGTTCAGTCAGTGATGACCTGTCCGGTCGACGGATTCAGTATCAACTTGTCCGCTCGTGGGTGTTTGAAGTCGAACACGTTGAGCAATGAGCCCGCAATCGCGTCGAACGATCCATCGATTTGCGGCAAGTTCCAGTTGTACTCGATGAAGCGAACGATCGAGCTGTGATCGGTGAGCGTGTGATCCACAAAGTTCTGCTTGGCATACGGCGAAATCACGAGCAGGGGGATGCGCGGCCCATACCCGCAGCGAGCCTGGAGACCGCCGAGAGAATTCAGCGCCGCCCCGCACAGCCCGC
>Ga0187779_10001638_pt1 | contig 13943 bp, 9 predicted proteins | sample 1015_Q2_SP10_10__FD_132435 | JGI IMG/M metagenome (GOLD analysis project Ga0187779, IMG submission 132435) | Tropical peat soil microbial communities from peatlands in Department of Meta, Colombia - 1015_Q2_SP10_10_MG | ecosystem: Environmental > Terrestrial > Soil > Wetlands > Peat | place... | reverse complement strand
TATCGCGCCTCGCTGGAAGAATCCGCGCGGAAGCCCGGGAAGGTCGTGCGCAACGACGGCGATTACTCAACGGCCGCCGCAGGGGCGGCGAAGAAGGTCGAGGCCGAGTATTACCTGCCACATCTCGCGCACGCGTCGATGGAGCCGCCTGCCGCGACCGCGCGCATGGCCGACGGCCACTGCGAAGTCTGGGGCTGCTTCCAGTCGCCGCAGGCGGCGCGCGAGCTGGTCGCGCAGCGGCTCGGCCTGTCGGTGAGCGACGTCACCGTGCACGTCACGCTTTTGGGCGGCGGGTTCGGCCGCAAGTCGAAGCCGGACTACGGCGTCGAAGCAGCGGTGCTCTCGAAGGCCGTCGATGGCAAGCCGGTCAAGGTCGTGTGGACGCGCGACGACGACCTGCACCACGATTATTTTCACACCGTGTCGGTCGAGCACCTCGAGGCCGCGCTCGACGCCAAGGGCATGCCGGTCGCCTGGCTGCATCGCTCAGCCGCGCCGACGATCCTGTCGACGTTCGTGCCCGACGCGAGGCAGGAGATGAGCCTCGAGCTCGGCATGGGGGTCATCAACGTGCCCTTCGACATTCCCAACATCCGCATCGAGAATCCCGAAGCGGTTGCCCATACGCGCATCGGCTGGTTCCGCTCGGTTTCGAACATTCCGCACGCTTTCGCGGTGCAATCGTTCGTCGCAGAATGCGCTACGGCAGCGGGTCGCGACCCGAAGGACTATCTGCTCGAAGTGATCGGTCCTCCGCGATCGGTATCCCCGCAGATGCTCGGCGATACGTGGAATCACGGCGAGTCGCCCGAGCGCTACCCCGTCGACACCGCGCGCCTGCGGCGAGTCGCGGAAACGGTGGCGCGTGAATCGGGTTGGGGCAGGACGATGCCAAAGGGCAGAGGGCTTGGCATCGCCGCGCATTACAGCTTCGTGAGCTACATCGCGAGCGTCGTCGAAGTGGAGGTCGACGACAAGGGCAACCTCGTCATTCCGCGCGTCGATATCGCCATCGACTGCGGTGCGACCGTGAATCCGGATCGCGTGCGGGCGCAGATGCAGGGCGCGGTCGTGATGGGCGTCGCGGCGGCAACGCTCGGCGAGATCAGTTTCAAGAACGGCCGCGTCCAGCAGGACAACTTCCATCAGTACGAAGTGACGCGGATGCCCGCGGCGCCGCGCGACATACGCGTGTACATCATGCCCGGCGATTACGCGAAGCCGATGGGCGGCGTGGGCGAGCCGGGCGTGCCGCCGATCCCGCCGGCGCTATGCAACGCGATTTTCGCGGCGACGGGGAAGCGGATCAGACAGTTGCCGATAGGAAGTCAGCTGAAGGCCTAGCCTAGGAAGCGCAATTCCGTGACGGCGCGCCGAGCGCGCCGTCACGCCTAGAACCCCACCCGCGTCTTCCGCCCGCAGAGCTTCCTGGCGTCGATGTCTTCGGGGACGAGGTAGTCGCGCTCGGCGAGCCGCGCGGTGCCGAACGCGTCGAGCAGGACCTTCTTCATGTCGCGCGGCGGCACGGTCATCAGGCGATCGAGGAGATCGTCGGATGGCTCGGGCGGGAACGGCCAGTTGTGCTGGTCGAGAATCTCGCGATACACCGACATCGCGATCCGGCGCGCGCCTTCGCCGTCCGCGCGCTCGATCACGTACACGTTCATGCGGTTCAGCACCGGCTCGGGGAGCGAGGTCTCGTCGTTCGCGGTCGCGACCCAGAGAATGTGCGAGGCGTCCATGTCGACGTCGATGAACTCGTCCTTGAAGTGCGACGCCGTGTCGCGCTCGAGCAGCGTGTAGAGCGCGCTCATCGGATCGTAGCGGTGGTCGCCGCCTGCCTTGTCGACCTCGTCGAGCACGATCACCGGATTGGCGAAGTTGCCCTCGATCAGCGTCTGGGCGATCTTGCCCGGCCGCGCGTTGTGCCATCCGGCCGAGGCGCCGGTCAGCACCCAGCCGGCGGTGAGCGAATTCATCGACACGAATTCGAATCCCGTCGCGAGCGCCTCGGCGAGTTTCTTCGCGAAATAGGTCTTGCCGAGACCGGGCTCGCCGATCAGCAGCATCGGCGTGAAATGCACCGCTTCGTTGCCCGACACCGCGAGCGCGAGAAACTTCTTGAGATCGTCGATCACGTCGCCGAAGTTCGGCGAGACATCGTAAAGATCATCGACCGTGCTGTGCGTGCTGGGCTTGACGATGTAGCGCTCGCCGCCAAGCTTGCGCATGCGCTCGTACCACCCCTTGAGACCCTCGTTGCGCTGCGCGGCGCTGTCCCCCGACGCACGGTCGACGTCGGCGACGGAGTAGATCGGCTGCAACCCGGCGATCGGAATCGACGTTCCCATGGCCTTTAGAATCCCTCGTGCAGGCAATCGTTGCAATAACCATACCAAGAATCGGACAAACCATCTACAACGCTCTGCCGGCTCGCCGTCGGCGTGGAGAAGCGCCGTTCGTTCCCGCCACTGCTACCTGCAGCGCTTGGGGCCGGCGCGCTACCGCATCCCCAGCTTCGCGTTCGCGAGGACCTTCCCCGCATCGCGCGGAGCGGAGCGCCAGTATTGCGGCGGAGCGAGCACCTGCGCGCCGAGCGCCGCCGCGGCGTGCCACGGCCAGCGCGGGTCCCAGAGCATCGCGCGCGCCATCGCCACGAGATCGGCATCCCCCGATGCGACGATCGCTTCGGCCTGCTTCGCCTCGGTGATGAGCCCGACCGCGATCGTCGGGATGGACGTGGCGCGGCGGAGCTGACGGGAAAGATGCACCTGGTAGCCGGGTCCGAGCGGAATCTTCTGCGCCGGAGAGATGCCGCCGCTCGAGGTGTCGATCCAGTCACAGCCCGCGACCTTCAGCCGCTCGGCGAGGGCGATCGAATCGTCGATGGTCCAGCCGCCGTCGACCCAATCGGTGGCTGAGATGCGCACGCCCATCGGTTTCGCCTCGGGCCACGCTTCGCGCACCGCGGCGAATATCTCCAGCGGCAATCGCACGCGATGCTCGAACGATCCGCCAAACGCGTCGTGGCGGTGATTGGAGATCGGCGAGAGGAACTCGTGCAGAAGATAGCCGTGCGCGCAATGGATCTCGAGCGCGTCGAGCCCGAGCCGAGCCGCGCGCTCGGCAGCCGCGACGAACTCGCGCGTGATCCGGGCGATGCCCGGGGCATCGAGCGCGGCCGGCGGCGGCTCAGCGGCGAGCTGCGGAACCGCCGATGGCGCGACCGGCGTCCATCCGCCCTCGTCTGCCGGAATCAGCTTGCCCCCTTCCCACGGCACTTTCGACGAGCCTTTACGTCCTGCGTGCGCAAGCTGGATCGCCACCGGAACGGGCGGCGCGTTCCGGCGCGCCACGGCGAGATGCCTGTCGATCGCTTCCTCGCACGCGTCGTCGTAGAGGCCGAGACAGCCGTGGGTGATCCGGCCGATCGCCGACACGGCCGTCGCCTCGATGGTGAACATGCCCGCACCCGATTGCAGCAGCTGGCTCCAATGCGCGAGATGCCAGCCGGTCGCGCAGCCGTCCACCGCCGAGTATTGGCACATCGGCGAGACGACGATGCGGTTGCCGAGCGCGAGATCGCGCAGTCGGAACGAAGAGAAGAGGTGCGAAGACATGGCCCGGGCACCAGAGGATGGCGAGCCTCTAGCGTAACGGATTCACGCGCCCCGCGCGCCGTCCCGCGGAACGGCTTGCGATCACGACCGTGCACGAGCGTCCCGGGCTTGCGTCGCCTGCGGCTCGCGTGCCGTCCGCTTCGTCGCCGCAGCTTCCAGGGCCGGGGCGCTGCGTCGGGCCGTGACGGTCACGGCAGGCAGCCGATAGACGGGAGCGCCGCCGTCGAATCGTCCGGCTAAGACGGCCTCGACCGGCGCGCCGGTGGAGCGATCTCCGGCGAGGGTCGTTGCCGGCTGGGGAAGGGCCGCGCCGGCATTGGTCGCGATCCAGATCCCCGTGCACAGTCGCAGTGCCGCCCGCACGGCGCGGGCTCGGGTCAAGGCAGGAAGCGTGATCATCGGGATCTCCCGGCTAGAGTCGTGGATAAAGCAGCTCGCGGTTGGCGCTCGCATGCGGACCGAGCGAGGTCTCGGCGCCGACGTCTCTCAGCATGAAAGCGTTCATTCCGGCCAGCTCGTAAACGTCGCGCGCGAGCGTCCCGGCCGATCGCATCGCGCACCCGGGCGAGCAGGATGCGGGCGGAGCGAACGGCGGAGACGACGCCGCGCGTCAGCCATGCGCCGGATGAAGGTGACTGGATCGCCTGGTCGATCATGTTGGACTCCGCGAATGGTTCGGGCTAGGGTGGTAAGCGTATTCGTCCAAGCTTGCCCAGGGAAGCGACTTGTTCTGACCGTTTTGGTCAGTTACTCTTACCAGAGATCAGAGCCCGGCATCCGTCTTTCCGGCCATGACGACCCGACTGCCCCTCAACACGCTCGCGGCGTTCCGCGCGGTCGCGGAGCTGCAGAACCTGCGCGCCGCCGCCGACGTGCTGCATCTCACCCACAGCGCGGTGAGCCAGCAGATTCGCCGCCTCGAGGAGCAGGTTGGCTTCGCCCTGTTCGATCGTCGCGGCCGTCGCGTCGCGCTGAATCCCGCCGGACGCGCCTTGCTCGGCAGCGTGAAGAGCGCGCTGGCGCAGCTCGACGACGGCGTGCAGGCCGCGGCCGCCGCAGCGAGCGGCGCGACGCAGCGGCTGCGCGTCACGGTGCTGCCGTCGTTCGCGCAGCGGTGGCTCCTGCCGCGCATGCGCAACTGGCACGAGCAGCATCCGTCGATCGCGCTCGAGATCGACGCTTCGCAGCAGCTCGTCGACATCGTGCGCGAAGGGTTTCACGCGGGACTGCGCGTCGGTCGGGGACCCTGGCCTGGCCTCGAATCGGACCGGCTGTTCGACGCGCCGATCACCTTCATCGTCGTCGGCTCGCCGTCGGCGGCGCGACGGCTCACGGGCGCGCAGCCCGAAGCGCTCGCTCGCGAGCCGCTGCTCGGCGACAAGGAGCTGTGGGAGCGATGGTTCGCGGCGGCCGGCTTGAAGACTCAGGTGACGCCGGTCGCCGAGTTCAACGACGCCGGGCTGATGTTCCAGGCGGCGGAGCAGAATCTCGGGCTCGCGGTCGGACGTGAGCTCTTCGCCGCCGACGCGCTGCGCGACGGCCGGCTGGTTCGGCTCTCAGCGCTCTCGATCACGCACGAGGAGGCGCACCCGTTCCACGTCGTGTTCCCGCCCGGATTGCGCGAGTGGCCGCCGCTGGTCGCGCTGCGGCGATGGCTCCGCGAGGAGTTGGAGCGCTCGCGCAAGGAGCTGCATTCGCCGCCGTCGCCCGCGCGCGCTCGAGCCCAGGGCGCGCCGGGGCGAGGCACGGGGAGCAGAACGCGGTCGCGGCGATAGCGATGCGATCCGTTCGCGGCATCGACCGGGGCGCCCGCCGAGGCGAGCATCGGCGCGCCGATCGTCGCGTCTCTCAATGCCGCGCCAGGAACGCGGCCACAGCCGGCCCGTGCGCGCTTCGCACCGCCGTGCACACGTCGATCTCCTCCAGCGCCTCGGCGAGATTGCGCGTGCCGCCCTCGTAGTGCGCGACTCGGTCGCGCCAGAACGCCTCGACCTCGGCCCGATCGGCGTCGCTGCACAATCGGCCCGCGAATTTCGGCCAGTAGCCGGGGGTGTCGCGGGCCACGCGTTTTTCGAGCGCGTCGAAATTCGCGGCGATGAAGGCGTGCGTCTCGCGTCGCGGCGGATTGATTCGCTCGCTCAGATAGAGCGCCGTCTCCGATTCCCGGATGTCGAACGCGGGATCGAGCAGCACGCGCATGCCGCGCTCGGCCAGCGCGGAATCGGTGAAAGACAGCAGCGCAACCATGAGATTGCGGCGGTCGAGACTGTCCGAGGTTCGCTTCGCCTCGGCGAGGAACGCGTCGAGCATCGCTCGATCGCCGGTCCGTGCGGCGATTGCGAGCACGAGATCGACCATGCCCGGATCGATCGCCCGGCGATTCGCGAGCCACGCCAGGGCTAGACGCCGCGCCTCCGCCGCCATCGCGCCGTCGACCGGTGCGACCAGGCGGATCAGGGAGCGGCGCAGGAGCTGATCGTCGTCGCTGTCGTGGCGCCGCGGCGCGAAGCCGAGCGCTCGCGCCCGCGGGCCGAACGCGCGGCGAACGAACGCGTCGAACTGCGGGCGACTCCTCTCGTCGACGAGCGTGTCGCGCACGAACGTCGCGAGCGCGATGGCGGCCTCGACGACGTGCCGGTCGCGCGCCGATGCGTCCGCGCGCACCCATTCCAGCGCCTCACCGCCGCCGACCGTGCCGGCGCGCACGAGCGCGCGCAGGTCGTAGAGCAGGCCGGCGTGCTCGGGCGGCGTGAGCAGGCTTCGATGCGCGGCGACGCGCTCGAGCAGGCCTTCGCGATAGTCGGCGACGTAATAGCCGCGGCCGCCGGCGTTCGCGACGACGAATTCGGGACACGCACCGAGCGCGACCGTCGCGGTCTTCTCCGCGAGCAGCGCGCACGTCTCGCGCATCGCGCGACCGCTGCCGTAGCGCGCGCAGACCGGAACCTGCCAGCGCTGGTTCCTCGCATCGTTCTCGCCCAGCGGCGTCAGACGACGCTGCTCGAGAGCGAGCTCCGCGCCGTGCGCCGAGCATCGCAGGCGGACGTCGACCTGCGGCACGCCGTTCTGATCGAGGAAGGTGGAAAACGCGTCGCGAACCGGTCGATCGGCCACGGCGCCCAGCGCGTCGAGAAAATCCGCCGCCGTCGCGTTCGCGTCGCGGTGCGCTTCGAGATAGCGTCGGACGCCGCGCCGGAAGGGCTCTTCACCGATCCAGCCTTCGAACATGGCGATCACCGACGCGCCTTTCTGGTAGGTGATCGAATCGAAGGCGTTGAAGATGTCGCCACGCGAGGTGACGGGCTCGCGGATCCGCCGCGACGAGCCGAGCATGTCATGGTGGATCGCCTCGGCGCGCTCGCTGGCCCGGGCCGCGCCGTGTTCGTAGGCCGGATTCCAGGCATCGACCATCTTGGCGGCGAGCCAGGTCGCAAACGCCTCGTTGAGCCAGACGTCGTCCCACCACGCCATCGTCACGAGATTGCCGAACCACTGGTGCGCCATCTCGTGCGCGCCGACCGAGGCGGCGCGATGCCGAAATACTGCGGCAGCCGCGTCCGGCTTGGCGAGGATGATCGGGGCGCCGTAGGTGATGAGGCCGACGTTCTCCATCGCGAAGGCGACCGTGAGCGGAATCGCGACCTGGTCGAGCTTGGGATACGGATGCGCGATGTCGAACCACTGCTCGATGCGCTGGAAGATCTGCGGGTAGGCGCGCGCGACGAACGCTGTCTCCCCACCGCGGCCCGCGGGCGCGACAAATCGCATCGGCGTCGGATCGAACCCGGCGCGGCTGGCATTCACCACTTGCCAAGGACCGACCGCGAAAGCGACGAGATACGATGGAAGCGGCCGCGTCTCGGCGAAGCGCACCGCCTTCATGCCGCCGCCGATGTCGGTTTCGGCCGCGACCGGCGTGTTGGCAATCGCGATCAGGTTGCGCGGCACGCGCAGCGTCAATTGCCAGGGCACCTTGAACGCCGGCTCGTCGAAACATGGAAACGCGCGCCGCGCCGACAGCGCTTCGAATTGCGTCATCGCGTACCAATCGGCGCCCTGCTGCAGGGCGAAAATGCCGCGGATCGAGTTGCGCGCCTGCTCGGCCTCGAAGGCGAGCGTGAGCCGATGCCGGCCGGCGGGTAGCGCCGGCTCGAAGGCGACGCCGACGAATTGATCGTGACCGGCGAGGACCGTGACGGCGCTCTCGGCGGAGTCGACCGAAGCGCGCGATACGGTCAGCTCGTCGGCGTTCAACCAGACGACGGAGTGCGGACCGGCGAGCTCGACATCGATCGCGATCTCGCCCGACGCTTTGGCTTCGCCGGGAACGACGGTCAGGGTCAGCTCGTAGCGGAGCGGCCGCGCGCCTTCCGGCAGTCGCAATTCGGGCGGCGCGTCGCGCGGAGCTTCGGCAAGGGCCGGCTGCGTCGCGCACGCGAGCGTCCCCAGCGCAGCGGTGGCCAGCGCGGCGAAGAGTACTCGGCGCATCGCGCCGGATGGTATCAGCGTTTCGCTAGCCGCGCTTCAGACCGGGCGGCGAAGCGTTGAACGTGCGCTGGACGGTGAACGTCTGCGGAATCGGCGAAACGACGTTCGTCAATGGGGGCGCGAAGCTCGTGACCGGCGGAACGACGCTGGTCAGCGGCGGAACAAAGCTGGTTGTCGGACTGGCGACGTTCGTCAGGTTCGGTCCGAATGGCGGCATGTGCGGGCTCGGCATCGGTCGGCCGTGGATCGGATGACGAGGCGGAAGCACCGGCGCACCGACTACGACGACAGGCCACCACGCCAGCGCGCATCCGGCCCACGACGGGTTGCACCCATAGTCGTAGCCGCCATAGGCCGAGCCGGCAGGACCGCCCATTTCCACGGTCAGCTGCATCGGAGCCGGCTGAGGCTGGACGATGTACTGGATGACCGGTTGCGCGGCGGGCGGCTGATAGTCGGGCGGCGCCGAGCGCGCGAGCATATTCTCGAGGTCGCGGATGCGCGCCGCGGCCTCGTCGGCTTCCGCCTTGCGGGCCGTCTCGCGCGCCGCCTCCTCGCGCGCGGCGATTTCCGGCGGCAGCGCCGCCTGGACCTTGGTGACTTTGACGCCGTCGGGGGGCGGCAGGTTGCTGACGTTGGTCACCCCCGATGCGTCGACCCAGGTATAGATCTCGGCCCGCGCGGGCAGCGCGACCAGGGTCGCAGCCAGGGCGAGCAACGCGATGCAGCCGGCGCGGATGAGCATCATGGCGATTCGACCGCCTGTTTCAATGATCCGTTCGATGATTGTAGGCCCGATGGTACGAGCTTGAACAGCCGCGGCGGGCAAAATCATCCCTTCGGTGCGCGATGCGGCGCGGCGGTCGCGTGCCGCGCCTTGCCTTCGCATGCCGAAGGCCCCATTCTCGGAACATTGATCCATCCGTCCCGATGAACGATCTCTCTTCACTGGTCAGTCAGTACGGGCTCGCGATCGTGTTCGCGAACGTCCTCCTCGACCAGATCGGCCTTCCCATTCCCGCGATTCCGACGCTGGTCGTAGCAGGAGCGTTCGCCATAGGCGGCAAGCTGTCGATCGTCGCGGTGTTCGCGGTCGCCGTCGCGGGCTGCCTCGTCGCCGACGTCACCTGGTATCTCGCCGGAAAGTACTACGGCAATCGCGTCATGCGCACGTTGTGCATGATTTCGCTGACGCCCGATTCGTGCGTGAGCCAGACGCAGGCGCAGTTCGAGCGCTGGGGGCTCAACGCCCTGTTGATTGCGAAATTCGTTCCCGGCATCTCGCTTCTGGCGCCGCCGCTCGCCGGTGCGGCGCGGATCGGCTGGGTGCCGTTTCTCGCGTTCAACACCGGCGGCGCGGTCTTGTGGGTGGCCGCCGGCATGGCCGGCGGCATCTTGCTCGGGCCGCAGGTCGAGGCGCTCCTGCGCTACGTCTCGCGCTACGGGATGGACGCGATCGTTGTGCTCGTCGTCTTCATCGTCGGCTACGTCGCATACAAGTGGTGGGAGCGTCGCCGCTTCTACGCGATGTTGCGCATGGCCCGCATCAGCGTCGACGAGCTGCATCGGCGCGTGGACGCGGGCGACCCGCCGCTGATCGTCGATGTGCGCTCGCACGTTGCGCTCACGCTCGAGCCGCGGCACATTCCGGGCGCCGTCCACCTGCCGCTCCAGGGATTCGAGACCCACGTCGCCGAGCTGCCGCGCGACCGCGAGATCATCCTCTACTGCAACTGTCCCAACGAGGCTTCCGCCGCGCGGGTCGCGAAGCTGCTGATGAATGCGGGCTTCGTGCAGGTGCGGCCGTTGCTGGGCGGTCTCGAGGCGTGGATCGCCGCCGGTCATCCGGTCGAGATGTTTCCGGTCGAGCGTCTCGCTGCGGGCATCGAAGAGCCTTCGACATAGGGTCGCGCGGTCGGTTTGCGTGCGGCCTGGTCGAGCGAGCGTCGCGGCTCGAGACACGACAGGGACGCGCGACTCGTCATTCGACCGAGGGTCGTGGTAAGCTCGTCGAACGTTCGTTCGAGTCTGCTTCGACAGCGCGAGCCATGCCCGAAGACCCGCACCCGCCGCTTGCACCGGCGCGTCCCGTAACCGGGGGCGATTATCTCGCGGCGCTCAACCCCGCCCAGCGTCGCGCGGTTGAGCACGGATGCGATTCGACGAGCGACGCCGGCCCATTGCTGATCGTCGCCGGCGCGGGCTCGGGCAAGACGAGCACGCTCGCCCATCGAGTCGCGCATCTCGTTTGTCGCGGCGCTGATCCGCGCCGGATCATGCTGCTTACGTTCTCGCGCCGCGCCGCCGCCGAGATGGAGCGGCGCGCCGGCGTCATTCTGCAGCGCGTGCTCGGCGCTTCGGCGCGAGCTTCCGCGCTTCCGTGGTCCGGTACCTTCCACAGCGTCGGCGCCCGCCTGCTGCGCGAATATGCGGCGCGCCTCGGTGTCGCCGAATCGTTCACGATCGTCGATCGCGGCGACTCCGAGGACATGCTGGCGATCGCCCGCCACGAGCTCGGCTTCGCCTCGACCAAGATGCGCTTCCCCGGCAAGGCGACGTGCCTCGCGGTGTATTCGAGGGTGGTGAACGCGTGCGCGCCGCTCGGCCAAACATTGCGCGGCTCCTTTCCGAGGTGCGCACGCTGGGAAGAGGAGCTGAAGCGCCTGTTCGCGGCCTACACCGCCGCCAAGCAGGCTCAGCACGTGCTCGACTACGACGATCTCCTGCTGTACTGGGCTCATGCCGCGCGCGACCCCGAGCTCGCGCGCGAGATGAGCGCGCGGTTCGACCACGTGCTGGTCGACGAATACCAGGACACCAACCGGCTGCAGGCGCAGATCCTGCTCGCGCTCAGGCCTGACGGACGCGGCGTGACGGTGGTCGGCGACGACGCCCAATCGATCTACTCCTTCCGGGCCGCGACGGTGCGCAACATTCTCGATTTCCCGGCGCAGTTCGCGCGAGGCGCGCGGGTCGTCACGCTGGAGCGAAACTACCGCTCGACCCAGTCGATCCTCGACGCTTCGAATGCGGTCATCGGCCTCGCGGCCGAGCGGTTCACGAAGAATCTGTCGACCGATCGCGCTCGCGGCGACAAGCCGGAGCTGGTGGCCGTGCGCGACGAGGCCGACCAGGCGCGATATGTCGCGCAGCGCGTGCTCGAAGACCACGAGTCGGGCGTCGCCCTCAAGGCCCAGGCGGTTCTGTTTCGAAGCTCGCATCACAGCGCCACCCTCGAGGTGGAGCTGGCGCGTTGCGGCATACCGTTCGTCAAATACGGCGGCTTGCGATTCCTCGAGGCGGCGCACGTGAAGGACGTGCTGGCCCTATTGCGCTGGGTGGAGAATCCGCGCGGGCGCGTCGCGGGCTTCCGCGCCGCGCGGCTTGTGCCCGGCGTGGGCGCGGCGACCGCGGCGCGTCTTCTCGATGTCATGGAGGCGAGCGCGGATCCGGTCGACGCCTTGCGTCGCTTCTCCGTCGCGCCGGCGCTCGCCGAAGAATGGTCCGGCTTCACTCGCCTGTTCGGGTCGCTCTTCAAGCGCGAATCGCCGTGGCCGGCGGAAATCGAGCAGGTTTCGCGCTGGTACGAGCCGCAGCTCGAACGTCTCTACGAAGACGCCTTCGTCCGTCGGCGCGATCTCGGAGAGCTGCAGCAGATCGCGGCGACGTATCCGTCGCGCGAGCGCTTCCTGACCGAGCTCGTGCTCGATCCTCCCGCGGCGACGAGCGACGAGGCGGCCGCGCCGAACCGCGACGACGATTACCTCGTCCTCTCCACCATCCATTCGGCCAAGGGACAGGAGTGGAAGTCGGTGCACGTGCTCAATGTGGTCGACGGCTGCATACCGTCCGACATGGCGACGGGCACGAGCGAGGAGATCGAGGAGGAGCGGCGCCTGCTCTACGTCGCGATGACCCGTTCCAAGGATCGTTTGCGCCTCGTCGTTCCGCAGCGCTTCTACGTCCGCGGCCAGGCGGCGCATGGCGATCGCCACGTCTACGCGGCGCGCACACGTTTCATCCCGGACGGCATCATCGGCTGCTTCGCGCTGACGGCGTGGCCGAAGACAGACGAGACGGAGCGCAGCGACGCGGTGATGGAGCCCGCGCCTGCGATCGATCTCGCGGCGCAGATGCGGGCGCTGTGGCGATGAACGATCGGGGAGAGCTGCGCGGCGGGCGCTTCAGGCGCATCGCGGCAAGTTGGCCAATCCGGCATAGCGCCGCTACTCACTGCTTCGTGCACTGAACGGCGGTGACGGAAGGCGCATTAGGCGGCGTGGTCGTCGTTGGCGGGTGGCTCGTGCGCGGTCGTGCATGTCTTCCCGCGGCCGCCGCGAGCCGGATACCCGCCCGACGACGAGCCTGCGCCGCCAGCGCCGTAGTCAGCGCCGTTCAGCGCCAGGCGGACAGCGGCGAATGCCCGGCACGCGCTTAGGTGCCGCGGGCGTGCGCGCCTGCGGGTCCCGGCGCGGCTTCCCTCGCGCACACATGGGCTCGGTCGCCGCGCCATCCGCAACGGCGGCTCATGCGCGCTATGCCGGGCATTCGCCGCTTCCGACGTCGACCCGACACTGGCGAGCGATCAGCGCGGCGCCGGAGCCTTGATCATCGATTCGCGCTGCGAGAACTTCTGCAGCCACGCGGCCGTCTTCGGGCGGGTGCTCCGCCAGCTCAGGTGCGCGAAGCGAAAGTCGATGTACCCCAGCATGCAGGCGAAGGCGATCGTGCCGAGATCGACGCGATCGCCGAAACCGGCCGCGCGCCGCTCGAGCTCGTCCAGGCCGAGCGTGATCTTGTCCTCCTGGCCTGCACTCCATTCTTTCCAGCGCAGGCTCTCGGGCCGCAACGCCGCCTCGTAGCGGGCGAGGACCGCGGCGTCGAGTATTCCGTCGGCGAGCGCCTGCTCGACGAGCACCTTCCAGCGCGCCGGCCCGTTGCGCGGAATGAGCGTGCCTCCGCCGAGCGCATTGAGGTATTCGCAGATCACCGGGCTGTCGTAGATCGCGGCGCCGTCGTCGGCGATAAGCGTCGGCAGCTTGCCCAGAGGATTCTTGGCGGCGATCTCGGGGTTGCGACGCGTCGGATTGGCATCCGCGTCGACGGTTTCGATCCGTTCGCGCAGGCCCAGTTCAGAGGCGACGACGAGACACTTGCGCACATACGGCGAATTCGGGGAGTAGAGGAGCTTCACGTTCGTTCCTTTGCTGACGAGTTCAGAGAGCCGCGCCAACGACGATCGTTTTGCCGCTGACGTTGCGACGTCGGAGTCGAAAACGACCACCATGTTAGCCATGTCGGCCGGTGTTGCAAAACGGCCGAATGGGAGCCACCCGGGTGGCTTCGCGCCGGCTCGGCGGATCGATGGCGCGTCTTACCGCAACGCTGCACGGTGATCGCGTGCGAATCGAGCAACGCATCGGCGAGCTGGCGCGCTGAGATTTCGAGCCCGCGCACCGACGGCAACTTGTAAGTTCGACGTCAGTGCGACGCAAGCAGGCTGCGGCACAATCGCCGATAGCAATGATCGATGCTGCGCGGAAGCGAAAAACTTCTCCGCATCGATTGCTGTTCGAGGGTGTCTCCGCCGAAGCTCTTCGTGGTTCAACATCACCCAGCGTTCCCGCTTCATCCGCCGTCACCGCGTGGCGCCCCGGCGTTGCGCGCGCCGCCTTGGCAGCGCGTGTCGCGAGAGCAGGCACGCGCTGCCGCCATCGTTGTTCTGCTCGCGCTCTGGCCGTGGCTCGGAGTCTTCGGCCGCGAGCCGTGGAAGCCCGACGAGGCCTACACCTTCGGTCTGGTGTGGAGCATGGTGCAAGGCAAGGGGCTCGTCGT
>Ga0187779_10001633_pt1 | contig 13962 bp, 17 predicted proteins | sample 1015_Q2_SP10_10__FD_132435 | JGI IMG/M metagenome (GOLD analysis project Ga0187779, IMG submission 132435) | Tropical peat soil microbial communities from peatlands in Department of Meta, Colombia - 1015_Q2_SP10_10_MG | ecosystem: Environmental > Terrestrial > Soil > Wetlands > Peat | place... | reverse complement strand
TTCGGCCTCGTCAACCTGCCGGAGACGGTCAAGGGCGCACTGTTCGCGCGCTACTCCCGCTACCCGGGCACTCTGCGCCGGCTCTTCCTCGACGAGTTCGCCCACTCCGTGCCGGACCTGCCGTCGATCGAGGGCGCCGAAGGCGCACGGGCTGCGGAGCTCTACGAGCGGATCTTCATCGGCTACGGCGACGACTCGGTTGCGCAGCTCGGCGGTGCGCACGTCGCGTGCGAGTGGACGTCGAATCTGCTGACGAAGATCCTCCAGCGCCCCCGGCTCGCCGCGTACCTCGAGCAGTCGACCCGTTACATCGCGTACGACGCGGCGCTCGACGGCTACGGCTTCCGCTATCACCGCGACCCTCGCTTCGGCCCTGCGTACGAGGCCGCGCTCGACGACCTGTTCGAGACGTACGGTCGCCAGCTCGAGGCCGCGTCCAGGTGGGTCGGCGAGCGGTTTCCGCCCGGTGACGGCGAGTCGCCGGCCGCGCATGCGCGCGCCGTCCGCGCGAAGGCGCTCGACCTCGTGCGCGGGCTTCTGCCCGCCGCATCCTTGTCGCACGTCGGCATCTACGCGAGCGGGCAGACGTACGAGCACCTCGTGCTGCATCTGCTCGCGCATCCGCTCGTCGAGGCGCGGTCGTACGGCGAGATGCTCCTCGAGGAGCTGCAGAAGATCATCCCGAGCTTCGTCGCGAGGGTCCCGCGAGAGGAGCGCGGCGGCCGCTGGATCGAGTTCCTGCGCGCGCGGCGCGAGGCTGCCGACGGCGCGGCGGCCCGTCTCGGCATCGACCTCGCCACCGACGCCCTTGCGGCGCCGTCCGTCCGGCTGCTGCGCGCGAGCGGCACGGAGGAGGAGCTGCTCGCGGCGCTGCTCTACGAATCGGCGGCGACGGGGGAAGCCGAGACGCTCGCCGCGGTTGCCGCCCTCACCGCGGAGGAGCACGCCGGCCTCCTGCGCGAGCTCCTGGGCAGGCGGGAGAATCGCCGCCACCGTCCCGGCCGCGGCCTCGAGACGCTGCGCTACCGCTTCGAGATCGTCTCCGACTACGGCGCCTTCCGCGATCTCCAACGCCACCGGCTGCTCACGTGCCAGTGGCAGGCGCTCACCCCCTCCCTCGGCGCCGACGTGCCGCACGAGCTGGTCGCCGCCGGGCTCGGCGGCGACTACGAGCGTGCGCTCGAGGTCTCCCGCGCGGAATACGAGCGCCTCCGGGGTGAAGGGCTGACGGAGGAGGCGCCCTATGCGCTCTGCCTCGCCTATCGCATCCGCTACGTCCTCGAGCTCGACGCGCGTGAGGCGCTCCACCTGATCGAGCTCCGCTCCGGGCGCGAGGGGCATCCGTCGTATCGCGCCGTCGCGCACGAGCTGCGGCGCGCGATCGCCGGAGTGCATCCGAACGTCGCCGCCGCGATGTCGTTCGTGGACGACTCGACGGAGGAGCGGCTGGAGCGGTTGCTCTCCGAGATGAGGAACGAACGGCGGCGGCCCGGCTGAGACCGGGCCCCAGTGCTTACGCCTCGGCGGCGGGCTTGAGGACGACCGGCCCCGGTTCGGAACGGCCCGGCAGCTGCCTCGTCACGACCCAGGTGTCGCCGTGCTGGATCCGGTACGGCGCGTTGAGCGTCACCGAGGTGCCGCCCGTCTTGCCCGCGGCGAGAAACGTGCCGCAGGGTGCGTAGATCTTGCCGTTGCGGACGAGGAAGACCGCGTAGTAGCCGTGGAGCGGCAGCTTCGGCAGACCGGTGACGTTGAGCCGCATCGGCCAGTTCCCCGCCGCGTCGACCGGATCGATCCGGAGCGAGGCGAGCGCGGAGGGATCGAGGCTCGTGCCGACGAGGCTCAGCGTCCGCACGCCGGCGGCCTCGTTGCCGCGGTTGCCGGCGAGATAGCCGCCCAGGAACGCGAGCCCGAGCAGGGCGAGCGCCGCCGCGAGCAGCATTGCGCGGCCGTGCGGACGGCGCTGCCTGCCGCCCAGCGTCATCGCGAGCGTCGGCCCGGCCTCGAGCTCGGGCGAGAGCTCGGGCGGAGGCCCGGCCTGGAGCAGCAACTCGTGGACTCGCCGCAGCCGCTCCCGCTCGCCCGGCTCCACGTCGAGACCGACGAGCTCGTCGAAATCCGGCTTCGGGGTCATGCCAGCTCCCCTTCCAGGAGCTCTGCGAGGCGCGAGAGGCCGCTCCGCGTTCGTGTCTTCACGGTCCCGAGCGGGATGTTGAGGTAGTCCGCAACCTCGCTCTGCGACATCTCGCTCCAGTAGGCGAGCTCCAGCACCTCGCGCTCCTTCTCCGGCAGCTCCTCGAGCGCGCGATGGACGCGCCAGGCGACAAACGACGCCTCGGCCCGGTCCGGCGGGCCCGGCTCGGCGGAGACCATCTCGGGCAACTCGCCCGCCGGCTCGACCCGGGCGCGCTGCCGGTCGACGATCGCGTTTCGCGCGATCGCGTAGAGCCAGGGCGCCGCGGGCCCGCGCTCCGGTCGGTACGTCGCCGCCGCGCGCCAGATCGCCGTGAACGTCTCCTGCACGGCGTCCTCCGCCCGCTGCCGGTCGCGGAGACGGCGCAACGCGAGCCCGAAGATCGAGCGGACGTACCGGTTGTAGAGTAGCTCGAAGGCAGCACGGTCGCGATCCGCGACCCGGACGAGCAGGTCTGCGTCGCTGTCGCCGAGCGGCGGGCTCTCGCTCCGCTGCGGGACCGCGCGCAGACGCGCAGGGGTGTCGAGCGCGAGTTCCATGTCTCCCCGGTTTCTACGCATCGCGGCCCATCGCGGATTCCGGAGTCATAGCAGCCACCCCTATGGGCGAGGCCGCGCCGGCCGGCCGGCGCGGCCTCCAGGACAGCCTAGGAGGCGGTCGCCTCCGCGAACCTGCGCTCGACCTCCGCCCAGTTGACGACGTTCCACCAGGCCTCGAGGTAGGCGGCCCGCTTGTTCTGGTACTTCAGGTAGTACGCGTGCTCCCACACGTCGATCCCGAGGAGCGGCACGTGGCTCTGCATGAGCGGGGAGTCCTGGTTCGGCGTCGAGTAGAGGGCGAGACCCGTGCCGTCCCAGACGAGCCAGGTCCAGCCGCTGCCGAAGCGCTTCAGGCCGCCGTCGTTGATCGCGGTCCTCAGCGCGTCGAAGCTGCCGCTCGCGTCGTCGATCGCCGCCGCGAGGTCGCCGCCCGGGGCACCGCCGCCGTCGCGGCTCATGATCTGCCAGAAGAGGCTGTGGTTCGCGTGGCCGCCGGCGTTGTTCCGCACGGCTGCGCGCTTCTCCTCGGGGACGAGATCGAGGTCGGCGAGCACCTGCTCGACGGGCCGTCCGTCCCATTCGGTGCCGGCGAGCGCGGCGTTCGCGTTGTCGACATACGCCTTGTGGTGCAGGTCGTGGTGGATGCGCATCGTCTCTGCGTCGATGTGCGGCTCCAGCGCGTCGTAGGGATACGGCAGGTCGGGCAGCTCGAACGGCATGATCAGCTCCTTTTCGCGACTCCTCGCTTCCGGTGTGAGGATATGCTCCGCGCCTATGGCGACGCTCGCGTTCAGCTTCGAGGAGATCGCGCCGCGCGGGCTGCGCCCCGAGGTCTACGAGCTCGACGGGATCTCCCGGGCGGCGATCGAGGCTCATTACAAGCTCTACCAGGGCTACGTCGCCAAACGGAACGAGATCCTCGCGAGGCTCGCCGGCGTCGATCTCGCCGCTGCGAACCAGGCGTACTCCGAGTTGCGCGCGCTGAAGGTGGATCTTTCCTTCGCCGTCGGCGGGATCAAGAACCACGAGCTCTACTTCGGCCACCTCGGCGGCGCCGGCGGTGCGCCGGCGGGCGCGTTCGGTGTGCTCGTGGCACGGGACTTCGGCTCCGCAGACGTCTGGCGGGCGGACCTGAAGGCGACCGGAATGGCCGGCCGCGGCTGGGCGTGGACCGCGTACGACTGGGACGAAGGGCGGCTGTTCAACTACATCGGCGACGCGCAGAACACGTTCCCGGTCTGGAACGCGACGCCGCTCGTCGCGCTCGACGTCTACGAGCACGCGTACTTCCTCGACTACCAGACCGATCGTGCGTCCTACATCGATGCCTTCTTCGACAATCTCGACTGGGACGTCGTGAACGGCTGGGTCGAGCGGTACGGCATCCCGACGGCGTAGCCTTTCCGCGGGAGGACCCGCACGTGCTGACCGCCATCCTCGTCGCCGCCGGCTACGTCTCGGGCTCCATGCCCTGGGGCTACTGGCTCGTGCGCATCTTCCGGCGCGAGGACATCCGCACGCTGGGCAGCGGCAACATCGGCGCGTCGAACGTCTGGCGGGTGTACGGGCGCTACCTCGGGCTGCCGGTGGTGCTGCTCGACACGGCGAAGGGCTTCGCGCCCGCGCTCGTCGCGACGCTCGTCGTCGGCCACGGCAGCGGCGTGCTCGCGGGCGGGGCCGCGATGCTCGGCCACTACCGACCGCTGTTCATGAAGTTCCAGAAGGGCGGCAAGATGGTCGCCACGACCGGCGGGGCGTTTCTCGGCGTCGCGCCGCTCGTCGGCGGCGTCGGGCTCGGCGTCTGGCTGATCGTCTTCGTCGTCACCCGCTACCCGTCGCTCGCGTCGATGACGGCCTCGACCTCGCTCGTGCTCTGGTCGTGGCTGCTCGGCTATCCGTGGCCCGTGACCGTCTTCGCCGCGTTCGCGGCGGTCGGGGTGATCGCGCTGCACCGGACGAACATCCGCCGCCTCTGGCGCGGCGAGGAGAACCGGTCCCACCTGTGGAGGCGCTGGTGGCGGAAGCCGCCGCCGGACCCTAGCCCCTCAACCAGTCCCTGAGCTCGGTGTGCCGAAGCGGCCCGTGGCCGCCGAAGCTCAGCTCGGCCCGTAGCTCGCCGAGCGTCCCGTAGCGCTCGGCGACGACCTCGTGCGCATGGATCGTCTCGAAGTTCACCTGCCGCGAGAGGACGAAATCGTCGTCCTCGAGCTGCGGCAGCTGCTCGAGCACGCTCTTCAGCGCCACGCGCACCGAGTCCTCGACGAACCGGGGCTGGAGGTGCGCGTGCTCGACGACGAACAGCTCGTCCGGCCGTTTGAGCAGCTCGTAGATCGGCGAGCTCATCGACTCCTCGACGAGCACGACGAGCCGTTCCGCGTCCAGCCTCTTGTCCGTGCCGACGAAGAGCGTGCCGAGGCCGCGCTGGTTGTGGGTCGCGAGCGGGACGAGCTCGAGGATCCGGGCCACGTCGTCCGTGTCGAAGCCCGCCTCGGCGAGCCGTTCGGATGCGCGCCCGCGCACGAGGCCCTGCGCGCAGGGGCAGGCGTTGATGCCGACCGCCTCGACGCCGACCACCCGGCGCACGCGGTGGCGCGACGCCGCGGCGATGCCGATCAGCGACACCATCTCCTGCGTCGAAAGGCCGGAGACGGGCGTCCGCCGCTCGTAGGGGTAGCGCGCCGTGATCCGCACCTCGGCGAGCAGGGCGTCCTGGCGCTCGACGATGTGGCGCGCGACGTGCGCCGCGAGGTCCTCGACGAGGAACGCCTCGTCGGCGACGACGCCCTCGATCGCCTCCTCGAACAGCTCGGGGAAGCGGGACATATGGACGCCCTTCTGCGAGGGGTCGAGGTCGACCGTGCAGTCGATCGTCGCGAGGATCAGCTTCTCGTGCGAGCCCCGCCCGATGCGGACGGCCTTCTGCACGCCGGTCACGCCGGCCCGCGACAGGCCGATCGGCACCTCCGGCACCGAAGCCTGAAGATCCTGGAGCAGCTGGTGCGTCGTGTCGCCCATGCGGGTACTGTCCAGCACGGTACCAGGGGATTCGTGCAGAACGACACGTCCTTCGCCCGCCTCGTCTCGCTCGCCTGCCACGACGTGCGCACGCCGCTCGCCACCGTGCACGGCTTCGCGCGGACGCTCGCGCGCACGGTCGAGCTCGCGCCGCCCGGCGACCGGTACGTCGAGATGATCGAGGCGGCCTCGGCCCAGATCGCGGAGCTCCTCGACGAGCTGTCGCTCGCGGCGCGGCTCGAGGGCGGGCGCTACGAGCCGACGCTGCACGAGGCGGACACGCTCGCGCTCGCGCACGCGGCCGCAGAGCGCCTGGGCGGGGATCGCGTTCGCGTTTCCGGGCAGGGCGCGCTCGTGCAGACGGACGTCGAGCAGGTCGACCGCGGCGTGTCCGCGCTCGTGCAGGCTGCGCTCCGCCACGGCGGCCTCGACGAGGTCGACGTCGTCGTCCGCGGCACCGAGATCGACGTCTCGCCGATCACGAGCTCGTCCGCGCCCGTCGTGCTGGGCCACGAGCTGCGAGATCTCGGCGCCGCGGTCGCGGTGCGGCTGGTGGAGTTCCTCGGCGGCGCGGTCGCCGTCGAGGACGGCGTCCTGACCGTTCGTCTTTCGGGCTAGCCGGTCGCGCGCGCCGGCTCGGCGAGCTGGTGGCACGCGCGGCAGCGGGCCTCGTACGAGTCGAGCGCGCCGACGACGATCGTCGCGCCGTCCGCGGCTGCCGGGCGCCCGTCCACGAGCCGCTGCGTCATCGTCGCCGGCCCGCCGCAGCGGTGGCAGACGGCCTGGAGCTTGTCCACCAGCTCGGCGCGGCAGAGCAGCTCCGGCATCGAGCCGAAGGGCAGGCCGCGGAAGTCCTGGTCGAGACCCGCGGTGACGACGCGGGTGCCGCGCTCGACGAGCGCGTCGATCACGAGCACGATCTCCGCGGCGAAGAACTGCACCTCGTCGATGCCGATCACGTCGTAGCCCTCGGCGAGGCCGGGGATCTCGTCGGGCCGCGAGACCGCGACCGCGCGCATCTTCGCCCCCGCGTGGCTGACGACGTGGCCGATGTCGAAGCGATCGTCGATCCTCGGCTTCACGATCAGCGCGCGCTGCCCGGCGATCTCGGCGCGCCGCAGCCGCCGGATCAGCTCCTCGCTCTTGCCGCTGAACATCGGCCCGCAGACGACCTCGAGCCAGCCGCCGCGCTCTGGAAACAGCCGGATCACGGCCGGGACCCTACGCCGTCGGTCCGACGGACTCCCTGGAGAGCTCGAATGCCCAGCGCGAGAGCACGCGTAGGCTGACGATCCCGAGCGAGCGCCCGTCCCTGACGACGGGGAGATGGCGGAAGTTGTGGTCGAACATGATCTCGGCCGCTTCCTCGACCGTCGTATCCGGCTCGACCGTGACCGGGTCGGGCGTCATCCACTGGCGGCAGCGGGCCTCCGCGGCCCGGGCCCGCTGCGCGACCGCCCGCAGGAGGTCGCGCTCGGTGACGATGCCGACGATCCGGCCGAAGTCCGCGACGACGACTGCGCCGACATTGGCCGCGACCATCTTCTCCGCGGCCTCGCCGATCGAGTCCGACGGCTCGACGGTGAGGACGTCCGTGACCATCAGCTCGGCGACGGTGGTCATGTGCTGGAGGATACGCGTCAGCGCAGCAGCCGGGAAAGCCGCCGATCCTTGAGCACGCGGCCGCCGGTCTGGCACTTGGGGCAGTAGTAGATCGTGTGCTCCTCGAAGTCGATCTGCGCGAGCGGTGTGCCGCAGACGTGGCAGGGCTGCCCGAGCCGGTTGTGGACGCGGTAGGTGCGGTCGTCGCCCGCTCCCCGCTCCCGCAGCTCGAGCCCGCGGGCGAGCTCGCCGTTCATCGCGGTCGCGAGCCGCTCGACCTCGTCGTCGCTCAGGTCGGTGGAGAGCGCGTACGGCGAGAGCTTTGCCGCGTGCAGGATCTCGTTGGCCCAGGCGCGGCCGATGCCGGCGATCGCCCGCTGGTCGCGGAGGAGCGGATGGAGGCGCCGCGCCTCGCGCCGCAGGATCTCGCCGAGCGCGGGCGCGTCCAGCCCGAGCGCCTCGGGACCGAGGTGGCCGAGCTCGGCGGCGGCGGCCGCCGGGGTGAGCAGCCAGACGCCGGCGCGCTTCTTCTTCCCCGCCTCCGTGAGCACGAGCTTCGAGCCGCCGGCGAACTCGAGCGTGAAGGCCGGCGTCTTCGGCCCGGACTGGCCGGCGGGCAGCGTCTTCAGACGGCCGGCGGTCATCAGGTGGACGAGCAACACGAGCTCGCCGTCGTCGGTGGGGAAGAGGAGCCTCTTGCCGCGCCGCTCGACGCCGCGGAAGCGCCGACCCGCGAGCGTCGCGAGCGGCGGGTCGAAGGTCTTGAGCGTGGCGATGTGCGCAGGCCCGGCCTTTGCGATCGGAAACGCCGAGACGGGGTCGTTCAGGGCGCGGCGCCACGCCTCCATCTCGGGCAGCTCAGGCATCTGCCTCGACGGTAGCGGCAGCGGGGCCCGTCATCCCGGCCTCGTGCGCCGGCGGCTCATCCTCTTCGGGCTCGGGGAAGTCGCGCAGGCCGCGGATCGGGGAGAAGACGATCGGCAGCACCGAGACGAACTGGCCGATCGCGCCGATGAAGAGCGTCGGCCGAAGCCCGACGGTCGCCGCCAGCGCGCCGCCCGTGAGCGACCCGAGGGGGATCGTCCCCCAGACGAGGAAGCGCATCGTCGCGTTCATCCGGCCCTGGATTCGCGCCGGAGTGATCGCCTGGCGCAGGCTCACCTGCTGGATGTTGTAGACGACGGCCCCGAACCCGCCGACGATCCCGGACGCGACGAGGAAGGCGAGGGCGGCGTTTCCCTTCGGCGCGAACGGCACGAGCAGCGCGGCCGGGCCGCCGACCGCGGTGCCGATGATCGTGGCTCCGCCGACGCCGAACAGCCGCCGCATGCGGGCGGCCTGGGAGGCGCCGATCATCCATCCGAGCGCGCCGAGCGAGAAGGCGATCCCGATCAGGAACGCGGACAGGCCGAGTCGGCGATGCGCGTACACGAGCAGGATCGCGAAGCCGACGTTCGAGAAGAAGTTCGAGCTGCCGGTCGACAGGGCCTGCGGGAGCAGGTAGCGGTGCCGTAGCACGTAGCGCAGTCCCTCCCAGAGCTCGGGCAGCAGGCGCCGCTGCTCGTGCTCGCGTCGCAGCTCCTCTCGCTTGCGGATCGCGACGGTGAACGCGCCGGAGACGACGAAGCTGACCGCGTCCACGAGGATCGCGTACGGCGCGGTCGCCACCCGGATCAGGACTCCCGCCAGCCCAGGCCCGGCGATACCGGCCCCGGAAACGGTGACCTGGAGCTTCGAGTTCCCCTCGACGAGCGCCTCGCGGTCGATCAGCGACGGCAGGTACGACTGATAGGCGACGTCGAAGAAGACCGTGTGGATCCCGACGAGGAACCCGACGACGTACAGCTGCCAGAGCGTGAGCGTGCCGAGTGCGTACGTGAGCGGGATGGTTGCGAGCAGGAGCGCGCGGCCGAGATCTCCGGCGATCAGCACGCGCCGCCGCGACACCCAGTCGACCCACACGCCCGCGGGGAGCGTGAAGAGGACGAAGGGAAGGAACTGCACCGTGCCGAGCGTCGCGACCTCGAAGGCGCTGCTCTTGAGCGTCACGAGCGCCACCCAGGGGATTGCGAGCGCCGAGACCTGCGAGCCGAACTCGCTGATCGTCTGCCCCGTCCAGAGCCTGACGAAGTCGGCGTGGCTCCACAGGCCGCCGGCCGGGCGGCGCAGCCTACGCACCGGGCGCCCGCCGGTAGAGCGCGCCGGCGAGACCGTACGCGTCGCCGCCGGGTGAATCGGCCGCGCGGAAGTCGTCCAGGAGCTTCTTCAGCCTGCGGGTGAGGCGCCTCGCGTCGGCGTCGGCGAGGTGGGCGGTGACGGCGCCGAAGGTCGTCGGGTCGTCCTCGCGAAGCGGCAGCATCTCCTCGGCCACGCGGCGGAGGGCGGCGGCCGCGACGTTCCGGACGTCCGCCCCGTCCGAGTCGGCGCTCTTGAAGAGGAAGAGCCGTGCGGTGCGGCCGTAGTAGTTCTCGGTGACGGCGCGCACCTGCCGCGTCCGCACGACGTGGACGAGGCCGGCCTTCTCGAGCACCTTCACGTGGTGGCCGACGGTGCTCTTGGGGAGGCCGAGCTTCGCAGCGAGCTCGGTCGTCGAGGCGGCGCGGTCGCGGAGCAGGGCGATGATCCTCGAGCGGAGCTCGTCGCCGAGCGCCCGCAGCTGCCCCGGCTCCTGCACGAGGAGGACGTCGTCCGCCTCGTAGTCCGGAGACGGCGGGCCGACGGCGCCGCGCCGCTCGGTGCTCTTCCTCTTCGACTGGGCCATTATTCCGGAATGTACGGGATTTCTCGACCGTTCGGCAAGTTCCGACCCCTGGTGCCAGGCACCGTGCCTGGCACCAGGGGTGGCATCGCGTGTCGGTCTGCGTGCGCCGCTCCGCTAACCAGGCGGCGGTTTCCTACTTGAAACCGGGTGTGCCTGGCACCGTGCCTGGCACCAGGGGGGTTGGCACTACGCTCTGCCCGGTGGAGCCCATCCTCGTCGAGGTGCGACGCAACGGGACGGTCGAGGCGCGGCACCGGGTGCACGCGGTCGCCGTCCGCGACGGAGAGGTCGTCGCCGTCGCGGGGGACGAGTCGCTGACCTGCTTCATGCGCTCCTCGTCGAAGCCGGTGCAGGCGCTCCCGCTCGCCCGCGCCCGCGCCGACCTCGACTCGCGGGACCTCGCCATCGCCTCCGCCTCGCACCGCGCGACGCCCGAGCAGATCGCCGCCGTCCGGGCCCTGCTCGCCAAGGCCCCCGCGGCCGAGGACGAGCTCGAGCTCGGCCTTCAGGAGGGGCGGCCGCCCGAGCGCGTCTGCCACAACTGCTCCGGCAAGCACGCCGGCATGCTCGCGCTCTGCCGGGCGCGCGGCTGGGACACGGCGGGGTACCGGCTGCCGCGGCACCCGGTCCAGCAGGCCTGCCGGGCGGCCCACGGCGAGGCGTCCGAGCTGTCGGCGGACACGCTCGTGACCGCGACCGACGGCTGCGGCGTCGTCACCTACGCGCTGCCGCTCGAGCGGATGGCACACGCGTACTCACGCTTCGAGAGCCTGCCGGAGGGCGCGCGGATCGCCGCCGCCATGCGTGCCCACCCGGAGCTCGTCGGCGGCCCAGACGGGGCCGACTTCAACCTGATGCGAGCCGCGCCGGGCTGGTTTGCGAAGGGCGGTGCCGAGGGCCTGCTCTGTGGGGGCGGTCCCGGCGGGATCGGGATCGCGCTCAAGTGCGAGGACGGCTCCGCGCGCCCTCAGGAGGCCGCGCTCGCGGCCCTGCTCGGCCGGCTCGGGGTCGATCTTGCCGGCTTCGCCGAGACACCTGTGGTCAACAGCCGGGGTGAACGGGTCGGCGCGGTCGTGCTGGCCCGATCGTGACCCTGAAGTTCGTCTTTACGAAACTGTGAACGCTTACTAGTATCCGGCGCACTTTGAGGGTGAGGCCGGGGGTTGGGTTGCCATGGTCTCTGTGCGCGTGTGGTTCGTCATGAGCGTCCACTGACAAGCAGACGGAGGTCGAAACTTGCTCACCGTCGACATCTCGCTCCCCGAGGTCGAGGAACTTCACAAGCTCGTCACCGAAGGGCAGGAGAAGGGCTTTCTCACCTACGACGAGATCGTCAACGGGCTCGAGGACGTCGAGCTCACGAAAGAGCAAGTCGAGGACTTCTACACCTACCTGATCGAGCACGGCGTCGAGCTCGTCGAAGGCGAGCAGCACAAGAGCCCGCCGCACGAGCAGCCCGCGCCGGAGGACGAGAAGGTCGTCGCGACCCCGAAGCTCGATCTCACCGTCGAGCCCTCGCTCGATTCGCTGCGCCTCTACCTGCGCGAGATTGGGAAGGTGCCGCTGCTCACCGCCGACCAGGAGGTCTCGCTCGCGAAGCGGATCGAGCGCGGCGAGCTGAACGCGAAGACGCAGATGATCGAGGCGAACCTCCGCCTCGTCGTCTCGATCGCGAAGGGCTACCTCGGGCGCGGGCTCTCCTTCCTCGACCTGATCCAGGAGGGCTCCCTCGGCCTGATCCGCGCGGTGGAGAAGTTCGACTACCGCAAGGGCTACAAGTTCTCGACGTATGCGACCTGGTGGATCCGGCAGGCCGTGACCCGCGCGATCGCGGACAAGGCGCGCACGATTCGCATCCCCGTGCACATGGTCGAGAAGCTGAACAAGGTCGTGCACATCGAGCGCCAGCTCGTCCAGCGCCTCGGTCGCGAGCCGAACGCGGAGGAGATCGCGGACGAGCTCGAGATGACGCCCGAGGAGGTGCGCGAGATCCTCCGCATGGCGCAGCTGCCCGTCTCGCTCGAGAAGCCCATCGGCGAGGAGGAGGAGTCGGCGCTCGGCGACTTCGTCCAGGACGAGACCGCCGAATCCCCGTTCGACACGGCGCAGCTGTCGCTTCGCCGCGAGGACATCGAGAACGCGCTCGGCGCGCTGCCGGTGCGCGAGCGCCAGGTGATCGAGCTCCGCTTCGGCCTGCACGGCGGCCCGCCTCGCACGCTCGAGGAGGTCGGGCGGGCTTTCGGCGTCACACGCGAGCGCATCCGTCAGATCGAGAACAACACGCTCAAGAAGCTCGAGCACCTTCCCGAGGCGCAGGCGCTTCGGGACGCCGTCTCCTAGCGGACCGCCGCGACCTTCACGTCGACCGTCGTCTCGACCGGAAGATCGAGCGACACCGTGACGAGGCAGCCCTGCTCGGCCGCCTCGACGAGCTCGCGTGCGCGTTCCTCCGCGCCCGGCTCGGTCGCGATCTCGACCCGCTGCTCGAGCCGCACGAAGCCGAACCGCCCGTCGGGGCGGCGGCCGACGACGCCGTGCGCCTCGACGAGCAGGCCGAGCAGCGGCAGCCGCTCGCGCTCGACCTGGCGGAGGATCGTCACCGCGAGGCAGGAGGCCGCGGCGGCGCCGAACGCGTCCTCGGGGCTCCACACCGTCGGGTCGGCCTCGGGCCAGAACTCCGGCGGCGGCGCGATCTCCAGCTCGGGCTTGCCCGGAACCTGGACGGCGACCGTGCGGTCGCGCCGCCACTCGGCGTGGACCGGAAAGCGGACCTCCTTGCTCTTGACCGCCATGCACAGGATCGTCGCCCCGGCCCGGCGGCCCCGCATCGGGCGCGTCGCGGAGGGCGGTTGCGGCGAAACCCCGGCTTCAGATCAGGCGCCGCTGCGCGGCCCAGCGCGTCAGCTCGTTGCGATTCGAGAGCTGGAGCTTCCGCAGGACGGCGGACACGTGCGACTCGACCGTGCGGGCGGAGAGGTGCAGGCGCGCGGCGATCTCCTTGTACCGGTATCCGCGCGCGATCAGCTGGAGCACCTCGCGCTCACGCGCGGTCAGCTGGTCGAGCTCCGGATCGGCCGTCGCGTCCCCGCTGCGGAAGGCGTCGAGCACGAAGCCTGCGAGGCGCGGCGAGAACACCGCGTCCCCGTCGGCCGTGCGATGGATCGCCTCGGTCAGCTCGGTGCCCGAGATCGTCTTCGTCACGTATCCCCGCGCGCCGGCGCGGATGACGCCGATCACGTCCTCGGCTGCGTCCGAGACCGAGAGGGCGAGGAACTTCACGCCCGGCCGCTCCGGCGCGACCTGGACGATCACCGCCTGGCCGCCGCCGTCGGGGAGGTGCACGTCGAGCAGGACGACGTCGGGGTCGAGCTCCTTGATCAACGGCACCGCCTCGGCGACCGAGCCGGCCTCGCCGACGACCTCGACCGCCGCCCCGAGCTCGCTGCGGACGCCCGCGCGGAAGAGGTCGTGGTCGTCGACGAGCACAACGCGGCGGAGCGGGCGGCTCACGACTCCGCCCTCGGCAGCTCGAGCTCGACCTCGGTGCCCTCGCCCGGCGAGGACGCGATGCGTGCGGTGCCTCCCACGCGCTCCATCCTGCCGCGGATCGACTCGGCGACGCCGCGGCGATCGGCGGCGACCGCCTCGGGGTCGAAGCCCGAGCCGCGGTCGCGGACGAAGAGGGCGACACGTTCGGTATCGGCGTCGAGGAACACGACGACCTCACTGGTCGTCGCTTCGACACCTTGCCAGCATGCCCACGCTTTCCCAGTCCAGCCGTCGGGCAGTGGCGCGGACGGGAGTACGCGAACGCCGGCCTGACGACAGACATCGAATGTCGAGTCGGACGA
>Ga0187779_10001632_pt1 | contig 13969 bp, 7 predicted proteins | sample 1015_Q2_SP10_10__FD_132435 | JGI IMG/M metagenome (GOLD analysis project Ga0187779, IMG submission 132435) | Tropical peat soil microbial communities from peatlands in Department of Meta, Colombia - 1015_Q2_SP10_10_MG | ecosystem: Environmental > Terrestrial > Soil > Wetlands > Peat | place... | reverse complement strand
GGTTGCCAGGTGCCACGCCCATCGCGCCCAGATCGTCGGGATGCATCGACGCCACCGGCGCCGGCTCGATGGCGTCGAGCACTTCGGTGCGCCGCGTCATGCTGCCGGTGTGCCAGTGCTCGAGCTGCCGCCCCGTGATGAGCACGAACGGATAGGCCGAGTCGGGGCGCTCGGCCGCGGGGATGATCGCGGCGGGAACGAAGCGCCCTCGCCCGGACGCGGTCGGGAATTGGTCGGTGAACACGACGCGCTGACCGGGATCGCCCTCGTGCTCGCACGGATAGGTGACCCCGCTCTCATGCTCCAGCCGTTCCCAGGTAACGCCGGCGATCGATGGCATGACTTGCCGCATCTCGGCGAAGACCTCGCGCGGGTGCGCATACTTCCAGTCCAAGCCCAGACGCTTCGCCATCTCGACGATGATCCACAGGTCCTGGCGCGCGTCGCCCGGCGGGTCCAGCGCCTGGCGGCCGAGCTGGACGCTACGATCGGTGTTGGTGAACGTCCCGGTCTTCTCGGGGAACGCGGACGCCGGCAGGACCACGTCGGCAAGATAGCCGGTCTCGGTGAGGAAGATGTCCTGCACGACCAGCATCTCCAGCTCGGCGAGCGCTTCGCGGGCGTGATTCACGTCGGGATCCGACATCGCCGGGTTCTCGCCCATGATGTACATGCCGCGGATCTCGCCGGCGTGCACCGCTTTCATGATCTCGACAACGGTGAGTCCAGGCTTCGGATCGAGCGCAGTGCCCCAGGCTGCCTCGAATCGCGTCTTCGCCTCGGGCTTGTCGACGCGGTTGTAGTCGGGATACATCATGGGAATCAAACCCACGTCGCTCGCGCCCTGCACGTTGTTCTGGCCGCGCAGCGGGTGCAGGCCGGTTCCAGGGCGCCCGACCTGGCCGGTCATCAGCGCAAGCGCAATCAGGCAGCGCGCATTGTCGGTACCGTGCACGTGCTGCGAGATTCCCATCCCCCAAAGGATCATCGACGCACGCGACTTGGCGTAGAGGCGCGCCACGGTCCGAATCTCTTCGGCCGCGATGCCGCACACTGGCGCCATGGCTTCCGGGCTGTAACTGGCAACGTTCTTGGAGAGCTCCTCGTAACCGCTGGTCCGATCAGCGATGAATTCCTTCGCGACCAGCCCCTCCTCGACGATGGTGCGCATCATGGCGTTGAGCAGCGCCACGTCGGTGTCGGGCTTGAACTGAAGATAGTGCGCCGCGTGGCGGGCGAGCTCGGAGCGGCGCGGGTCGGCGAGGATCAGCGTGGTGCCGCGCTTGACCGCGTTCTTGATCCACGTTGCGGCGACCGGATGGTTGACCACCGGATTGGCGCCGATCAGCAGCACGACTTCGGCCTGCATGACGTCCATCACCGGGTTCGACACGGCGCCGGAGCCGATGCCCTCGAGCAGGGCGGCGACGCTCGAGGCATGGCACAAGCGCGTGCAATGGTCGACGTTGTTCGAACCGAATCCCGTGCGCACCAGTTTCTGGAACAGATACGCTTCCTCGTTCGAGCCCTTGGCGGAACCGAAGCCCGCCAGCGCGTAGCGCCCGTGCGTGTCGCGGATGCGCTTGAGCGTTCCTCCCGCGAGATCGAGCGCCTCTTCCCACGTCGCTTCGCGGAACACCACGAGCGGGTTCGCCGGATCCGCGGTGAAGTCGGCGCTCTTGGGGAAGCCCGGCTTGCGGATGAGCGGCTTGGTCAGTCGCTGCGGATGGTGCACGTAGTCGAAGCCGAAGCGCCCCTTCACGCAAAGCCGGTCTCGATTGGCGATGCCATCGCGTCCCTCGACTCGCACGATCTCGTTGTTCTTGACGTGATAGGTCAGCTGGCAGCCGACGCCGCAGTAGGGACACACGGAAGGAACAGTCTTGTCCGCCTCGACGAGGTAGGCTTCGTGCGCGGGCGCCAGAGCACCGGTCGGACACGCCTGCACGCATTCGCCACAGGCGACGCAGGTCGACGCGCCCATCGGGTCGCCCAGGTCGAAGACGATCTGCGAATGCGCGCCGCGGAACGCGTAGCCGATCACATCGTTGACCTGCTCTTCGCGGCACGCGCGCACGCAACGCGTGCACTGGATGCAGGCATCGAGATTGACCGCCATCGCCGGGTGCGACAGATCGGCTGCCGGCTGCGAGCGCGCCTCGAAGCGGGGCCTGACGATGCCGAGGCGGCGCTTCCACTTTTCGAGCTCGGAGTCGGGCTTATACACGCGCTCGGGAACGTCCGCGGCGAGCATCTCGACGACGAGCCGCTGCGAGTGCAACGCGCGCGGGCTGTCGCTCTTCACCTCCATCCCTGCGCTGGGCGTGCGACAGCACGAAGGGGCGAGCAGCCGCTCGCCCTTGATTTCAACCATGCAGGCGCGGCAATTGCCGTCGGGCCGGTAGCCTGGCTTGTAGCATAGATGCGGAATCTCGACGCCGTGGCGCTGCGCCGCCTGGATGATCGTCTCTCCGGCAGCTGCCGTCACCGGGCGACCGTTGAGCAGGAACTCGGTCTGCTCGAGCTTAAGCGCCCGGTCGAGCGGAGGATTCATTCCAGCTCCTTCCCGAAATACTTGATCACGCAGGCAATCGGGTTGGGCGCCGCCTGTCCCAGACCGCAAATCGACGCGTCAGTCATCGCCTGCGACAACTCGCCCAGCAACGCGGTATCCCACCTCGGTTTCGCCATCAGGCCGACCGCTTTCTCCGTGCCGACGCGGCACGGCGTGCACTGGCCGCACGACTCGTGCGCGAAAAAGCGCATCATGCTCAGCGCCGCGTCGCGCGCGCGATCATGCTGAGAAAGCACGATGATCGCCGCCGAGCCGATGAAGCAGCCATGCGGCTGCAAAGTGTCGAAGTCGAGCGGCACATCGGCGAGCGAAGCGGGCAGGATACCGCCCGACGCCCCGCCCGGCAGGTAGGCGTAGAGCTCGTGGCCCGGCAGCATGCCACCGCAATACTCGTCGATCAGCTGGCGCAGCGTGATCCCTGCAGGCGCCAGATGCACGCCCGGCTTCTGCACCCTGCCCGACACCGAGAATGAGCGCAGGCCCTTGCGGCCGTTTCGCCCCTGCGAGCTGAACCACGCGGCGCCCCTCTCCAGGATGTCGCGCACCCAATGCAGCGTTTCCATGTTGTGCTCGAGCGTAGGCCTTCCGAAAAGGCCGACCTGCGCGACATACGGCGGCCGCAGCCGCGGCATGCCGCGTTTGCCCTCGATCGATTCGATCATCGCCGACTCTTCACCGCAGATGTAGGCGCCTGCGCCGCGGCGAAGATGGATCCGCGGCAGCTTGCACGGCGGGTCGGCGCGAAGCGCGTCGAGCTCACGTTCCAGGATGGCCCGGCACGCCGCGTATTCGTCGCGCAGGTAGATGTAGACGTCGTCGATGCCGACGGCCCATGCCGCGATCAACGCGCCTTCGATGAACCGATGCGGATCGCGCTCGAGATAGTAGCGGTCCTTGAAGGTGCCGGGCTCGCCTTCGTCGATGTTCACGGCCAGCAAGCGCGGCGCCGCCTCGCCACGTACGATGCGCCACTTGCGTCCGGTCGGGAAGCCGGCCCCGCCGAGCCCGCGCAAAGAGGATTCCTCGAGCGCGGTGATGACGGCGTCGGCGTTGCGCTCTCCCCGCGCGCAGGCGAGGAGCGTCGCGTAGCCTCCGGCCGAACGATACGCGTGGTAGGCGATGGCCGCAGGGAGCACGGGCTCGCTGCGCCCTTTCGAGACAAGCGTGGCGATCGCTTCGAGCGTCGCGCGATCCACCGGGTTACGGCCGACCACTGCAGCCGGCGCCTGCTCACAGCGGCCGATGCACGGAGCGCCGACGACGCGCACGCCGCGCCAGCCGGCACGCTCGCACGCTTCGCGCAGCGCGTCGGCGCCTGCGAGCTGGCACGAGAGCGTTTCGCACACACGAACCGTCAGCGGCGGCGGCGGCGTTTCGCCTTCCTTCACCACGTCGAAGTGGTGGTAGAAGGTCGCCACCTCGTAGACTTCGGTGTGCGCGAGGCGCAGCTCGTGGGCAAGGGCCACGACCTGCGCCGCGGAAATGTAGCCGTAGCGATCCTGAATCCGGTGCAGGAACTCCACGAGCAGATCGCGACGGCGCGGCCTATCGCCCAAAAGCTGCGCAATCTCCTGCGCCGCGACCGGGTCGAGCACCCTGCCCTTGGGATGCGCGGGCGCTTTGCGCCTTCCCTCGAGAGCGGATGTGTCGACCACGGTCTCCTGCGTCGGTGACGTTGCCATATCGCGGTCAGTCCAGGAAGTCGCAGTATTTCTCGACGTGCGCCGCCAGATCAAGCGAGTGCGCTCGGACGAGCCGTTCCGCCAGCTCGGTGTCGCGCTTCTCCAGCGCCTCGATGATGCGCATGTGATCGGCGATCGAGCGCTGGGCCCTGTCGCGCTGCGAAATCGTCATCCGGCGGATGGCGCGAACGTGGATGAACAGATTCTCGATCGTCTTGCCCATCAGGTGCGAGCCGGAAAGCTTGATGATCGCCTGGTGGAAGGCGATGTTCGCGTCGGAGTATTCGTTGATGTGCTCGGCCGGCGTCGCGTTGCGGAACTCGTCGAACATGTGGCGCAGCGCGCCGATGTCCTCGTCGGAGGCGTGGAGCGTGGCCAGCCGCGCCGCCATGCTCTCCAGCGCAGCCCACATCTCGATCATCTCGATGATCTGCTTCTTGGTCTTGCGCACGATGAACACACCGCGGCGCGGAACGGTGCGCAGGAAGCCCTCCTGCTCGAGCAGCGTCATCGCTTCGCGGATCGGCGTCCGGCTCACGCCGAGCGCCTGGGAGAGCTGGCGCTCATCGAGACGGATTTCCTCGCGATGGGCGTAGATGTCCGCGTCCGTGATCGCCTGTTTGAGCGCCGCGTACGCCTGGTCGCGGAAGCTCACGTTGGTCGTGAGCGGCTGCAGCGCGAGCGCCAAGGGGCGATCAGGAACGTCGACTGGCGTAGCCAAAGCCATCTCTCAGGGGAGAGCGCAGGTCAACCCTGCGCTGCGTGCGCGCTGGCGCACGAGCGCCAGCACGACATCGACGGTGGGCGTGGGCACTCCGGTGCGCCTTCCCAGCTCCGCCACGACGCCGACCAGAGGCTCGATTTCCATCGACCGCCCGCGCTCCAGATCCTGGAGCATCGACATCTTGTGCCCGCCGAGCGCGCCCAAACCGTCGATGCGTCGATCGACTCCGACCCGCAGCTTCAAGCCGAGCCGCTCCCCGATCGCGGCGGCCTCCAGCATCATCGCCCGGCAGAGAGCGCGGGTTCCTGGGTCGCGCGCGATCACGCCGGTCGTCGCACCGGTCAGTGCGCTCACGGGGTTGAAGCACAGATTGCCCCAGAGCTTGAGCCAGATCTCGTCACGGATGTCCTCGCGAATAGGCGAGTCGAGGCCCGCCGCGTGCATCGCCGCGTGCAAGCGCTCGACGCGCGGGCTGCGCGCTCCGTTCGGCTCGCCGATCGGGAACTTATTGCCATGCTCGTGGCGCACGACGCCGGGCGCGACGACTTCGGCGGCCGGATAAACCACGCAGCCGATCGCTCTCTCCGGCCCGAACAGCCGTGACTGGTTGCCTTGAGGATCGATGCTCGAAAGCGGCATCCCGCCAAGCAGCGGGTCGCCATCGAAAAACCAGTAGGGCAATCCATTGCTGGCGGTGACCATTGTGGTGTCGTGACCGAGCAAGGGCAGGACCGATTCGGCCGCCCCGGGAATCTGGTGGGCCTTGAGCGCGAGCACGACATAGTCCTGCTCGCCCAGCTCCACTGCCCGATCGGTGCATGGGAAGTGCGCAATTCGCTCCTCGCCATCGATCAGTAGCCTCAGTCCGTCGGCGCGCATGGCCGCCAGGTGAGCGCCGCGGGCAACCACTCCAACCTCGGCGCCGGCCAGAGCGAGCTGTACGCTCAGGTAGCCGCCGATCGCGCCGGCTCCAAAGATGCAAATCTTCACCTGCCGCTCCGATCCCGGCGGCGGGTCTCAAGGATGGGAAGTATATCGTATACCACGCACCACCATGGGTGGGGAAGTACCCCGGACAGCGGGGATCGGACCCACGGGACGGACGAGTGACGCTCGTCAGCGCGGACCGGCCCGGTTATTGACTTTCGCTGATATACCACATACGTTATGCAAGATACCGATAAGGCCAAGCCACCACCGGTGACGTTTGGCGATCTATTTTTTTCAGTTCTTGAAATCGGCGCAAGCTATCCGTTCTCGGACTTTCAATTAGGAGGAGGGTCTCGTGGAAGCCACAACCGAAAACAGACCGTTTTACGGCTCGCCTTGGTGGCAACTCGTCATCGGAATCATCTGCATGGTGATGATCGCCAACTACCAGTACGGCTGGACGCTTTTTGTGGTCCCTCTCGATAACAAGTATCACTGGGGGCGCGCTTCGATCCAGGTTGCATTTACCATCTTCGTTCTCCTTGAAACCTGGCTGGTTCCGATCGAAGGGTATCTAGTCGATCGATTCGGCCCGCGTTGGATCGTCGTCGTCGGCGGCGTTCTATGTGGAATTTCCTGGGCCATCAACTCGTGGGCTGATACGTTGGGTTGGCTCTACTTGGCGGCAGCGCTTGCGGGGATCGGTGCGGGCGGCGTCTACGGGACTTGCATCGGCAACGCAGTGAAATGGTTTCCGAACCGTCGCGGACTGGCTGCGGGGCTGACTGCCGCTGGCTTCGGCGCGGGATCTGCGCTGACCATCATCCCGATCGCCAATATGATCAAGACCGCCGGCTACGAGCAGACCTTCCTGGTGTTCGGGCTGTTGCAGGGCGCGGTGGTCGTCGTGCTCGGGTTTCTGTTGATGGCACCTCCGGCGAGCGTGCTGAGCGCGCCGGCCAAGGTCGCCCCGGGCGCGGGCCGTGCGCATGCAACCTGGTCGCAGATGATCCGCACACCGGTCTTCTGGGTCATGTACGTGATGTTCGTATTGATGGCCGCGGGCGGGTTGATGGCGACCGCGCAGCTTGCTCCGATCGCCAAGGACTTCAAGGTTGCTGACATTCCAGTAAGCCTTCTCGGGCTGACCCTGCCCGCACTGACTTTCGCGCTGACGATCGATCGCGTGCTCAACGGCCTGTGCCGCCCGTTCTTCGGCTGGGTCTCCGATAACATCGGTCGAGAGAACACCATGTTCATCGCATTCATGCTCGAGGGGATCGGGATCTTCGCGCTGTCCAAATTCGGGGCAGATCCCGTTGCTTTTGTGCTGCTGAGCGGCTTGGTGTTCTTCGCCTGGGGGGAGATCTACAGCCTGTTCCCCGCGACGGTCACCGACACCTATGGGGCAAAATATGCGACGACGAATACAGGGTTGATGTACACGGCCAAAGGAACGGCCTCGCTGCTGGTTCCCCTCGCCAACGTGCTCACTACTGCCAGCGGCGGAAGCTGGGTTCCGGTGTTCTACACGTCGGCGATCATGAATATCGTTGCGGCGATCATGGCGCTTGCCTTGCTGAAGCCCATGCGCAGCGCGTACTCCAACCGGACGACGACAACGGTGGAGGCACAGCCGAAGCTCGCGACCTAGCCGGAGAATTCGGCAACCGCTCGCCGCCCGAAGGACCGTGCCGCCGCGCGGCTCTTCGGGTGATCGACGACCGGCGAACCGCCGCGACCGCAGCGTACTTTGGTCGCCGAAGAGAGCGTCGCGTTGCTCCCTCATTCTTTCAGCAACGGAGACAATCATGCCCGATACGGCCACCAAAGCTCCCGAAGCGCGCACGACCACTGCGGAAGCAAAGCGCGAGGGCGCGCCGTCCCGCGATATCGAGGTTCAATCGCACGTGGAGACCGACGGCTTTCAGCTCGTCATCGATGCCCTCAAGCTGAACGGGATCGATACGATCTTCGGCCTGCCGGGAATCCCTATCACCGATCTCACGCGCAGGGCACAGGCCGCGGGCATTCGCGTGATTTCGTTCCGCCACGAGCAGAACGCGGGGTACGCCGCGTCCATCGCCGGCTTCATGACGCGAAAGCCGGGCATCTGCCTGACGGTGTCCGCACCAGGGTTTCTCAACGGGCTGGCGGCGCTGGCGAACGCCACCACGAATTGCTTCCCGATGATCCTGGTGAGCGGCTCGAGCGAGCGCGAGATCGTCGACCTGCAGCAGGGTGACTACGAGGAGATGGACCAGCTCGCCATCGCCAAGCCGCTCGCCAAGGCCGCATTCCGGGTCCTCCACGCCGAGGACATCGGCGTGGGCGTCGCCCGCGCCATCCGTGCGGCCGTCTCGGGCCGCCCGGGCGGCGTCTACCTCGACCTGCCGGCCAAGCTGTTCCCGCAGGCGATCGACGCCGAAGCGGGCAGGAAGTCGCTGATCAAGGTCGTCGATCCGGCGCCGCGGCAGATCCCGGCGCAGGACGCCGTGCAGCGCGCGCTCGAGCTACTCAAGGCAGCCAAGCGTCCGCTCATCATTCTCGGCAAGGGCGCGGCGTACGCGCAGGCCGATGCGGACATCCGCGCCCTGGTGGAAACGACCGGCATTCCTTACTTGCCGATGTCGATGGCGAAGGGTCTCCTCGCCGACACCCATCCGCAGTCCGCGTCGGCGGCCCGCTCTTATGTGCTGCCCGAGGCCGATGTGGTCATGCTGATCGGCGCGCGACTGAACTGGCTGCTGTCTCAAGGCAAAGGCAAGACCTGGGGTGGCAAGAGCACCAAGGAGTGGGGCGGCCAACGATTCGTTCAGGTCGACATCTCGCCCCAGGAAGCGGACAGCAACGTCCGCATCGAAGCTCCGGTCGTCGGCGACATCGGGTCGTGCGTGGCGGCCCTGCTCAAAGGCATCGGCGCGAGCTGGCCGAAGCCGCCGGCGGAGTGGCTCGACGCGATCGCGGAGCGCAGGACCAAGAACGTCGCAAAGATGGCGGAGACGCTGGCAAAGAATCCGACGCCAATGAACTTCCACAGCGCGCTCAACGTCGTGCGCGACATCATCAAGGCGAATCCGGATGCGATCCTGGTCAACGAAGGCGCCAACGCGCTCGATTTCACGCGCAGCATCGTGGACATGTACAAGCCGCGCAAGCGCCTCGACGTCGGCACCTGGGGCGTAATGGGCATCGGCATGGGCTTTTCGGTCGCGGCGGCCGTGGTGAGCGGCGGGCAGGTGATCGCGGTCGAAGGCGACAGCGCCTTCGGCTTCTCCGGGATGGAGGTCGAGACCATCTGCCGCTACGACCTGCCGGTCTGCGTGGTGATTCTCAACAACAACGGCGTCTACCGCGGCGACGAAGTCAATGCCAGCGGCGGCCGCGACCCGTCGCCCTTGGTGTTCGTCAAGGGCGCGCGCTACGAGAAGCTGATGGAGGCCTTCGGTGGCGTGGGCGTCCTGGCCGCGACGCCGGCCGAGCTGCGCAAGGCGATGGAAGAAGCGATGCGCTCGCGCAAGCCCACCCTGATCAACGCTGTCATCGACGAAAAAGCGGGCACGGAAAGCGGCCGCATCACTAGCCTCAACCCGACCGCAAAGAAGAAGTAGCTCGTCGCGCTTTCGTGGAAATGGCTGCAACGCATAGGGGAGTGTAAATGGGCAAGGCACTAGACGGCGTGCGCATCCTGGACTTCACCCACGTGCAGTCCGGTCCGACCTGCACGCAGCTGCTGGCATGGCTGGGCGCCGACGTGATCAAGGTCGAGCGGGCCGGCGAAGGCGACATCACGCGGGGGCAGCTGCGCGACATTCCTGGCGTGGACAGCCTCTATTTCACCATGCTCAATCACAACAAGCGCTCGATCACCGTCGACGCCAAGCATCCCAAAGGCAAGCAGGTGCTTGAATCGCTGGTGAAGCATTGCGACGTTCTCGTCGAGAACTTCGCTCCCGGAGCGCTTGATCGCATGGGACTCACCTGGGAGCACATCAGCTCGCTCAACCCGAGGATGATCGTCGCCTCGGTGAAGGGCTTCGGCCCCGGGCCGTACGAGGACTGCAAAGTGTACGAGAACGTTGCGCAGTGCGCCGGCGGATCAGCATCGACGACGGGCTTCGACGACGGGCCGCCGCTCGTGACCGGCGCGCAAATCGGCGACTCGGGCACCGGGCTGCATCTCGCGCTCGGCATCGTCGCCGCCCTCTATCAACGAAAGACCACCGGCCGTGGTCAACGGGTGCTCGCCGCCATGCAGGACGGCGTGCTCAACCTGTGCCGCGTCAAGCTGCGCGACCAGCAGCGCCTGGCGCGCACGCAGGTGATGGAGGAGTACCCGCAGTACCCCAACGGCACCTTCGGCGATGCGGTACCGCGCGCCGGCAACGCCTCCGGCGGCGGACAGCCCGGCTGGATCCTCAAGTGCAAGGGTTGGGAGACGGATCCGAACGCTTACATCTATTTCATCACCCAGGCGCCGGTGTGGAAGGACATCTGCGAGGTGATCGGCAAGCCGGAGTGGCTCACCGATCCCCGCTACGCGACGCCGAAGGCGCGGCTGCCGCACTTGATGGAGATCTTCAGCGAGATCGAGGACTGGACCAAGACCAAGACCAAGTTCGAAGCGATGGACATCCTCAACAAGCGCGACATTCCCTGCGGCCCGATCCTGTCGATGAAGGAGCTCGCCGACGAGCCGTCGCTGCGCGCGACAGGGACCGTCGTCGAAGTCGATCATCCCACACGGGGCAAATACATCTCGGTCGGCAACCCGATCAAGATGTCCGACAGCCCGAGCGACGTGAAGCGCTCGCCGCTTCTGGGCGAGCACACCGAAGAAGTGCTCGCCGAACTCGGCTACAGCAAGGATCAGGTCGCGGCGCTGCGCGCCGAAAAGGTGATCTGAAGGACAATCCGCAGGTTTCCCGTTCGCCCTGAGCCTGTCGAAGGGCGACGACAAGGAACGGACGCTCTGTGGGCAGCCGTCACGGCTCGACAGGCTCACCGCGAACGGACGAGAGGACTGATACGATGGCGAACAACAAGCGGGAAGTTCGGCGTGTTCTGGACAGCGTGAAAGCGCAAGGGCGCACGTCGCTCACCGCGCCCGAAGGCAAGCTCGTCTGCGACGCCTACGGCATCCCGGTGCCGAAGGAAGGCATTGCGAAGTCGGCTTCCGAGGCCGCGAAGCTCGCCACCCGCATCGGCTTCCCGGTGGTACTCAAGATCGTCTCGCCGGAGATCCTGCACAAGACCGAAGCAGGCGGCGTGCTGGTCGGCGTGAAGAACGCGGCCGACGCGCGCAAGGGCTTTGACAAGATCATGGCCAGCGCGAAGAAGTACAACCGGAAGGCGACGCTGCTGGGGGTTCAGGTGCAGCAGATGCTCGGTGGCGGCCAGGAAGTCATCGTCGGCGCCGTCACCGATCCGTCTTTCGGGAAGCTCGTCGCGTTCGGGCTGGGCGGCGTGCTGGTGGAGGTGCTCAAGGACGTCACCTTCAGGCTTGCGCCCGCATCCAAGGAAGACGCGCTCTCCATGCTCGACGGAATCGCCGCGGCGCCGATCTTGAAAGGCGTTCGCGGCGGCGATCCGGTTGATCGCCAGGCGCTGTCGAAGATCATCCAGAACGTCTCGCAACTCGTCTCGGATTTCCCCGAGATCGCCGAGATGGATCTCAATCCGGTCTTCGCGACCAGGAAAGGGGCGGTGGCCGCCGACGTACGCATCGTCGTCGACTTCGATCCGGCTCCGGCCCGGTACAGGCCGAGCCACGAGGACATCGTGCGGGACATGAACCGCATCATGAAACCGGAAGCGGTCGCCGTCATCGGCGCGTCTTCGGAGGACGGCAAGATCGGCAATTCGGTGATGAAGAACCTGATCAACGGCGGCTACGCGGGCGACATCTATCCCATCCATCCCAGCGCGTCCGAGATCCTGGGGCGCAAGGCGTACAAGAGCGTCAAGGACGTGCCTGGCAAGATCGACGTCGCGGTCTTCGCGATTCCGGCCAAGTTTGTTGCTGACGCGCTGGTGGAAGTCGGCGAGAAGAAGGTTCCCGGCGCCGTTCTCATTCCCTCGGGGTTTGCCGAGACCGGCAACGTCGAAGGGCAGAAGGAAATCCAGGCGATCGGACGCAAGTACGGCGTGCGCCTGATGGGGCCGAACATCTACGGCTTCTACTACACGTGGAAGAACCTCTGCGCGACGTTCTGCACCGCGTACGACTTCAAGGGTCACGCGGCGCTGTCGTCGCAATCGGGGGGGATCGGCATGGCGATCATCGGCTTTTCGCGCTCGGCCAAGATGGGCGTCTCGGCAATCGTGGGCCTCGGCAACAAGTCCGACATCGATGAGGACGATCTGCTCACCTTCTTCGAGCAGGACGACAACACCCAGATCATCGCCCAGCACTGTGAGGACCTGAAAGACGGACGCGCTTTCGCCCAAGTGGCGAAGCGCGTATCGAAGAAGAAGCCGGTGGTTGTGCTCAAGGCAGGGCGCACCGCGATGGGCGCGCGCGCGGCAAGCTCGCACACCGGCGCACTCGCCGGCAACGACAAGATCTACGAGGACGTGTTCAAGCAAGCCGGCGTCATCCGCGCGCGCAGCTTGCGCGACCTGCTCGAGTTCGCGCGGGCGATTCCGGTGCTGCCCACACCCAAGGGCGAGAACGTGGTCATCATCACCGGGGCGGGCGGTTCCGGCGTGCTGCTCTCCGACGCGGTCGTCGACAACGGACTCAAGCTCATGGCGATGCCCCCCGACCTCGACGCAGCGTTCCGCAAGTTCATTCCGCCGTTCGGCGCCGCCGGCAATCCCGTCGACATCACCGGCGGTCAGCCGCCGAAGACGTATCAGGACACGGTTCGCCTCGGACTTGCGGAACCGCGCATCCATTCGTTGATTCTGGGCTATTGGCACACCATCATCACGCCGCCGATGGTGTTCGCAAAGACCATGGTCGAGGTGATCGAGGAGATGCGCGCCAAGGGCATCCACAAGCCGATCGTCGCCTCGCTGGCGGGCGACGTCGAAGTCGAGGAGGCCGCGGAGTACCTGTTCGATCATGGCATCCCCGCGTATCCCTACTCGACCGAGATGCCGGTCGCCGTGCTGGGCGCCAAGTATCAGTGGGCTCGTGGCGCGGGCTTGATCTGAGCTCTTGTAGCCAGGGGCGAGGGGAGTTGCACAATCCACGCTGACGGGCCGCATCGCGTGATGTAATCTCGGTTTTTCGCTCGCGCGGGTCCGGCTCGCGTTCGCGACGTGCGCCGGCAGTTCTGCATGAACGCCAACCTCTACGCGCTGCTGCATGACCACTTCGCCGAGCACGCGGAGCAGCCGTGCCTGCTGATTCCCGGCGGGCCGGTCATCCATTACGACGATCTCGACGCCGCGTCAGCCCGCATCGCCCATGCGCTGCTTGCCGCGGGCTGCCACGCGGGCGATCGCGTCGCGGTGCAGGTCGACAAGTCGTGGGAGGCGCTGGCGCTCTACCTCGCCTGCCTGCGCGCGGGATTGGTGTATCTGCCACTCAACACCGCCTACCGGGTCGAGAGCGCGAACGAGCTGCCGTACTTCTTCGCCGACGCGGACCCGGCGGTCATCGTCTGTCGCGCGGAAGCCCTCGATCCGATCACCGCGCTTCGGCCCCGGGCGGCGGTCATGACGCTGCACGGCGACCCGGTGTCGTTGCTTGGCCGGGCGGAGGAAAAACCGGAGATCTTCGACACCGTCCACTCGCGGCCGGACGACCTGGCAGCGATTCTCTACACGTCCGGGACGACCGGCCGCGCGAAGGGCGCGATGCTCACCCATCGCAATCTCGGCAGCAACGCGCTCACGCTGGTCGAGCAGTGGGGCTTCACGCGCGGCGACGTGCTCCTGCATGCGCTGCCGATCTACCACGTGCACGGCCTGTTCGTCGCGTGTCACTGCGCGATGCTCTCGGCGGGCCGGATGCTGTGGCTGCCGAAGTTCGACGCCAAGGAAGTCACCGCGCTCCTGCCGCAGACGACGGCCATGATGGGCGTGCCGACCTTCTATACGCGCCTT
>Ga0187779_10001631_pt1 | contig 13973 bp, 16 predicted proteins | sample 1015_Q2_SP10_10__FD_132435 | JGI IMG/M metagenome (GOLD analysis project Ga0187779, IMG submission 132435) | Tropical peat soil microbial communities from peatlands in Department of Meta, Colombia - 1015_Q2_SP10_10_MG | ecosystem: Environmental > Terrestrial > Soil > Wetlands > Peat | place... | reverse complement strand
GGAGACGAGCGCTGTGCGTCGTTGAGGCGTCACGCGCGGTCCGCGCAGTCGAGGGGCTCAGAGGTTTCCGCGCAGCGCCTGCTCGCGCTCGATCGCCTCGAACAGCGCCTTGAAGTTGCCGTCGCCGAAGCCGCGCGCGCCGTGCCGCTCGATCACCTCGAAGAAGAGCGTCGGCCGGTCCTGCGCGGTCTTCGTGAAGATCTGGAGCAGGTAGCCGTCGTCGTCGCGGTCGGCGAGGATGCCGAGCCGCCGCAGGTCCGCGTAGTCCTCGTCGATCTCGCCGACCCGCGTGGGAACGTCCTGGTAATACGCGTCCGGCGTGACGAGGAACGCGATCCCCCGCTGCTGGAGCACCTCGACGGTGCGGACGATGTCCTCGGACGTCATCGCCACATGCTGCACTCCAGGACCGGCGTTGAACTCGAGGTACTCCTCGATCTGGCTCTTGCGCTTGCCCTCGGCGGGCTCGTTGATCGGGAACTTGATCTTCCCCTGGCCGTCCGTCATCACCTTCGACATCAGCGCCGAGTACTCCGTCGAGATGTCCTCGTCGGAGAAGTGGATCATCTCGGTCATCCCGAAGACGCGCTCGTAGTATTCGACCCACGCGTTCATCCGACCGAGCTCCACGTTGCCGACACAGTGGTCGATAGCGAGCAGGCCGACCTCGCTGTAAGCGCTCCCGTTCGATGACTGCACCACGAATCCCGGCAGGTATGACCCGTCGTAGTCGGCGCGGTTCACGAACGTGTGGACGACCTCGCCGTAGGTCGCGATCGACGCGAGCTCGACGCGGCCGAACTCGTCCTCCACCCAGTGCGGCTCGACGACGCCGCGTGCGCCACGCTGCACCGCCTGGCGGTACGCCTCTCGCGCGTCGGGGACCCGGAGCGCGATGTCCTTGACGCCGTCGCCATGATGCGAGACGAAGCGCGTGATCTCGGCGTCCTCGCGCAGCCCGCTCGTGACGACTAGGCGGATGTCTCCCTGCTCGAGCACGTAGGACGCTCGATCGCGGACACCGGTCTCGGGCCCCGCGTACGCCGTCCGGGCGAAGCCGAGCGCGTGCTCGTAGTAGTACGCCGCCTGCTTCGCGTTCCCGACGTAGAGCTCGACGTGATCCCAGCCGTCGAGCGGCATGAAATCGGCGTCGTGCCCCATGTTCAGAGCTTAAACGAGGTTCGTCACTCGGCCCGGGCAGGAGGCGTCGCCGCGGCGGAGACGACGGGCTCGGCGTCCTCGAAGCCTCGTCTCAGCCTCACGTCCCGCACGCCGACCAGAACGATCGGGAGGACGAGCGCCGAGATGATCGTCGCGGCGAGGAACGCCGACTCGAGCGACGAGGCGAGCGCGACGCGGATCGCGCCGTGGAGCTGGTGGATCGTGAGCCCCGTCGTCCGCGCCGCGCGCGGCAGGCTCTGGTTGACGATCACGCCCATGAGCGTCACGCCGAGCGTCCCTCCCATCGACCGCGCAAACTGCGTCATCGCGGTCGCCGAGCCGATCGCGGCGCGCGGAACCGCGTTCTGGACCGACAGGACGAACACCTGCATCATCAGGCCGAGCCCGACGCCGGCGATCACCATGTTCCGCGCGGCCTGTCCGTTCGTCGTGTGCAGGTTCATCCGCCAGAGGAGGAGCATGCCGCTGGTGAGGACGATCGGGCCGACAATCGCATTCGGGCGCACGCGTCCGCTCCGCGACACCCACTGTCCCGAGACGAAGCTCGCGGTCACGGCGCCGAGCATCAACGGCGTCAGGACGATGCCCGACGAGGCGGCCGAGGTTCCGATCACGCCCTGCACGAACAGCGGGACGTACGAGATCGTCCCGAACATCGCCATGCCGACCAACGCCATGCACAACAGGCTCGAGGAGACGACGCGGATGCGCAGCAGCTCGAAGGGGAGGATCGGCTCCTCCACGCGCCGCTCCCACAGCGCGAACGTCGTGTAGAGGAGGACGGACGTCGCGACCGCGCCGATCACGTGCGTCGACGCCCACGGGAACTCCTGGCCACCCCAGACGAGCCCGAGCAGGAGCGAGGTCGTCCCGATTCCGAGCAGCGCGGCGCCGACCCAGTCGATCGAGCGGTCCCGCAGCGGCGTGCGCCGCGGCATCGTCACAGCGATCACCGCGAGCGCGAGCCCACCGACGGGCAGGTTGACGTAGAAGATCCACCGCCACGACGTGTTGTCGACGATGATCCCGCCGACCGCGGGGCCGATGATCGACGCCGAGCCGAAGACGACGCCGATCAGCCCCTGGTAGCGGCCGCGGTCCCGCGGCGGGACGATCGAGCCGACGACCGCCATCGCCAGCGGGATCAGGCCGCCGGCGCCGACTCCCTGCACGGCTCGGAAGACGACGAGCTCCGTCATGCTCTGCGCCGTGCCGCAGAGCGCGGAGCCTACGAGGAAGACGATGATCGCGAAGACGAACAGCGGCTTGCGCCCGTAGACGTCTCCGAGCTTCCCGTACAGCGGCACCGTGACGGTGCTGCCGAGCATGTAGGCGGTGAACACCCACGAGTACTGCGTGATCCCGCCGAGGTCGGAGACGATCTTCGGCAGCGCGGTCGCGACGATGGTCTGGTCCAGCGCGGCGAGGAACAGGGCGATCATCAGCCCGGAGTAGATGGCGAGGATGCGGCCGATCGTCAGCCGGTAACCGGGCGGCTTTCGGGCGAGCCGCTCGCGCAGCGAGCCCATGCGTTCCAGCTTAGTCAGCGTCGGGTGCCGGAGGCGTCGTCGTGCGCGGCGCGAGCAGGATGCCGCCCGCGAGCAGGACGCCGCCGACGATCTGCAGCGCCGAGATCGGCTCCGAGAGGACGACGAGCGCGATCACCGCACCCAGGAACGGCTGGAGGTTCGCGAACAGCGCGGCACGCGACGGCCCGACCCTTCCGATCGCCGTGAACCAGAGGAAGTTCGTCAGCACGATCGGCCCGAGCACCGCGAAGGCGAAGCCGACCCAGACGAGCGCGTCGAGCTGGCCGAAGTCCTGCTCGTGCAGCTGGTGCGAGCCGACGATCAGCAGGGGCACCGTCACCGAGAGCAGGAACACGGAGCTCAACCGAAACGGCGAGTTGCGCCGCATCAGCGGCGCGATCGCGACGGAGTACGCGGACCAGGTGATCGCACCGCAGAGCGCGAGAACGTCGCCCTTGAGGTCCGAGGAGAGCTTGCCGCCGGCACCGACCGCCACGAGCGCCACGCCGCAGAACGAGAGCAGCGTGGCGAGCCAGAAGCGCAGGCTCTGCCGCTCGATCCCGGTCCCGCGCGCGAGCAGCGCGGTCCAGATCGGCAGCGTCCCGAACAAGAGGGCGGCCGTCGCGGCCGTGGTGAAACTCAGCGCATAGACGAAACAGAGCTGATTCAGAAACAGGACGACGACACAGCACACTCCGAGAGGGACGTCGCGTCGCGCCAGCCGGAGTGACCCCTCCAGGGCAAGCGTGATCGCCGCGACGACGAGCGCAGCGCAGCCGTAGCGGATGGACGAGTACGCGAGAGGTCGGAGGCCCTGGTCGAGGATGTACTTCGAGACGGTGAAGTTGAGCGCCCAGAGCGCCACCGTCGCGAGCAGCATCCCGTCGGCGGCGGAACGGCGCACGCGCTTGACAGTAACCGCACGGATCACCCGTTCGAGGGAAAGGTCGCGCTCCCCACGACCGACCTAAGGAGGGTGCACCTGCGGTCCCTTGGCTCACTGCTGCTCATGGCCGTGCTCGGCGGCCTGCTCGGCTGGCTCGTCGCCGGCCGTCCGACGCCTGCCGAGACACCCGTCGAGGTCGCGGCGCCGCCGCAGGCCGCGGTTCAGAGACTCGTCCACCCGCGACTCCGCTACCGCAACGCCAAGCTGCCGGTCGGGCTCACGCCCCTCGAGCAGGAGGCGGACGGCCAGCTCGTCGCGCATGTCGCCCCCAAGTCCTTCAACGGCTCGGGCGCCTCGTCGGCGTCGGCCTCACGCGTGATCGCGTTCAGCGCCGGTCGCACGTTCTTCTCGGATACGACGCCACCGTCAACCGAGCCGGGGTCGACCGACTCGACGACGACGCCATCCGACACCACGGGCAGCACCGGCGGCACGACCACCACCGCGCCGGTCGGCCCGCCCATCCAGATCAGCGACGTCCACACCGTCTCGCTTGCGCCGTTCTCCGCGACGATCGCATGGCACACGAGCGAGCCCGTCTCCTCGCGCATCGCGTACGGCTTCAACCAGCCGTCGCTCTGGACCGCCGCCTCGACCTCGAGCGACCACGTCGCCGTCCTGTCCGGCCTCGCCTTCAGCCATTCGTACAACGTCTGGGTCACGGTGCACGCCGCTGACGGACGGACCGCCGAGTCGGACTACATGCTCACGACTCCGGCCCTCAGCGGACCGATCCAGGGAAGCACCGGGGGCGGGGCGCTGCTGATCGACGGCCAGCCGATCTTCCCGACCATGGTGTTCGCACAGTGCACGGACGGCTACGACGCCAGCATGTCCGTCGGGATCGACCTGTTCATGGGGGACGCGTGCAGCAGCACGAGCGACGCGCTGTCGCACCTCGACGGTCGCGCGTTCGCGCTCTCGAACGCAGAGGACGGCGCCGCGAGCGGCAACGGGCTCGTCGGTTCGTACCTCCCGGACGAATGGGACACGCACCTGCCCGGCGACCTGACCACGGCCCAGGCAGAGGGTCTCGTGCCGGACGGCTCGCCCGCGCCGCGCTTCCTCACCCTCACGAGCCACTTCTTCAGCGGCGCCGCACCGCTGCCCCAGGGCCGCGCGATGTACCCGGCGCTGGCGCAGGTCGCCGACGTGCTGGGCTTCGACCTCTATCCGCTGCAGAACTGGTGCCGCTACGACGACTTTGGTCCGGTGTACGACGCCCAGCGCGAGCTCGTACAGCTCGCCGCGGGCAAGCCGACGTTCCAGTGGATCGAGGCCCGCCACATGGACTGCAGCGATCCCACACTCGGCGTGACACCGCAGACCGTGCACGCGGAGACCTGGTTGGCGATCGCCGGCGGCGCGCACGCGATCGGCTACTTCCCGTACTCGTGGACGCCGGACGTCGGCAGCCAGATCTCGCAGGACCGCCAGGAGATCGACACGCTCTCGGCCGCGCTGCTCGAGGCCGCGATCCCCTCGAGCTCGCAGAACGGGCTCGTGAAGGTCGGCGCCCGCGACCACAACGGCGCCGTCTACGTGATCGCCGTGAACTCGAGCCGCGAGCCGGCGACCTCGACGATCACGGTCCCGGAGCTCGGGAACCGGACGCTGATCTCGCTCGACGGCACGCAGACCGTCACTGCTGCGAATGGATCGTTCACGGACAACTTCGGTCCGCTCGACGTCCATATCTACATCGCGGCGCCGCAGTCCTAACGGACACCGCGCTCCGTTAGGCTTGCGCGGATGCGCCGGCCCACGAAGGAAGACGTCGACGCGCTCGTCGGCCCGGCGACGCCGCACTTCGCCTACCAGTTGCGCGCCCGCGTCGAGGAGCTCGTCGGCGACCTCCCCGACGACGACGCGGTGAAGACCTACGCGCAGGAGCGGATGGAGCTGCTCGACCGCCTCGGTCACGCGTCGTCGAAGGCCGACCAAGGCGGGCGCGAGCCGCGGTCGCGCATCGGCTGGGGCGAGCTCCCGAGCTCGGCTCCCGCCGACTCGCCGCTGCCTGGCCGGTGAACGACTTCGACGGCCGCGCCGTGCTCGTCACGGGTGGCACGCGCGGGATCGGGAAGGCGATCGCGCTTCGGTTCGCGCGGCTCGGGGCGCGGCGTGTCGGCATCGGCTACCTGCGCAACGACACGGCGGCAGAGGAAGCGGCCGAGGAGGTGCGCGCCGCCGGCGCCGAGACGGTGCTCGTCCGGGGAAACGTCGCGTCCGGCCGCGTCGTCGACGAGATCGCCTCGCACGGCCCCTGGGACGTGCTCGTGCACAACGCCGCCACCGGCGTCGTCCGCAGCGCGCTCGAGACCGAAGACAAGCACTGGGACTGGACGCTCTCGGCAAACGCCCGAGCGCTCCTGTCGCTCGCGCGCGCGTGCGCGCCGCACATGCCGCGCGGCTCCGCGATCGTCGGCGTCTCATCGCTCGGGTCGACCCGCGTCCTGGAGAACTACGTCCTGATCGGGACGTCGAAGGCAGCGCTCGAGTCCGTCGTCCGGTATCTCGCCGTCGAGCTCGCGCCGCGCGACATCCGCGTCAACGCCGTCTCCGCCGGGGTCGTCGAGACGGGCGCGCTCGAGTACTTTCCCAACAAGGAGCAGATGCTGACCGCCGGACGAACGCGCACGCCCGCAGGACGGCTCGTCGAGCCCGACGACGTGGCAGCCGCGGTCGTCTTCCTGTGCTCGGGCGCGGCCGAGATGGTGCGTGGCCAGACACTGGTCGTCGACGGCGGCTACTCGCTTCTTGCATGACGGTGCGCTGATGGAGCCGACCGAGCACAACCGGCGCGCGTGGGACGAGCTGCACCGTGGACGTCCGAACCCGCTCGCCGGCGAGACCGGGCTACCGCCCCAAGTGCACCGTGCATTGAAGGCGCTGAAAGGGAGGCGGGCACTGAGCCTCCAGTCCGGCTCGGGCGAGGCGGCGGGCGCGCTCGCCGAGCTCGGCGCCACGGTGACCGCAGTCGACGACTCGGAGGCGGCGCTGGCGGCGGCCCGCGAACGATGGCCGTCGATCCTCTGGATCCACGGAGACGTCCAGTCGCCGCCGCGGGAGGTGCAACGCGGCCGATTCGACCTCGTCTATACGGGCCCGGGCGTGCTCGACCGCATCCGGGACCTCGACGCGTGGGCACGCGGCGTCGAGTTGGCGCTCGGAACAGGTGGCGACCTGCTGCTGTTCGACGAGCATCCGGTCGCACGCTGCGTCGACGGGCTCATGCACTGGCGCGAGAGCTACTTCGGCGAGGGCCCGCACGGCCGGCGCCTCGGCCAGGTGGTCTCCGCGATCGCCCGTGCTGGCCTCGTGATCCGGGCGCTCGAGGAGTATCCGCAGGCGCACGGGAACCAACGCCACCACGATCCGCGCGTCCCCGGCAGCTTCCTCCTGCACGCGCAGCGCCCGTAGCAGGCGCAGCGTTCGCTCAGGCCGCCAACCGCTCGAGCGCCAGGCCGAGCTCGTCGTCCGTGATCGTCAGCGGCGGGGTCGCGCTGATCAGCGCACCGTCGACACCTGCAGGGATCACGATCACGCCGCGCCGCTCGGCCTCCTCCACGTCGCCGCTGCGCGCACGCAGCAGGCCCGCCCCGTGCCAGCCCGCGCCCTCGAGCCGCTCGCCCACCTCGACGACGCGAGCCGTCAGCTTCGGCACCTCGTCGAGGACGACGAGGGCCGCTGCGCAGGCAAGCGGGTTGCCGACGTGCGTGTGCGTGTACACGTCCTCGGCGCCGAGCTGCCACAGCTCCTCGAGGGCTTCGCGGACGAACAGCGCCGCGGAGAGCGGCAGACCGCCGCCGAGCGCCTTGCCGATGCAGAGGACGTCCGCGACCGCCGAGCCGGGCCACAGCTCCCCGATCCGGCCGAGCCCGCAGTAGATCGCGTCGACGACGAGCAGCGCGTCCACCTCGTCGCAGCGGCTGCGCAGCACCGGCAGGAACTCCGCGGGCGGGACTCTCGCGCCGGCGCGTCCCTGCACCGGCTCGACGATCACGCACGCTGTGTCCTCGGGAAGCCGACCGGGATCCTCGCCGTAGCGACGCCGGTGCACGGGTCCGGGCAGCCAGGCAGCGAACGGCTCCCGGAAGCGCTCGAAGTCCGTGGCCGCAAGCGCGAGCAGGCCCGTTCCGTGGTACGCGCCGTCGAACGCGACGATGCCGGAGCGGCCGGTCGCGAGCAGGGCCGTCCGCAGTGCGATCTCCGCGGCGTCCTCGCCGGTGACTCCGAGCTTCGACGGCCACGGCAGCGCACGCCGCAGCTCTGCCGTCACTTCCGCGTCGGCGAGATCGCCGAGCGCGTGCGCGACAGGCGCGGACGCGATCGCCTCCATGATCCGCGGATTCCGGTGGCCGAGAGCCGCGACGCCGAAGCCGCCGGAGAGATCGAGGTACGCGCGGCCGTCGGCGTCCCAGACGCGACACCCCTCGGCGCGCGCCCAGATCACCCGCCGTCGAGTCCGGGGATCAGCCGGCCGACCGTGTCGACCGCCACGTAGCCGGCGATGCGCGGGTTCTCCTGGAGCCGGCGCAGCGCGTAGGCGTACCAGTGACGGCCGAACGGGACGTAGACGCGCAGTGGATGGCCAGCCCGGACGAGGACGTCCCCGCGGTCGGGGCGAACGCCGAGCAGCATCTGGAACTCGTACTCGCCGGGGGCGAGGGCATGCTCGGCGACCAGACGGCGTCCCTCGTCCATCAGCCGCTGGTCGTGCGTCGCGATCGCCGTCCGGCACCCGGCGTCGAGCAGCGCTTTCATCGCAGCGATGAAGTTCTCGCGGACCGCCTCGAAGTCGCGGTACGCGATCTCGGGCGGCTCGATGTAGATGCCCTTGCAGAGGCGGACGCTCGGCCTCAGCTCGGCCAGATCACCGATGTCCGCAAGCGTGCGCCGCAACGTCGCCTGCAGGACGATCCCGACCTGGTCGTGGCCCGCCGCGCGCAGCTCGCGGTAGATCTCGAGCGTGTCGTCCGTGGTCGAGGAGTCCTCCATGTCGATCCGGACGAAGTTGCCTCTCGATGCAGCGTCGACCACGACCGTCTCGAGGTTCGCCCGGCAGAGATCGTGGTCGAGCTTGAGCCCGAGCGCCGACAGCTTGACGCTGACGTTTGCGTCGAGCCCGCACCGCTCGATGTCCGTGAACACGTCCTGGTAGGCGCGGACGATCGCGGCCGCCTCGTCCTCGTTCGTGATCTCCTCGCCGAGCACGTCGACGGTCGCGAGCTTCCCCTGCTCGTTGAGGTTGCGGACGGTCTCGCGCGCGTCCTTGAGCTCGGGCCCGGCGATGTACCGCTGCGAGAGCTTCTGCACGAGCGGTCGAGGAACCGCCGGCAGCACACGGACGATCGCTCGGTCGAGCAGCACGCGTTAGCGCTCGCGCATGAAACCCTGACGCGCCGCGGAGACGAGTGCGACCGCCTCGGGAAACAGGACGCGCATCGCGTCGCGGAGGGCGATCGCCTGCTCGTCGGAGCTCCCGGTCGCCTGCAACTGGCCGAGCGCTGCCGCGGTCAGCTCGACTGCGGTGTTGAGCGTCAGCGTCGCGAACTGCTCGCGCTGGGCCTCCTGCACCGACTCTGCCTGTTGCTCGGCGTACTCGCTGAGTCTGCGCAGCAGATCCTCGGGATCGCCGCCGAGCGGGAAGCCGAAACCGCCCTCCATCGAGAGAAGCATAGGGAAGGGAGCCGGATCTGGGGCGCGGTCGTCCGACCGCTCCGTCAGCTGTCGAAGACCTGGAGGTTCCCCATCACGACCCAGCCGGAGATGTGGACGCTCGGGGCATCGGGCACGGCGGTGGCACACGTCAGGTCCTCCTTGTTGCCCATGACGTTGACGCCGGCGAGATCGACGGTCACTCCTTTCGGGACGATCACGCTCGTGTTGCCCATGACGGTGACGATGCGAACGCTGACCTCGGGAGCCGAGAGCAGCGCGCTGCGGAGGTCGAGCGTGAGGTCGCCCATCACACAGAGCCCGCTCGCTCCCTCGGCGAGGCGCCAGCGTCCTCGCTGTGCGGTCGACGACATGATCGCGACGAAGCGTCGCTTCGTCCGTCCCTTCTTCGAGCGCTCCGGCTCTGAAGCTACGGACGCGGCCGGCAGATCCTCCCGGAGCTCGTCGAGCTCCGGGCGGGTTCGCGCCTCATAGGCGCGCTCCATCCGGCCTGCGAACTCCTCAAGGGTCAGCCGCCCTTCGGCAGCGGCCTCGCGGAGCGTGACGACTGCCTGCTCGCGCTCGGCATCCGACGCGCGCACCGCCGGGGTGTCGCTGCTCATGTCAATGGGAGCTTGTACTTCGATTCGACGTCCAAGGCAAGCTGCTGCGCCGCGCCGGCGGCCTGCTCCATCGCAGCCGCGAAGGGCGATGCCGCCGAGTTTCCGCCCAGCGCGGCCTCGAGGCGCATCGCCGACGCACCGACTGCGTCCAGGTACGCGGGCGACGCCACACGCGGGACCGATCCGATCGTGCGCTCGAGCTGCAGTGCCGCGTCCTCGATCTCCTCGACGTTGGGTGGTTGCTCGGTCAGGCGCAACTGCAGGAGCCCGTCGCGCAGCTCGTCGGGATCGCCGCCGCCCGCCTGCTCTTCGGCGATCTCGCACAGCGCGGCGATCGAGACCGCACTGCGCACGCGGATGCGGTCGGTCACCGGCGCGCCGTCGTCGTCGAGGACGAGCCACGACGAGCCGTTCGACCCGCTGAACGAGCAGACGTAGGTTCTCTCGCCCGGCGATGGTTCGGCAGCGATCACCGCGGCGACCTCCTCGTCGCCCGTCGCGTGCGCCGACGCGGTCGCGGCGATCCTGCTCAGGTCGTCGCTGAGCGCCACGCAGCGAGCATAGACTCGCGTGAATGGGCGAGGCCGTCACCGCACGGACGTTGTTCGCTCCGCTCGGCCCGACGTACGACCGCTACGCCGCGCTCCTCTCACTGGGACAGGATCCGCGCTGGCGCCGCTTCCTCGTCTCGCGGATCGACGTCGGTCCCGGCGCGACCGTGCTCGATGTCGCAACGGGCACCGGCGCTGTCGCGCGGGAGCTGATCGAGCGGAGAGGTTGCACCGTCGTCGGGCTCGATCAGAGCTCCCAGATGCTCGCCGAGGCGCGACGACGACTCGGCGACGGCGTCCGTCTCGTCGAGGGCCACGCCGAAATGCTTCCGTTCGAGGATGCGTCCTTCGACGCGCTCACCTTCACGTACCTGCTGAGGTATGTCGACGATCCCGCGGCGACGTTGCGCGAACTCGCGCGCGTCGTGCGCAAGGGCGCGACGGTCGCGTCGCTCGAGTTCGCTGTGCCACGCGGCATCTGGCGCCCGCCGTGGGAGCTGTACGTCCGCGCGGTGCTGCCCGCCGCGGGACGCGTGATCTCGCCCGGCTGGGCGGACGTCGGCGACTTCCTCGGTGGGAGCATCCGGGACTTCTACGCGCGTTGGCCCGAGGCTCGGCTCGTTCAGGCTTGGCACGACGCCGGGATCGTCGACGTACGCACACGAAGGCTCAGCCTCGGCGGGGGAATCGTGACCTGGGGACGGCGCGGATGATGGAGGCGCGGCCCGCGTTTTACGCACTCACGCCGGGCGGCTGGCGTGACTACGTCACGCTGCTCCATCCGCCATACACCCTGTGGCACCTGTCGTACGTCGTCATCGGCGCTGCGCTCGCGCCGCACTTCGACGCAGGCCTGCTCGGGTGGACGCTACTCGCGTTCTTCCTCGCGCTCGGCGTCGGCGCGCACGCGCTCGACGAGCTGAACGGACGCCCACTCGAGACGCGCATCCCGCGCCGCGTGCTGATCGTCCTCGCGATCGCTTCCACGGCCGGCGCCGCTGCGATCGGAGTCGCGATCGCAATCGAACGCGACCTCTGGCTGCTTGCGTTCGTCGCCGCGGGGTGCGTGCTCGTGGTCGCGTACAACCTCGAGCTCTTCGGCGGCGCGCTCCACAGCGATCTCTGGTTCGCGCTCGGGTGGGGTGCGTTCCCGGTGCTAACCGCGTACTTCGCATCGGCGCACACGCTTCGCGGCGAGGCGTTGCTCGCAGCCGCGTTCGCCGCGCTCTACAGCGCCGCCCAGCGATCGTTGTCCACGCCGGTCCGTGACGTTCGCCGACGAGTCCGAACCGTCACCGGGTCGATCGAGCGCGTGGACGGCAGTGTCGAGGCGATCGAGCCGGGGACACTCGTGCGAGGACCGGAGCGCGCGCTCATCCTGCTGAACGCCGCAGTCGTCGCCCTCGCGCTCGCCCTCGTCGTCCTCCGCGTAACCTGACGCCTGTGGACAAGACGTCGATCGCCGAGATCGTCTTCGCCGTCGCGGCCGTGCTCGCCGGCTGCTCGGTCGTCGCGGCGATCGCCGACCGCGCCACGACTCGTGTGCTGGCTCCGCTCGCTACAGGCATCGCCGCCGCGGCGATCGCCCTCTGGGTTCTCTTCGCGCTCTCGCCGCACGCCACGCTCGCGGTCTGCGCCGTCGGCACGACTCTGTGCGCGCTGACCACGCTGGCGGCGATTCGCATCCGCGCGCTCGCCGAAAGGGTGCAGGCGGTCGACCGCCAGCTCGACGAGGCGTTGGAGCGCTTCTCGACCGTGATCGAGCGCGAGTCGAACGAGCGGAGCGCGGAGCTCGAGCGGACGCTGGCCCGAGCCCGCGCCGACTCCGCCTCGCTGCTCGCCGAGCAGGAACGGCGCATCGGCGCCGACCGCCGCGACGAAGCGCAGGCACGCGAACGCGAAGCTGCAGCCGCGTTCGCCGAGGCACTGGCTTCGGCGCAACGACACGTCGAGAGCCGTTTTCGCTCCTGGGGCGACGACCTCGACCGCCAGCAAGGGGCCGTCGCCGACGGCCTGGCGCAGCTCGCGCAACGTCAGAACCAGCTGATCTCCGAAGCCGAAGCACGGATCGCAGCGAACGCCGAGCGGCTCGAATCGGAGAGCGAAGAGCAGCGACAGGGCCTGCTCCGTCTGCGCGACGAGCTCGCGCGCGTGATCCAGGAGACGGTGACGGCGGGGAACGCCGAGCTCGAGAACTACGCGAGCGAGCGCCGGCGGACGCTCCACGAGCTCAACGAGCGAATGCGGAGACGCGAGCGCGCGCTCAGCGAGCAGATCGAGCGCGAGGAGACGGAGGCGACGAGACGGATCCAGGCCGCGTTCGCGGACGTCGAGCGCCGGCAGGTCGAGCAGCTCGACCGTCAGCTCGCACGCGCGACGTCGAGCTACACGGACGCGGCGACGCAACAGTTCGCGGACGCGATCCGTGCCTCGCGCGAGGACGCGGCGACCCGTCTCTCACGCGAGCTCGACCGCGCCGTCCAGGCGTACGGGCGCGAAGCGGAGCGCGTACTTGCCGAACGACTCGGGCATGTCGGCGACGCGGGTGCGCAGCGCCTCGAGAAGCGTCTCAATCAAATCGCGGCCGGTCTCGACCGCCAGCGTGCGGAAGCCATCGCCGCCTTCGAGGAGCGGCTCGCGCTCGCGGAGGTCGAGCTGCGACGACGCATCGAGGCGATCATCAGCGAGGCCGAAGCGGACCGAGCAGTCCTCGAGGCGCGACTCCACGATCTCGCCAGGCGCGTGGAAGAGGCGACGGCCAGGGTCTGACACTCACGACTTCGGCTCGTCTCACGCGAAACTCGCAAACAATCTCGGAGAGGGTTCGTCTATGACTTGGCGAACCACGCACACACCATGAGCGAGACGACCGAGTTCATCGAGACGTACGAGAGCGAACGCTCGAAGGTCGAGGGTTGGCGCCTCCATGTCCTGATCGAAGCGGGCTACCCACTGCCGCTCGCGGAGAGACTCGCGGGAAGCGACGCCGACCTCCACCGCGCCGTCGAGATGGTGCGCTGCGGCTGCAATGCCGAGACCGCGGTCGAGATCCTGCTCTAGGCGCAAGGCCTCAGGCACGGCCGCCGCGCAGGCCGTCATCGATTCGTCGCAAGACACTGCGCAAGCGCGCACGGCCCCGCGTCTACGATCCGAACCGTGAAGGTCGAAGCCGTCCAGCACGGCGACCGAAAGGTCTACACGGTCTCCGCGTTCAATCGCGGCGTCGCCGACTGGCTCGCTCGACTCCCGACCGTCTGGGTGGAGGGAGAGCTGACGGAGCTTCGTCGTCACGAGCGTTGGCAGACCGTGTTCTTCACGCTGAAGGATCCGAGCGACGGCGCTTGCCTCGGTGTCACGATCGGCCGCTCGCGGTTCGACGCGCTCCGCCTCGACGTTGCCGACGGCGATCGTGTGCACGTCTTCGGACGTCCGGAGCTGTACCCGGCGCGCGGAGACTTCCGCCTGCGCGCGCTCTCGATCGAGC
>Ga0187779_10001630_pt1 | contig 13974 bp, 13 predicted proteins | sample 1015_Q2_SP10_10__FD_132435 | JGI IMG/M metagenome (GOLD analysis project Ga0187779, IMG submission 132435) | Tropical peat soil microbial communities from peatlands in Department of Meta, Colombia - 1015_Q2_SP10_10_MG | ecosystem: Environmental > Terrestrial > Soil > Wetlands > Peat | place... | reverse complement strand
TTCTCCAGCCCGAACGCGACCTCGTTCCTGGCGATCGCCATCACGACCTGGTCCTCGGGGTCCTGGAAGACGGTCGCCACGGTGCCGACGAGGTCGGCAGGACGTACGCGCCTCGTGTCGTGGCCGCCGACCAGCACGCTGCCCGAGAACCGCCCGCCGTGGAAGTGCGGTACGAGCCCGGCGAGCGCGCGCAGCAACGTCGACTTGCCCGACCCGGACGGCCCGAGCACGGCGACCACCTCGCCGGCGGCGAGCTCGAGCGAGACGTCGCGGAGCGCGCCCGCCGCCTGCGGATAGGAGTACGACAGACCCTCGATCGTCGCTAGAGCCATATCCCGACCCCGACGACGAGCAACCACGCGAGCAGCACGGCAACGCGGTCGAGCCTGCTCCACGGCGGGCTCGGCGCCTTCGTCGCGCCGGGCCGCCCGAACCCGCGAGCCTCCATCGCCTCGGCGAGACACGAGGCGCGTTCGAGCGAGCCCGCGACGAGCGGGGAGAGGAGGCGCCCGTACGCGCGAACACCCGAGAGCTCGACGCCGCGGCCGCGGACGGCGTCCCTCAACCCCGCGGCGTCGCGCTCGAGCGTCGGGACGAGCCGGGTCGCCAGGGCCACGGCGAGCGCCGAGCGGCGCGCGAACCGCGCCGAGCCGACGAGACGGTCGTGGTCGAGCAGGAGTGCGTAGGCGGCGAACGCGAGCCCGACCGCAGCGAGTCGGAGCCCGTTCAGCGCAGCCATCCGGATCTCGTCGGTGGAGACGTCGAGGGTTCCGAGCACGGGAATCGTCGGCCCCTGCCAGAGAAGCGTGCCCCCGCCGGACGACTGGAGGAGCGGCCAGAGCACGAGCACGCCCAGGCCGCTCGTCAAGGAGCCGACGAGGTACGGCCAGCGACGTGGGGCCGGAGCCTTCAGACACACGCCGAGCAGGGCGGCGGCGAGGGCGCCGACGAGCCAGATCCGGTCGGTGAGGAGCGCAACCGCAGCCGCCGCGGCGAGCAGCGCGGTTCCGGCGCCCGGGCTGAAGCGCACGTTCGTCACGGCACGGAGAACCGCCTGGCGTACGCGCCGGCCAGCAGGCGCCGCACGTCGCCCGCATAGGTCAGCTGGACCGGGCTCGACGGGCTCGCGCCCGGTGAGCGCTGGACCGCGACGAACCTCGACGGGCCCGAAGCCAGCACGAACAGGTCGTCGCTCTTCGGGGTGGGTGCTCCGAGCGGCGCGACCGAGACCGCGCGCACCGTCTTCGACACCTTCAACGCTCCCGCCCGGAGCCCGGGCCCGTAGCGGACGGCGACCGAGCGCCGTGAGCCGCCGTAGCCGTGGAGGAACGGCTCTGGAAACGCCCCGACCACGACCGCGAGCTCGGGGTCGTGGCTCCAGTCCCGATAGTCCCACCAGGCCACGTCCCCGGGATGCAGCACGTACTCGGCGGCGCTGCGGTCGCCGGCGAGGCCGTTCACGAACCAGAACCAGTCGTGCTGCGCCGAGAGGCTTCCGCTGATCCCGTCGATCGACTGGACGTACCGACCTCCGTAGCGCGTCTCCACGTGGGCCTTCGTGCGCAGGGCCCGCATGAGCGTCTGCCCCGCTGCGACCTTCGCGTCCACCAGCAACACCGTTCCCCGGTCGCGGGTGATCCACAGCGTCGCCGTACCGGCGGTGGTACCGCCCCCCACGCCGCCGCAACCCGCGAGCGAGCCTGCAACGAGGAGGAGCGCGGCGATCCGGCGGACGGTCACGTCACTTGGCGCTGTTGGAGCGAATCGTGCCGAACGAGTACGCGCGCACGAGACCGTGATGCCTGCCGACGCAGCCGACTGCGCCGCCGGTGGCGCCCTGTGTCTTGATGCGACGGCCGTCGACGTGGAGGACGACGCCCGCGGCGGGAACGAGCTCGCCGGAGTCGTCGAACGCCTCGACCCGGTAGCAGTTCTTCGAGCCGCCCACTCGCACAGCGTCCAGCTGCAGCGTCGGCGGCCCGCCGCTCGGGCCGAAGTCGGCCCAGTACCAGAGCACCGAGTCGCCGTCCTTCAGGACGACCTTGTCGGCGCCGACCGGCGGCGAGACGTTGTCGACCTTGAAGACCCAGCCCGAGCTCCCGGTGGCCGGGTACTTCCCGATCTGGCTCACGTAGTCGCCGAACGACGAGCTCGTGAGGCCGTAGTAGAACTCGCCGAGGGTGCTCGCGACGTCGAGCGCCTGGAGCGCGTTGTCGGCCTGGATCGTCACCGGCAGCGAGCCGAAGATCGTCTGCGTCTTGCCTTCGACCCTGACCGTGACGCGGGCAGCGAACGCCGAGCCGGTGACGGCCAACACCGCGGCGAGCGCCGCGAGGGGGGCGAGAGTGCGTCGAGACAACGAATCCTCCTTCCGCGAGGGGTTCGGTATGTCGGGAGCGCGACAGGTCTTCTGACTCGGGGCACCCTCCCCCACCGCCTTCCCGGCTTTGCAGCCAGTGGCTTCCGGTGGGAGAGCACCTCCCCTCACAGCGGCGGGACCGTCCCGGACTCGCACCGGGTTCCCTCACCGTGCTCCCGTGAGCCACGCGAGCCTATCATCGAAGCGCGATGCCGCCGGCAGCCTCGCCCACAGCCCTGGCGATCGAGCTCGATGGCGTCCTCGGCGAGACCCGCGTGCTCTGGTCGGACTGGCTCGCGGACGCCGGGCGCGTCCTCGGCGTCGAAGGCCGGGCGCTGCCGCTCGACCGAGGCGAGGCGGCGGACGAGCTCGACCGCGCGGGTGCGGGCAACTGGCGGACGCTGCTCGAGCGCTTCGCCGAGGACCGGGCTCCGGTCTATCTCCGACGCGACGCCGAGACGAGCGCGACCCTACGGCGGCTGGCGGGCGACGGGGTGGCGCTCGGTGTCTTCACGGATGCCCCGGCGGAGCTCGCCGAGGTCGCGCTCGCGCAGCTCGGCGCGTCGCGGCGCCTGGCGGCCCTCGAGACCGGGTCACACGCGCTCGAACGGCTGCTCGCGGCGCTCGGGGAGGGCACGACGATCGTCCGGACACGGGAGGAGCTCCGCCGGGCCGCGTCGTAAGATCAGTCCGTGGAAGGACGTGAGGTCGGCGACCGCCAGTTCGACGCTCTGCTCGAGCGGCTCGACCGGATCGCCGATCGGCTCGACCAGATCGACAAGAGGCTCGAGCTGAGCGAGGGGTCCGTCCAGATCGCGCGGGAGCTCCGGGCGCTCGAGGAGTCGCTCAACGCGCTGGCCTACGCGGCCATCGGCCAGAGCCCGCACGTCCGCCGGCGCCGCGCGAGCTGACGGCTCGTACGCTCGGCCGCCGAGTCGAGCGCCTGGCCTCGGACTGTCACGTGACAGTCGCCCGACGGAGGCGTTCCGCGTACCGTGACGGAGGGCGCGCGGAGCGCTACGCCCGGATCAGGGCCCTGCGGAGCTCGTCCTCCTTGCCCGGTTGGAGGATCGCGAGCAGCTGATCGCCCGGCGTGAGGACCGTGGAGCCGACGGCGACGAGCGCCCGGCCGTCGCGCATCACGGAGATCAGCCTCGAGCCGTCCGGCAGGTCGAGCTCCTCGACCGTCTTCCCGGCGGACGGCGAGTCGGGCTCGACCTGCACCTCGACGACCTCGAGGCCCTCTCGGCGCAGCTCGAGCAGCCGGATCAGACCGTGCTCCGGAACCTCGTGCTCGACGAGACCGAGGATGCCGGCTGTGGCGCAGATCGTCTGCGTGATCCCCAGCAGGTCGAAGTGCTGCTGGTTCCGCGGGTCGTTCACGCGGGCGACGACCTTCTCGACGCCGTAGCCCTCGCGGGCGATCTGGCTGATCACGAGGTTGTCCTCGTCGTCGCCGGTCACCGCGAGGACGAGGTCGGGCGGCCGCGCGATCCCGGCCCGCTCGAGGACGCCGATCTCGGTCGCGTCGCCGATCATCGCAACGTGGCCGAACTCCTCCTCGAGCTGCGTGTAGCGGTCCCGCCGCTGCTCGACCAGGGTGACCTCGTGCCCCATGTCGACGAGGGAGCGCGTCACGCTCTTCCCGACCTTGCCGCCGCCCGCGACGATCACGTACATCAGGCTGCCCCACTCGGCTCGAGCGGCCGGATGTCGCAGGAGCGGACGGCGTCGGTCATCACGGAGACCGCGGTCTGCGTCGGGCAGACGGTTCGCATGCCGCGCTTCGCGTAGAAGTCGGCGCGCAGGGGGTCGAGCACCCGGACGACGACGCAGTCGATGCCGTACCGCTTCTGTACGACCTGGCCGATCACGATGTTCGTGTTGTCGCCGTCGGTCGCGACGATCGCGGCGTCGGCGTCCTCGATCCCGGCCTCGCGCAACACCTCGATGTCCATGCCGTGGCCGACGACGAAGCCGCCGCGCCACCCGGTCCCCAGCCGGTTGAGCGCCTCTTCCTTCTCGTCGAGGCACGTGACGTCCCAGCCCTCCGCCGCCAGCTGGAGCGCGATCGCCGACCCGACACGGCCGCACCCGATCACCACTGCCTTCATGGTGGTGAGCGTAGACGAACGACGCGTCGTCACGACGTCGGCTCGTCCTCGAAGACGCCCTCCGGAAAAGCGACGACGAGCACCTCGCACGGCGCGTGCCGGAGGACGTGGTCGACGGTCGGCGAGAAGAAGCGCGACTGCCGCCGCCAGCGCGGCGACGACCCGAGCACGATCAGGTCCGCGGCGCGCCGCTCGGCTTCGTCGACGATCGCGTGGCCGATCGAGCGGGCGCGCACCGTCTCCGTCTCGACCTCGACGCCGTTGTCCTCGCCGAGCGCACGAGCCTCCGCGAGCGACCGCTCCGCGCGGGTCGCCACGTCCGCCGGCAGCGGGCCCTCGAGCGGAAACGCCCGCGGGACGCGGACGACGAAGACCGCCTCGATGCTGGCATCGCGCTCCTTCGCGATCGCGATCGCCGTCGCGACCATCTCCTCGCCGATGTCGCCGAGCTTCATCGGCACGAGCACGCGCTTGAACTCGGCGCCCGGAGGGAGCTCGGCCAGCGGGTCGACTCCTTCGAGCAGGCCGTGCGCCTCCCGCCGGCGGACGAGCAGGTAGACGACGATTCCGCCCGCGAGCCACGCAGGGCCCGCGTAGCGCGCTCCGGGGTGGGTCGCCATCGCGAGGATCCAGACTGCGAACGTCAACGGGGCGCCGACCAGAGCGGGCAGCGGCAGGAGCACGCCGCGAATCCGCACCTCCGGCCGCGCACGATACGGCCGCTCGAGATCCGGCTCCCGCACCCGGAGCCGAACGACCGCGAGCTGGGCCGCCGTGAACGCGAGCAGGACGCCGAACGAATACGTGCTCGCGAGGAACGCCGTCTCGTTCTTCGCGATCGAGCCGGTGAGCGCCGCGATCGCGATCGCGACTCCGCCAGTGACGACGATCGCCTCGCGCGAGACGAGCGTGCGCCGGTCGAGCCGCCCGAACACGTGCGGCAGCTGGCCGTGGCCGCCCATCGAGTGCAGGAGCCTCGTGCAGCCGGACATCGACGTCGTCGCGGCCGCGAGCAGGATGAGGGCCCCCGACAGGCCGACCGCGACGCGGAAGGCATCGACGAGCCCTTGGTCGACGTGGCCGTGGAGCGCAGCGACGATGCCGACGAGCGGCGCCTTCAACCACGCCGTCCCGAGCGCCGTCCGACCGTCGACCGCGGGGTAGGCGGTCAGCGCGACCGTCGCGATCAGCACCGTCACGACGACCACGAGACCGATTGCGGAGAAGAGCGTCCGCGGCAGCGTCTTCCCAGGCTCCCGCGTCTCCTCGGCGAGGTTGGCGACCGTCTCGAGCCCCGTGTAGGCGAGCATGGCGAGCGGGAGCGCATACGCGAGGTCGTGCCAGCTCTGACCGGAGGCGAAGTGGAAGCCCGAGGTCAGCACGTGACCCGAGAAGAGGAAGGCGAACCCGAGCACGACGAGCAGCGCCTGGACGGTCAGGTCGAGAGCCGCGACTGCGAGCGCCCCGGTGTGGAGGCGGGAGTGCCGCGCCAGCCGCGCGGCGGCGATCGCCGCGATCGCGAGCCCGGCGACGACGATGTCCCACGGTCCGTGACGGAGACCCGGAAGCCCGAGCGCCCAGCTCACGTAGTGCGGCAGGAACAGGGCCGAGAGCACCATCACGATCAGGTAGTCGAGGAGCAGCGCCCAGCCCGTGACGAAGCCGAGCAGGTCGTTGAAGCCACGCCGCACGAACGTCGCGGCGCCGCCCGTCTCGGGGATTGCGGTCGTCCCCTCCGCGTAGGAGAGCGAGACGAGGAGGAAGAGCACGCCCGAGGCGAGGAGGACGATCGGTGTGAGCCCGAGAGCCCGGGCGGCGACGATGCCGAGCGCGAAGTAGAGCGACGACGCGATCTCGTCGTACGCGACCGCGAACAGCGACGGCGCGTCGAGCACCCGCTCGAAGCCGCGAAGCTTCCTGGCCACGTGTCAACCCCGCCGCTTCCGCTCGAGGGTGATGCGGGCCACGCCGAGCAGGACGAAGAGGCCGCCCGTGACGTATCCGACCTGGCCGCCACCGTGAACCGCGGTGACTGTGAGGATGGCGGCGCCGAGGCAGGTCGCGACCGCCGAGAAGGCGACGATCACGCGGGAGTAGAGCCTCACGCGGCGACCTTCCGCCTGCGGCCGGCGAGCTCGGGAACCGGCGACGCCGTGACCATCACGCGGCAGGGAGCGTTCTTCAGCACGTAGTCGACCGTGCGACCGAACACGGCACGGCTGGTCGCGGTCCGGGTCTTGCGCGCGGTGCCGAGGACGATGATCTCCGTCCCGCGCCGCGCGGCCTCGTCGACGATCGCCTCGCCCGCGCTTCGCGCGCGGATCAGACGGTCGGAGACGCGCACGCCGTAGGACTCTCCGATCGCCCGCGCTTCGTCGAGCTCCTCGTTCGCGTGGTCCTCCTCGTCCGAGAGCTCTGCGCCGAGCGGCAGGTCGAGCGGCACCTCGAGGACGTTGAGGGCGATGATCCGCGCGCCCCTCTCGGCCGCGAGGCTGCACGCGACGTCGAGCGCATCGTCGGACGCCTGCCCCGCCACGACCGGCACGAGCAGCCGCCGGTACTCGAGCGCAAGTGCCGGCCCGTAGGCGGCAGGCGCCCGCACGGTCACGGTCAGCGGCTCGCGCAGGAAGCGACGGCGGTAGACGGCGTAGAAAGCGAGCCCCGCGGCGAGCCACGCGAGCCCGACCCAGCGCGTCGTCGGATTCTGCGCGAGGATGACGAGGAACGAGACGCCGGTCGCGATGCCGCCGAAGATCGCGAACAGGGGCCAGCTGACCTCGCCGATCCGCAGGTTCGGGTGCGCCCGGTAGAGATCCTCGTCGCCGGCCGTCTTCATCCGCAGCCTGACGATCGAGGCGTGCGCGACGGTGAACGACAGCGTCGCGCCGAACGAGTACAGCGTCCCGACGAAGGTGACGTTGCCCGGCAGGATCACGGCAATCGGGGCGATCCCGGCGAAGATCAGGAGCGAGAGCCACGGCGTCTTGAAGCGCGGGTGCAGCCTCCGGAAGATCTCCGGGAGCTGGCGGTGGCTCGCCATCGAGTACGTGATCCGGGAGGCGCCGATCACGCCGGCGTTCGTCGCGATGAAGAGGATCGTCGCCGCGAGCACGCCGACATAGAGCTGGAGCGCCCGGTGGAAGCCGCCGGAGATCCCCAGGTGGTCGACGATGCCGAGCACCGGGTCGTTCGCGAACCCCCCCTTCTCCGGCGGCAGCGCGAGCAGCGTCGTCGTCTTCCCGTCGATCTGCTTCACCGGCAGTGCGGAGAGCGCGACGAGCGGGAGCGTGAAGTAGATCGCGAAGACGGCTCCCGCCACGAGCTTGTACGCGTTCGGCACGCTGCTCGACGGCTCGCGCGCCTCCTCCGCGAGGTTGGAGACGGTCTCCACCCCGGTGTACGCGAGCATCGCGATCGGGATCGAGATCGCGAGATGCCCCCAGGTCGGCGCCGTCCCCCAGTGGATGTTCGAGGTCAGGACGTGCGGGCTGAAGACGAGCACGAAGCCGAGCCCGACGAGCAGCACCTGCGTCGCGAAGTCGATCACGGCGAGCGTGATCGAGAGCCTCGCCGCCTCCTGCACGCCCACCGTGTTCAGCACGACGAGCACGACGATCACGACGGCGCCGCCGACGATGTCCCACGGGTTCTGCTTCAGCGGGTCCCAGAAGATCGAGAGGTAGTGCGGGACGAAGAACGCCGAGGTCGAGACCGTGACGATGTAGACGAGCATCTGCGCCCAGGCGGCGCCGAAGGAGACGAGCTCGTTGAAGCCGTGCCGAGCGAAGCTCGAGGAGCCCCCCGCCTCCGGGAAGCGGACCGTCCCCTCCGCGTACGTGGCGGCCGTCGCCGCGAAGATGATCCCGGCGGCGACGAAGACGAGCGGCGTCAGGCCGAGCGCGTAGACCGCGGTCAGGCCAAGTGCGTAGTAGATCGACGAGCCGACGTTCCCGTAGGCGGTGGCGAACAGCGCGGGCGTTCCCAGCACCCGCTCGAGCTCGACCTGGCGCCTGCGCCGACTGGGCACGGGCGGGAGTGTAGACCGGGGTTAGACCGGTCGCCGCGCCCGACCAGGCGGGCGCGGCACGCGACGGTCGCTGCGGTGCACGGTTCCCGAGCAGGAAAGCGGAGCGGCCGAGACCGGGCTCGCTGCCTGAGGCAGCGAGCCCGCTCAGGCCGCGGAGCGGTGCGAAGGGAACAGCGCGAGCCGCCGGAAGGCGGCTCGCGCAGCTAGCCGTGAATACTGGCGATGAGCGGGATGATCAGGATCGCGACGATGTTCGCGATCTTGATCATCGGGTTGATCGCGGGCCCGGCCGTGTCCTTGTACGGGTCGCCGACGGTGTCGCCGGTGACGGCGGCCGCGTGCGCCTCGGAGCCCTTGCCGCCGTACAGCCCGTCCTCGATCAGCTTCTTGCCGTTGTCCCAGGCGCCGCCGCCCGAGGTCATCGAGATCGCGAGGAAGAGGCCGGTCACGATCGTCCCGATCAGGAGGCCGCCGAGCATCTTCGGGCTCATGATCCCGACGACGATCGGGAACGTGACGGGGATCGCCGCCGGGAGGAGCATGCCCCTGATCGCTGAGCCGGTGACGATGCTGATCGCGCGGGAGTAGTCGGGCCGAGACGTGCCCTCCATGATCCCGGGGTCCTCCCGGAACTGCCGGCGGACCTCCTGCACGACCTCGCCGCCGACGCGGCCGACGGCCGTCATCGCGAGCGAGGCGAAGAGGAACGGCATCAGGCCGCCGATGAAGAGGCCGGCGATCACGTACGGGTCGTCGAGCCGGAACGTCGTGTTCAGGCCCTTGTCGGAGAGCCCCGTCGTGTACTGGTCGAAGAGGATGAGCGCAGCGAGCCCGGCTGAGCCGATCGCGTAGCCCTTGGTCACCGCCTTCGTCGTGTTGCCGACGGCGTCGAGAGGGTCGGTGACGCCGCGAACCGACTCGGGCATGTCGGCCATCTCGGCGATCCCGCCGGCGTTGTCGGTGACGGGCCCGTAGGCGTCGAGCGCGACGATGAGCCCGCACATCGAGAGCTGCGCCATGACCGCGACGCCGACCCCGTACAGGTTGCCTCCCGCGATCTCGAACGCGGCGATCACGCCGGCTGCGATCACGATCACCGGTGCGGCCGTCGCCTGCATGCCGTAGGCGAGCCCGGCGATGATGTTCGTCGCGTGCCCGGTCTGTGACGCCTCGGCGATCTTCTTGACCGGCAGCCAGCGGCTCCCCGTGTAGTACTCGGTGATCGCGACGAGGAGGAACGTCACGGCGAGGCCGACGAGCGCCGAGCCGTAGAGCTCCCAGAACGAGAACTTGCCGCCGTCGAACGCCTTCGTCACCGGGATGAACCCGAGCGCCGAGAGCCCGGTCGCGACGATCACGCTCTTGTAGAGCGCGTTGATGATCGCGTTCTGCCCGTGACCGACGCGTGCGAAGAAGGTGCCGATCACGGAGGAGAGGATCGAGACGCCGCCGAGCGCGAGCGGGTAGAGCCAGAGCCTCGCGTCCGGATAGTGGATGCCGAGCAGCATCACCGCCACCGCGGTCACAGCGTACGTCTCGAAGAGGTCGGCGGCCATACCGGCGCAGTCGCCGACGTTGTCGCCCACGTTGTCGGCGATCACGGCCGGGTTGCGCGGGTCGTCCTCGGGGATCCCCGCCTCGATCTTGCCGACGAGGTCGGCGCCGACGTCGGCGGCCTTGGTGAAGATGCCGCCGCCCAGTCGGGCGAAGACGGAGATCAGCGAGCCGCCGAACGCGAGACCGACGAGGTCGTCGACGGCGGATCCCGGGCTGTTGCCGAGCCAGCCGGTGAGCACCCAGTAGTAGCCGGCGACGCCGAGCAGCCCGAGGCCGACGACGAGGAGCCCCGTGACCGAGCCGGCGCGGAACGCGACTCTGAACGCGGGGTTGACGCCCTCGCGCGCGGCCTCCGCCGTGCGCAGGTTCGAGCGCACCGCGACGTTCATGCCGATGAAGCCGGCGGACGCCGACAGCGTGGCGCCGATCAGGAAGCCGAACGCAGTTCCCCAGCCGAGCTGGTGGTAGGCGGCGATGATGACGAACGGGACGATCGCGACGACCGCGATCGTCCGGTACTGCTTGCTCAAGTACGCTGCGGCGCCCTCCTGGACCGCCGCCGAGATCTCCCGCATGCGCTCGTTGCCCGCGGGTTGGCTCAGCAGCCAGTAGGTCAGCCAGAGCCCGTAGAGAACCGCGACGCCCGCGCAGACGAGCGCGAACAGCACGGCGTGGTCGGTGAAGAAGTGCATCCGTCCTCCGGAATCGGAATCGTGCCCCGTACCACCTGCAAGCACGCACAAAGCAAGCGCCGACGCGAGCCGGCGCGGGGGATTATCTATCACAAGCAGGCTCTTCGCCCGCCGGTTCGGGCCATCGCAGCCGTGTTCAGGCTTGCCCGCGCCGGGCCGGCGCGGTAAGCCTCGGCGGATGAGCGCCGTGGTCCCGCGAACGTCGGTGCGGAGCGCGCTCGTCGTGGGCGGCGCGGTCGCGGTCGCGAAGATCGCGCTGACGGTCCCGTTCATGCGCCGATACGGCTGGGACCGCGACGAGCTCTACTTCCTCCAGGCTGCGAAGCACCCGGCGCTCGGCTACGTGGACTTCCCTCCGATCACGGCCTGGGTCGGCTGGGTCGTGCAACGCCTGTTCGGCGACTCGCTCGTCGCGCTGCGCGCGACCGGCCTCGTCGCCGGCTGCCTGACGATCGTCCTCGTCGCCCTCATCGTCCGCGAGCTCGGCGGCGGGAGGGCCGCCCAGCTCGGCGCGGCCTCCGGCTGGGCGCTGACGCCGTTCATGCTCGGCTCGGGAACGATCTTCCACCCCACCTGGTTCGACGCGCTCGCCTGGGTCGCGTTCCTCGCGATCGCGGTGCGCGTCGTCGGACGGCCCGAGCCCCGGCTCTGGTGGGCGCTCGGCCTCGTCGCCGGCGTCGGCTTCGAGGCCAAGTACACGATCGTCTTCCTGCTCGTCGCGTTCGTGCTCGGGCTCATCAGCACCCGCGAGCGGCGCCTGCTCCTCACGCGCGACCCCTGGCTCGCACTCGGCGTGTGTCTGCTCCTCGCCGCACCCAATCTCGTCTGGCAGGTCCAGCACGGCTGGCCGAGCCTCCGCTTCGCGTCGAGCCAGAACGCGAAGACCGCCGCCGACACGCCTCCCGCGTCGTACGTCGCAGAGCAGATCCTGTTCCTCGGCGCGGTCGTCGTCGTCGTGGCGATCGGCGTCGTCTGGCTGTGGCGGAGGGAGCGGCTGCGCGCTCTCGCCATCGTTCCCGTGGCCGTGACGCTGATCGTGCTGCTCGAGCGGGGCCGAGGCTACTACCCGCTGCCGGCCGATGCGCTCCCACTCGCCGCCGGTGCGGTCGCTCTCGAGTCCTGGCGGCCGCAACCCGGCCGCCGCCGGGGACTGCTCGCCACGCTCGCGGTGCTGCAGCTCGCCGCCGCCGTGGTGATCGGCCAGCTCGTCCTCCCGTTCCGAAGCACCGGCTCGATGGTCGCCTCCGGCATCTGGAAGAACAGCTACTACAAGGACGAGATCGGCTGGCCCGAGCTCGCTGCAGCCACCGCGCATGCCTGGCGCTCGCTCACGCCCGACGAGCGCAGCGACGGGGTGATCCTCGCCGGCAACTACGGCGAGGCAGGCGCACTGGCGCTCTACGGGCCCTCGCTCGGCCTGCCCCCGCCGCTCAGCGGCCATCTCAGCTGGCAGTACTGGCGGCCGGCCGGACTCCCGCAGGGCTTCGCGCTCACGGTCGGCTACGGGGACCCCGAGTCGATCTGCGCCAGCTCGCGCCGGCTTGCGACGATCGACAACCGTTGGCACCTCGACAACGAGGAACGCGGCCGGACGATCGACGCCTGCGTGCTCCGGCGCCCCCTCGACGCGCTCTGGCGCTCGTCGATCGCGCGCGACGACCTCTAGCGCCCTAGGGCGAGCCGACCGCGCGCTCGGCCGCCGTCGCGGCAACCTGCTCGCCGTAGATCTCGCGCAGCGACCAGCCTTCCTCCGACCGCGCGATCTGCCGCTCGGCGGCGTTCCGCTCCGGGATCGCGAGGTACGGCGCCGCGCCGATCTCCTCCGCGACGGGCAGGACCCACTCGACGAGGCGCTCGATCCGCGCGCGCGCCGGCAGCACGTCTCCCCGGTCGAGATCGATCAGCTCGCCGGCCAGCCCGTAGCGGATCGCGCGCCAGGTGTTCTCCTCGATCAGCCGGTGCGGCTGGAACGGCAGCGGCTCGCCCTCGTCGTGCGCACGCGCGATCCGCGCGGCGAGCGCCGTGGCGAGGGCGGCGAGCGCCTGCGACTCGTGGAGCTCGGGCTGCGCGTCGCAGATGCGGATCTCGACCGTCGGGAAAGCGAGGTGCGGCCGGACGCTCCACCAGAGCTGCGTGTGCTCGGTGATCGAGCCCGTCTCGTAGAGGAAGCGCACGTAGTCCTCGAAGCCGGCCCAGCCGTCGTAGGCGTCCGGCACGCCGCAGCGCGGGAAGAAGCGAGTGAAGATCTGCGTCCGGGCCGAGTGCAGCCCGGTCACGACGTTCTCGACGAACGGCGAGCTCGCCGACACCGCGAGCAGCTCGGGCAGGAACCCGCGGAGCCCGTTGCACACCGCGATCGCGCGATCGGCGCCGCGGATGCCGACGTGGACGTGCGAGCCGAACGTGTTGTTGCGCCAGACGACGTAGCGGAGCAGCTGGTCGTTTCGCCGGTAGTGCGGCGTGTCGATGATCCGCTGCTCCTTCCAATCGGCCCAGGGATGCGTGCCCGTCGCGCCGAGCGTGAGGCCGAGCGGCTCGACGAGTGCGAGCAGCTGAGCCCGCCGCTCCGCCATCAGCGCCGGCACGTCGGCGAAGCTCTCGCAGCGACCCGTCTTGACCTCCGCCTCGGACGCGATCAGCTCGCCGACGAGGTTCGGCGCGAGCGGCGTGCCCGCCCCCGCGGCGACGACGTCCTCGAACCGGTTGACGAGCTCGAGGCTCGACGGGTCGAGCAACGCGAACTCCTCCTCCACGGCGACGGTGAAGTCGGTTCCCGCCTCGAACTGGTCGCGCGCAAGCTCGATCTGCTCCTCGGCGCTCAAGCGCTGCTCGTCGCCCATGGGCGGACTATCGTAGTTGAAGCGAACTGTCCCAACGGGAGGCCTCACCGCGACCCGTTCGGCGTGCGTCTTCCGCGACGATCGCGTTACCGGTCTGTGACGGTGCCTGTCCCGGGACAGGCACCGCCGGTCTTTCGCGCGACCGAGAGGTCGAGCAGCCTGTGGGCAACGCCCGCCCAGCTCCAGCGCTCGACGGCGGCCGTGCGGGCGGCGGCGGAGAGCGCTGTGCGATCCCGGGGCGACAATCCGAGCAGGCGATGGAGCTTCGCGGTCAGCTCAGTCGCGTCCCCCGTCGTGAAGCTGGCGAGGTCGCGCAGCTGGGGCGGGTACGTCTGCTCGAGGCCGATCGCGATCTCGGCGAGGCCGGAGTGCCGTGCCACGAGCG
>Ga0187779_10001629_pt1 | contig 13974 bp, 14 predicted proteins | sample 1015_Q2_SP10_10__FD_132435 | JGI IMG/M metagenome (GOLD analysis project Ga0187779, IMG submission 132435) | Tropical peat soil microbial communities from peatlands in Department of Meta, Colombia - 1015_Q2_SP10_10_MG | ecosystem: Environmental > Terrestrial > Soil > Wetlands > Peat | place... | reverse complement strand
TTGAACGACTATGCACGGAAGAGGGCACGAATGCTTGCAGAACTCGGGTACACGGCTCTTGCCGTTGACATGTACGGAGAAGGAAAACAGGCAATGCATCCCGACGATGCCGGGAAATTCTCTTCGGAAGTCATGATGCACTTCGATACGGCAAAGGCGCGATTCATGGCCGGGGAAGAATTTCTAAAGAAACAGCCGACCGTTGATCCCGACCGCATTGCTGCCATAGGCTACTGTTTCGGTGGCGGTGTCGTGTTGAATATGGCGAGGCAGGGTGCAGACCTGAAAGGTGTCGTAAGCTTCCATGGTATGCTGGCGGCGATAAAGCCGGCAGAGCCCGGTGCCATCAAGGCAAGGATTCTCGTGCTCCACGGTGCTGACGATAAGTTCACAACCTCGGAACAAATCGAGGCGTTCAAGAAGGAAATGGCCAACGCCAATGCAGATTATAAATTCATCGCGTATCCTGGGGCAATGCATAGCTTCACCAATCCCGAGGCAACAGCGTACGGGAAAAAGTTCAATCTCCCGCTCGCGTACAACAAAAAGGCCGACGAGGAGTCGTGGAGTGCAATGAAGATGTTCTTAGAAGGGATTTTCAAAAAATAAGCGGTATCCTTTCTCGGGCGCGGTTCGGATGCTATGTTCTGCGCCCGTGGCATTTGTCCACCTGCCATGCGCGGAATCTTAATGACCTTTACACTTCGCAATGCGGCATCTCTTGTGCACATGGTCGTTCAATACCGCAATTGATCCAAGTGAACCTGCGGCGGTGAAGCAAGCAGCCCTGTTCCCGCTCACCATCAAAAGCGTAAGGGTATCATGTTTTGGATGATGACGTGATTCCCACGTCATCTATTTTCGTTGACAGGCTGTTTTTGATTTGCTATGGTCATTTATGGGCCAGCATTACGTCGAGCAAAGCTCTTCCCTCTGGTAATTCCGGGCTACAGTACGGTGTGACCCTGTTGTCGTTTCACGAAGAGAACAACAATGCCTGAGAAGAAAGTTTATGTCATTTCCGACGCCACTGGCCAAAGCGGCCTGCACATTTTGAGGGCAGCCCTCGTGCAGTTTGAGCATGCCCGCACCAAAATAATGCTTTTTCACGATATTGATTCAAAGGCTGAACTGAAGAAGGTGCTCGTACAGGCGAGGTCTGAAAAGGCACTTATCGCATTTACGTTCGTCAAAAAAGAGATGAGGGACTATACCGGCGAATATTGCGAGAAGAACAGCATGTTCTATCTCGACATATTAGGCCCGCTCATAAGCAATCTCGCGTCCTATCTCCAGCAGGAACCGCTCGAAACCCCAAGCTTGCTGAGAAAAGTCGATGAACGGTATTTTAAGCGCATTGATGCAATCGAATATACTCTCGCACACGACGACGGCAGGGATGCCGAGCGACTCCAGCAGGCGGATATCGTCATCATCGGTCTCTCTCGCACATCTAAGACACCGACTTCCTTCTTCCTGGCCCAGGAGGGATACAAAGTCGCCAACGTACCCATTGTCCCGGGCATTCCCCTGCCGGAAGAGCTCTTTAAAATCGACCAATACAAGATCGTTTGTCTAAGCGTTGATCCTGAGATTCTCCAGAAAGTGAGATTGGCGCGCCAGAAACAATCCGGCCTCAAACCCAGTTACAGCGACTTCAAGAAGATCTTTGCTGAAGTCGAGTTCGTCCGTGATCTCCTGAGACGGCACAGGCGCTGGAAAGTCGTCGATACGACGAACAAATCCATCGAAGAAACAGCATGGGAGATCATCCATTATGTTTTCGGCGAGGATCACGCGGAATATGCGTAAGGCGAGTTATGACATCGCCGCTGAATGAGGACGTGGGAAAGCTATTTATTCATAGATGGATGCTGCCGCGATTGGCCTTCCAGTAGGGCAGCTACACACCCGGTGACGTTCCTCATACCTCCCCTAATCGATCAGAGAATGCTTGCGATGCGGAAATCATTAGCTTCGAGCGTGAAATTTTTGCCACAGGGACTGGCGGTCCTGTACGAGGACAATGATATTCTCGTGGTGGACAAACCGTCGGGCCTCCTGGCCGTCGCTACAGAGAGGGAAAAAGCGCGTACCGCACACTCCATTCTGACGGATTACATCCGCAAGGGCTGCGGCAGAAGCAGAAAACGCCTGTACGTCGTCCATAGGCTGGACAGAGATACCTCCGGAACCCTTATCTTTGCTAAGAGCGAGGAGGCGAAGCTCCGGCTGCAGGACCGATGGAAAGAGACCCGTAAGAAATATCTTGCCGTTGTGCACGGCAGATGTGAAACGAGTTCGGGAACGATTACCTCATACCTAGCGGAGGACAAAAGGTACAACGTATATACCACGTCGGATAGCACCAAAGGCAAGCTGTCACAAACCGCCTATACCGTTCTCCGGGTAACGAAACGATATTCTTTGCTGGAAGTGGACCTCTTGACGGGCAGGAAGAATCAGATACGGGTTCACCTGGCCAGCATCGGGCATCCGATTGTCGGCGATACCAAGTATGGAAAAGAAGACGATCCTCAGCCGCGCATGGCGCTTCACGCCTGGTCGATCTCCTTTAAGCATCCCTTCAGCGGACAGGCACTCTCCTGTACCTCAGAAGTGCCGGTCTTTTTTTCAACGCTCGTGGGCAATGTGGAACAGGACAGCACTCTGCAGAACCGCCGGTCTCCGGGGAAGTCTTCGCCGGCACAGCCAAGGCGGGCAGGAATCAGCACGTGAGGCGCCATTGCCACAACCTGCGACGAGCCGGATGGAGAATTTTCATCAGGCCTATTCATAGGGTCACATGATTTTTGAGGAAATCCAAAAAAAGGTCCGCAAGCATGCCGACAGGGACAAGGCTGAGGTCCTGAAGCGTTTTTTCAAAACCGGGCCGGGCCAGTATGGCGAGGGCGATATCTTTCTCGGCATTCCCGTTCCCGCGCTCAGAAAAATTTCCCAGGAATGCCGAAACACATCAGTGGCCGATATGACGAGACTGCTCCGGTCTTCCATGCATGAAGAACGGGTACTCGCGCTTTTCCTGCTCGTCGACGCATACGCGCGTGGAGACGATGTGACAAAAAAAAAGATCTATTCCCTTTACCTCAAGAATACCCGCTATATCAACAACTGGGACCTTGTAGATCTTTCAGCTCCAAACATCGTGGGGCAGCATCTTATGGACAAAGACAGAAAGCCGCTTTACCGTCTCGCAACATCAGGAGATCTCTGGAAGAAACGCATAGCCATCCTGGCGACGTTCACGTTCATCAGGCAGAATGATTTTGCAGATAGCCTGAACATCGCCCAACTGCTCCTGAGCGATGAGCATGACCTGATCCACAAGGCCATCGGCTGGATGCTGCGTGAAGTCGGCAAGCGCGATCTGCAATCCGAAGAGAAATTTCTGCGGCGGCATTACAGAATAATGCCGAGAACCATGCTTCGGTATGCGATCGAACGGTTCCCTGAGAGGAAAAGAAAAAAGTACCTCGAGGGAAAGATGTGAGCTCGAACAAGGCCGGTCAGCGCCGCTGGACACCGTATCAAAAAAGTTCGCAGCACGTTGCAAAACCACTTTCTCAAGAGATACGTTCCGACGACGTATCTCAGCAGCACCTAATTCATGCGATACGATGACGCCGAAAAATATCAAATTCCTTCCAATTATGGCCGCTACGCCCTTGTACTGCTCCTCGCGATCAATCTCCTGAACTATATCGACCGCCAGGTCCTCTACGCAGTCTTTCCGCTGATTAAAGAAGATTTTCAACTTTCCGATACCGCTCTTGGATTTCTCGGTAGCGCATTCATGATCTGCTATATGGTAGCGGCGCCGTTTCTCGGATGGCTCGGTGACCGGATGAGCCGCGTAAAGCTCGCTGCGGCCGGCCTTGCTGTCTGGAGCGGAGCCACAGGTGGGGCCTTTTTCGCTACAGGCTACTCAGCACTGTTCATCGCCAGGACGACCGTGGGCATCGGTGAAGCAAGCTTCGGCACCGTCTCGCCTGGCCTTCTTACCGACTATTACCCTCAGGAAATTCGCGGCCGGATCTTGTCCTATTTCTTTCTTGCGATTCCTGTTGGCAGCGCCCTTGGCTATCTCCTTGGCGGCGTCCTAGGGCAGGCGTTCGGGTGGCATGCGGCCTTCCTTCTGGCCGGCATTCCGGGTTTGTTGCTTACGATCCCGCTCTGGCTTCTCCGCGAGCCTGTAAGGGGAGGAGGTGAAGAAGCTTTACGATCGCTTGCAGCACGTACGGAAAACAGATACCGATCGCTCTTCATAAACCGCTCGTTCGTCCTGAACACGCTGGCCATGGCAGCTATGACGTTCGCGCTTGGAGGACTTGCCCAGTGGGTGCCCACGTTCCTCTTTCGGGAGCACGGCCTGGATATAGCAAAAGCGAATACCATATTCGGCGGTATTACGGTACTTGCGGGGATCAGTGGCACGCTGGCCGGCGGCTGGCTCGGCGATCATGTTCAGAAGAAGCACGACAATGGATATCTGATGGTCTCGGGTTGGGGATTCCTCCTCGGTGCGCCGATGACGGCATTAGCGCTGCTCACGCGTTCGCTCCACGGATGTGCGGCGGCAATGTTCGTTGCGGAATTTTTTCTGTTCCTGAACACGGGACCGCTCAACACCGTGATCGTAAACGTAACGAATCCCGGCATACGCGCCATGGCCTTTGCCGTAAATATTTTCTTTATTCACGCACTGGGGGACGCCATTTCTCCATCTGTGCTTGGGTCGATCTCGGACTTGCACGGATTGAGGGCTGCACTCATGGTGACCCCCGGCATGATTCTGCTGGCAGCGTTTCTTTGTTTTGTCTGCGCAAGGTTTATCGGGGAGGACAGTGCAAAGGTAAACTCACGGCCGCCAAACTCGCCCTTTCCGCCAGGGAAAAAGGAGTAAACGGCGTGTCAAGTCCCTCTCTGCTCCTTTTACGACGGCGGAACCAGGATACTGACAGCCGGCGAAATTTCTGAAAAGCAAATGTAGCGTGTCATGCAATTCCTGAAAGAGCATCCCAAGATCGCGAACCGGCCACTATAACGCGTGCGGTGAGGAATCTCAGAGGTATGGAAGGCAGGTGCTTTCAGAGCAGGCCTGCAAGGAGCAGATTGTCTGCAACCCCACACCTCCTAGCGGTGAGAGTGCGTCAGCAACCCTGCCCCGCTGCAATCGCGTAGAGGAGGTAGTGGCGGGTTGTGCTTTCATCGGGTAAAATATGATCACATGCTCCGAGGAAGCCGATATGCTCGGGTATCACAAACAACGTCGAAAACCATGATTTTTTCCATTATCGCCGCCATGGCCGAGAACCGCGTAATCGGCCTGAATAATAAGATGCCATGGGATCTGCCTGCGGATCGCGGACGGTTCCACAGGATCACTCGCGGGCATCCCGTCATCCTGGGAAGAAAGACCTTCGAAAGCATTGGCCGGCCGCTGTCCTTGAGGACGAACATCGTGCTTACGCGCCAACAGGGCTATTCCGCACCCGGATGCATTGTTGTCCACGACCTTGCTTCGGCCTTTGCGGCATGTGCCGGGACGGATGAGGCATTTATCTGCGGCGGGGAGGTCGTTTTTCGCGAGACCATTGCGCTGGTGGACAAAATTTATCTGACTATTATCCATCGAGAGATCGAGGGCGATGCATTCTTTCCGGACATTCCCTCTAGTTTCACCGAGCGGGAACGCAAGCCAGCCGAAGACATCATCCCGTACGAGTTTGTCCTGTTTCAGCGGAGCGGTCGCGTTGAAGAGCCCTGATTGAAGGCGGTGAACCTCCGCAAGCCCAGGTTTATCCATGAGGGAAGGTGTCGCGTCATAGGCACAGGGGCAACTACAGCAAATAGCGTTGACAATCCCGCCATGAACCAATAGAATAGTTCATCATGAAAGCCTCGAAAACCAAGACCGTTTTTGTCTGCCAGTCCTGCGGCAGTCAGTCACCACGTTGGATGGGGAAGTGCCCCGACTGCGGAGCCTGGAACACCATGGTCGAAGAGCAGATGGAACGGCCCAAGGACGTCGGGAGCTCGAAACGAAGGGGTGTGTCTGAGCCTCTTTTATTGGGAGAAATCCAGGCTCGGGACGAGGACCGGTTTATGACCAAGATCGGCGAACTCGACCGGGTGCTGGGTGGGGGGATCGTTGCCGGCTCCGTCGTGTTGATTGGCGGGGACCCCGGAATCGGCAAGTCTACGTTGGTACTCCAGATGCTGCGACAGGTTTCGGAGCTTAGGGGCAAGGCGCTTTACGTGTCAGGCGAAGAATCGCCGTCCCAAATCAAAATGCGCGCGCTCCGTCTTGGCGTCAGGACCGACAATCTTTATGTCCTTGCCGAGACACAGCTCGAAGAGATCCTCCATGCGTCCGATGGGCTCCAACCACAGGTTCTGGTCGTCGACTCAGTTCAAACAGTGTTTACGCCCGAGCTCCCGTCAGCGCCGGGAAGCGTGGGCCAGGTGCGCGAAGTTTCGGGCAGGCTCATGATCCATGCAAAACGGACCGGCGTACCCACCTTCCTTATCGGCCACGTGACCAAAGATGGTGCGATTGCCGGGCCGCGCGTGCTCGAACATATCGTGGACACGGTGCTCTATTTCGAGGGAGACAAGGGGCATTCGTTCCGAGTATTGCGAGCAGTCAAGAACCGATTCGGCTCCACCAACGAGATCGGTGTGTTTGAGATGAAGGAGAGCGGCCTTGCCGAAGTGGCTAATCCTTCCGAATTGTTCCTCGCCGAGCGGCCTGCCGATGCAACCGGCTCGGTTGTGGTGTCGTCACTCGAAGGCTCGCGGCCGATCCTTGCTGAAGTGCAAGCGCTCGTTGCGCCATCGAAACTTACCATGCCCAGGCGGACCTGCATTGGTGTGGACTTCAATCGTGTCTCCCTTCTGCTCGCAGTGCTCGAAAAACGTGTGGGTATGCACCTGATGGGCATGGACGTATTCGTGAACATCGTGGGGGGGCTTAAGATCGATGAGCCCGCTGTTGATCTCGGCGTGATTGCTGCCGTAGCATCAAGCTTCCGCGAGAAGCCGATCCATGCCCAGACCGTGGTCATGGGGGAGGTCGGTCTCGCAGGGGAAGTGCGGGCCATCAGCCAGGCAGAGACAAGAATCAAGGACGCGGCAAAGCTCGGGTTTATGCGCTGTGTCCTTCCGCAACTCAACGTGGAAAAGCTGGATAAGACCGCTGCCCTGAAAAAGATGGAGCTTCTGGGCGTGAGGACCGTGGACGAGGCGATGGAGCGGCTGTTTTAGCAGAGCGAGGTTAGTCTTGCAGCTGCATGCTGCCGCCTGCGTTGTGATCAGGGTCCTGTACTGCAAAGGGAAGCATTCGGGCACGGTAACGCTTGACAACAAAGGAGATTGAGGGACGAGGCGGAAGGCTGAGAAGGAAGTGGCGGCTATGGAGAATGGCAAGGAGTAAAGATGCAGACGAGCAAGGCGGTGGAAAGGACGCTCTCACGTTTGCCGCACATGCTTTTTTAACGGAATTTCGAACCGAGCAGAGGTGTGCGAATGACTGCATCCTTGATGACAGGGGTGCCTTGTACGGCCGCCTCTCGCGTTCGCTCCTGAGGGACAGCATCGCTTCCAAACAACATCCACTATCTTCTTCGAAACGATTATCTTGAGAAGTACGGGATCACGGACGGGCAGCTCAATGCGATCCGATACGACTTGGTGGTGACATCAGTGCTGCGGGGGAGTCCGGCTCTAGGACCGTCTCAACAGGAACGAAACAATACCGCGATCTGAATTTTGCGACTGCCAACTATCCTACTATGGCGATTGGAAAGCTCTGGAAAGTATTCAGTAACAGGCGTGGGATGAACATCCTCCTCGTTCAACTTGCCGTCGTCCTGATCTTCCTCTATTTCTATTCCGGCTATCAATCCAGCGACAAGTGTGTTGCCTGCCATGCGGATAAAGATCGCATGACCAAGCTCGGCTATCCTCTGCTTGCGATGACGAGAGAGCAGGTGCAGAAAGAATCCCACCACACAAACACCGAATGCCGCGACTGCCACCTTGGCAACGGTCTCTCCTCGAATCCCGACAGGGCACACCAGGGCATGCTCAAGCTGATCGTGCTAGACAATGATCTGAACATTATGTCTCGCAAAAACCATGTCAGCCAACTCCTTCCCTCAGGCGAAGACCGCTTGCGGAACATGCTTCCGCGTCTTGCCGACGGATCGCTCGATTACGAGGTAGGCACGATCCTGTATCAGGACCGAAATCCGCTTACCCTTGGATACGATCCCCGCATTGCTCAAAAGACCTGCGGCAAATCTTCATGTCACCCTGAGGAAGTGAAGCAATTTTCCACGAGCATCATGGGTGCGAACTTCAGGCAGCGGTCCATGCAGGTCTGGAACGATATCCACGGCCCAAATAATTGAGGGCCGTCTTTTGCGGATACCCCGCCGGTCGGCAGGGCAGAAGGTGATAAGTTCTCCTTCGAGAATACGAACAGGATCCTTGAACAGATCAACCTGCCGTTGTCCCATGACCAGGCAATAGCCAAGCAGAAGGCCTGCAACCTTTGTCATGCAGGCTGTCTCGATTGTCATTATGCGCCCACGCGAGAGCAGGGCGTCCATGCTTTCAGCCGCATCCCGCCATCGTCAAACTGCACAAACGGGGGCCGAAGCACATTCGTGTGTCATGCGGGAACCATGGAACGAAGACGGGGGGACAGTTATCTCGGCAAGGATTTTTCGGAGCCTGCCGGATTGCCTGAGGATGTCCATGTTGTAAAAAAAATTGAGTGCGTAGGATGTCACGAAACGGGGCCAGGCGGCATGGGGCATATCGAGCGAAAGGCAACATGCCAGGACTGCCACATAGAAATCGAGCAGGCGATAGCGGGGAGCGTTCACAGGAAGCTTGTTTGTGCTGCATGCCACGTCAAGGTCCTCGGCGGCTATGAGATGACCTCCTGGGGACCGGGCGAGATTCTCTCTCAACCGAATCCTTTCAAAAAGTATTCACTGTACTACGGGCCGCAGGAACCGCCTATCCTGCTGAAAGACCAGAATGGTCGGTGGATGCCGACGAAGATCTGGCCAAACAGCGCAGGAGGCATCAAAGAAGCCGTTGAACCGAAACCGGGGCTTACGTTCCGATGGCCTAAGGGAGAGACCCATGACGCATATGCACTTCTCGGAACGTTCAGCGTGCCTCATGGGAACAATAATTATCTTGCGTGGCTTCAGGTAGAAGAGGTCGCGCACCCCTACGGCAAGTCACGCCCATGTGGAAGCTGCCATGACTCTGAGACGCAAATCGCACAGGTGACGTGGAAATATGTCGATACACAAGGATCTGAGCCATTCACGGGGAGCCAGATGGTTGTCGCCGACAGGGCCGGGCTCCAGATACGGGACATCAAAGCCACGTCGACGATCGTGCCCATACCTGAAAGCAAGGCGGCCTATTTCGCTGCATGGCTTCTGTTGGGCGACATTTGGAAGACAAAGGGTGATTTCTCGATCCCGAAATCCGATCCCGTGAAGTATCACCGGCTCCGTAAAGACTTGCAGCTTGTGCGAGACCGGCTGAAGATCATAGATCGGCTTCTGAAGAAGAAGGAGTCAAGGGGTGAGGATGTTAAGAAGCTCCGGCGAAGATGGAAAGAGGCAGAGGCTGTGGCTGTGCATGAGCCGGGAAGCGCAGGGAGACTGCTGGATGAGCTTGGCAGACTGGTGCCATAGGTTTCACAGTGTACTTGTGCAAATTCCTTGTCAGAATCCGTAGACGTCGACCTTGCGCCGAGAAGGATCTGCCGCCCCTCGATCGTACCTCTCTGGTAGACGACGCAGATCGCACGAAATGGTGTTATTCTTAAGCAAGCAGAAACTCTAGGAATATACCGCAGGAGCGGGACCATCCATGAAAAAAACGATCATGATTCTCGGCTACGTTTTCCTTGCACTCCTTGTCGTCATCGCTGCTACGATCGGGTCCCTCGCGATCCTCGGAAAGAAGCTGGACAAAGAGAGCAAGGCTTTTGTCGATGCCGCTGTTCCTGCGATTGTTTCCGAGTGGGACGTCACGGAACTGCAAAGACGCGCAAGCCCGGAACTTGACGAGTCGGTGGATTACGATGATGTCGAGGAATACTTTGCCTCTCTCAAGCAACTGGGAAAGTTCCAAGAGTACAAGGGGTCGTCCGGAGATTCTAATATAACCATTTCCTTGAGCGGCTACGAAATTACCGCTGACTATACCGCGAGCGCCGATTTTGAAGCTGGATCGGTAGAACTGCAAATCTCGCTTATTCGGCACGGTAGCCAGTGGCAGATCCTTGACTTTAAAGTAAGTCCGGAAGAATTCACCCAGAGAAATGATGTGATTTGATGAACACACTCATGAAAACGATCGAGGTCCTCGGCATCATTGCCTTTGCCCTCACGGGCATTTATGAAGCGCGGAAAAAGGGCATGGACATCGTCGGTGTCTACTCTGTGGGAATGATAACGGCATTCGGCGGCGGTACCTTGCGCGACTTAACCCTCGACCGTCACCCTCTGTTCTGGATACGGCATTATGAATATGCCGCCCTTCTGCTTCTCCTGGCTGTCGTTTCGACGATGAAGATAGAGCAGCTGTTTAATAAAAAGAACGTCGTACACGTTGTGCTCGCCCTTGACGCCCTGGGGCTCGGTTCGTTCAGTGCCTCGGGTGCGTCTCTCGCCGACCAGGTTGGCTGCGCTCCCTTCGTTTCATCCTTGCTCGGCGTCATCACCGGCGTTTTTGGCGGCGTGATGCGTGACATCATCTGCAATGAGATTCCCTACGTTTTCCAGCGCAGCGAACTGTACGCGACCTGCGCCTTCGCGGGCGCATGGGCCTATTTGATCGTCACCCATGCCGGCGGCAACGATATTGCGGCGGTTTGCACCTGTATCGGCATAACTTTCATCTTGCGGATGTTCGCCATCCGGTATAAAATCACCTTGCCGATATAAGGGGAGGGGCGAGCAGTCAAGGTCAGCGTAGCAGGGGTAATGGAAGCCAGGGAATGCAAGCGCATCACGAGAAAGGTATGATAACGGGAGGAATGAGTGGTGGCTGAGATCGTCAACCAGAGCACGGCTTGGAAATCCGGTGACCGGGAGAAGCGACTCCTTGTCATCGTTGATGGCGATAGTGCACATCTGTATTATACGAGCATGCTGCTGCAGCGGCTCGAATACAATATCCACACGGCAAAAACTGCGGAAGACGCATTAGAGATCGTGAGCGTTGCCCATCCCGCGCTTATCCTGACGGAAATATCCCTCGGCGGGATGGACGGTGTCGAACTCCTGAAAAAAATCAAACGCAACCCGCAGTCCTTTTCTGTGCCGGTCATTATACTGACATCGTCAAAAGACCAGGCCGTCAAGGCAACCGCTCTGCAGGAAGGGTGTACCGCATACCTGCAAAAGCCTGTGGAACCCGACGTGCTGTATGCGGCGATACAGAAAGCGACAGAATCGCAACCCCGCCAGTATATCCGGCTTCATACTGCGTTAAATGTAATCGTGGGTGATGATAAAGTCGCGGAATTTGCGGGAAGCGGCGATTACATCACTGCCTTGTCAGAAAACGGGATGTATATCAGTACATCGAAGCCCAAGCCAATCGGACTCCAGATTCCGATCACGATATTACTGGAGGACATGAAAATCAAGGTTGAGGGAATGGTGCTCTACAGTTTCCAGCGAGGTGAAGGCCCGCTGAAAACACCGGGTATGGGCATAAAATTCGTCCGCATCAGCCGCGATGACCAGAATGTGATCAAAGTCTATATTAAGCGCGAGATCACGAAAGGCCTCACCATGGCGCATCTCGGCGGCACGCTTTTTTAGCGCGTTCGAAATGCTGTCATCACGCACGACAGGAGGTATGCATGCCTTATATTAATATACAAATAACCAAAGAAGGCGCCACGACCGAACAGAAAGCGAAGCTTATCAAGGGCGTTACCACCATGCTCCAGGAAGTTCTGGGGAAGGATCCACAAACCACCGTTGTGGTCATTGAGGAAGTCGATACCGACAACTGGGGCATCGCCGGAGAGAGCATCACCGTGCGCCGGAAGCGCGAGCGGGGAGAAAAAAAATAAAAATCGCAGCGGGATTTCCCCCGTTTTAGATGCCCCTGCCGGAAGCGCTGCGGGGGACTGACGATCCATGACGGGCACATGACTGCGGGAGTTACTGAATGCTAATCGTACTGCACCATACAGCGACGCGTAAGGATGTGGAAAACATCAAAAAAACCATCACCAAGATGGGCTTCAAGCCCGTAGCTATCCCCGGCGCCGAGCGGACGGCCATCGGCGTTATTGGCAATCAGGGGTGGGTCGATGACTCTGCGTTGCGGGACAACAAGGCCATCCAGGAGATTATCCATGTTACCAAACCTTATAAACTCGTGAGCCGCGACTTTCATCCGAAGGACACGGTGGTATCCCTGGGGAAAAAGGTCTCGGTCGGTGGCACGTCACCCTTTCTCATGATTGCTGGCCCCTGCGCCGTTGAGAGCAGGGAGCAGCTTATGAAGACCGCGGTGTACCTCAAAAAGCTCGGCGTTCCAGTGCTCAGGGGCGGGGCCTATAAGCCGAGGACGAGCCCGCATAGTTTTCAGGGACTCCGCCAGGGAGGGCTTGAGCTGCTTGACGAGGTGAGGAAAGAAACCGGTCTTCTCGTGGTGACCGAGATCGTGAGCCCCGAACACGTGGAGATCGTTGCGGAGAAGGTCGACATATTGCAGATCGGAGCACGGAACATGCAGAACTTCGACCTATTGACCGAGGTTGGGAAGGTCAATAAACCGGTGATCCTGAAACGCGGTCTCGCGGCAACGATTGAAGAATGGCTCGGCTCGGCAGAATATATTCTGCTTAATGGAAATCCTAACGTCGTATTGTGCGAGCGTGGTATACGGACGTTCGAGACCGCGACCAGGAATACGGCGGATCTTGCTATTATTCCGCTTGTCCGGAAAATGACCCATCTCCCAATCATTTTCGATCCGAGCCATGCAACGGGGAAACGGGATCTTGTGCTCCCTACGGCGCTGGCGTCAGTTGTAGTCGGAGCCCACGGAGTTATGGTGGAAATCCATCCCGATCCCGAGCATGCTCTGTCCGACGGCGCTCAGTCACTCCATTTCAAGGAATTCGACAGCCTGCTCACGCAGATGCAAGGCCTCATCTCATTTAAAAAGCAGAAGCTCACGGTTCTGTGATTATTTGATTTCGCTGCGTGGGCGGTCCCGAAGCACAACCCTGGCAAAGACCTATGTTCTCATGAATACAAATCCCGATTCAGAATGGCTCACCTGCCGCGCCGGATGCGGCGCCTGTTGTATTGCACCCTCTCTGTCGTCGAACATCCCGGGTATGCCCCATGGCAAACCTGCAGGAGTCCGATGCATACAATTAACCTCAAACAACCGCTGCGCGATTTACGGCAGGCCGGATCGGCCGGACGTGTGCAGATCCTACAAGACATCGGACATATGCGGAAAAAACAGGGAGGAAGCACTGCACTCACTTGCCGAGCTGGAAATAGCGACAACTCATCAAACTAGTGCTAGCGCGTCTCCAGGAGGATGAGCGGCGCTAGCCCGACCACGATGCGGCGCCGGCCAGCGGCGGCTATAAAAGAGCTTGATTCCGTGTCGGCGTATACGTCGCTGGCAGCCGTGCCGCACCAAGGGCGGATTTCCCCCGCACAGAACCAATTATCATTTGTCATGCCCGATGAGTCCGATCTGAAAGGCGCTTGTCATAAAAAATTGTTGCCAGAGCTATCTCCGGTAGGTGGGGACGTCGTTGTCTCTGCATTCCCGTTCGTGCCCCCGGGGTAATGGAGTGTCGTAGGATAATCCATTATTGCGCTTCGTAAGGAGGTGGTGCGGTTTATCGCTGGTTCGACTCCGGGC
>Ga0187779_10001627_pt1 | contig 13983 bp, 10 predicted proteins | sample 1015_Q2_SP10_10__FD_132435 | JGI IMG/M metagenome (GOLD analysis project Ga0187779, IMG submission 132435) | Tropical peat soil microbial communities from peatlands in Department of Meta, Colombia - 1015_Q2_SP10_10_MG | ecosystem: Environmental > Terrestrial > Soil > Wetlands > Peat | place... | reverse complement strand
CGCTTCACTCCCTGCCGCAACAGGAAATTCGCGCTCTTCGTAGCCTCTTCGAGCGAGTGCACCGGCATCCCGGTGATGAGTTCTGCCTCCGTCTCGTTTGGGATGAAATATGCCGTCCCGCTCAACTGCCTGAAGTCCACCGCCTGGGCCGGCGCGGGATTCACGATGCACGGGATGTTCTCCGCCTCCGCAAAGCGAATTGTGTGATACACCGTCGGCAACGGGATCTCAAATTGCAGAACAATCGTGTCGGCTTTACGCAGAACCGGCGCTGCCGCGTCCACATCTGCGGGCGACAGCGCGTCGTTCGCGCCCTTGATCACGATAATCCGGTTCTGCCCACTCGGCTCCACGAAGATCGGCGCCACGCCGCTGGAAACGCCTTCCGCAATGCAAACGTGACGCGCATCAATTCCGAGAGACTCGAAGTTCTTAATGGTTGCCGGCCCAAAAAGGTCATCACCCACCTTGGCGATCATCGCTACTGACGCGCCACAAAGCCGTGCGGCCACCGCTTGGTTTGCGCCTTTTCCGCCAAAACCGAGGTCGAACTTTTTCCCAAAGAGCGTTTCTCCGGGCCGCGGAAAAACGTCATTGAACGTGGTCAAGTCCACATTCGCGCTGCCCACCACAGCAATGAAGGATTGCTTGGCCATTCTTTTTTCCATTCTTGCGCGCGGATTATAGCGGAACTGGGAAGCTGTTCCAAAGAACAGCGTTGCGCAGCACCACGACCGCAAAAAAATAGCGCAATATGACGTCACTGCGAAACAGCTTGACACACCGGATTTCCCCACATATAAGCACCAACGAAAACGTCACCGCACCGACCACTTTGCGTCAGGGAGCCACGCCCGCATGTTCACTCCGCATAGCCTTGGCATTGCCCTTTTGATGATGATCGCGACGGCGGTCTGTTGGGGTTCCTGGGCCAACACCTTCAAGGGCGTGAAAAATTACCGTTTCGAGCTGTTCTACTGGGACTATGCCGTCGGCATTTTTCTGATGGCTCTCGCACTGGCGTTCACGATGGGTAGCACGGCCAATGACGCTTCGAGCTTTCTGAACAATGTGCGCGCCGCCGACACTTCCAACATCATCTACACGCTCGTTGGCGGTGCGATCTTCAATCTTGCCAATCTTTTGCTGGTCGCCGCAATCGACATGGCCGGCCTCGCGATCGCGTTTCCGGTGTCCGTCGGCATCGCGCTAGTCGTCGGTGTCATCACAAGTTATCTGCAGCAGCCCAAAGGAAACGCCATTTTGCTCGCGACCGGTGTCGTCTGCGCTGTCATCGCGGTGATTCTTGATGGCAAGGCTTACGGCACGCTGGCAAGATCCGCCGGTACTACGTCCCAGAAGAGCATCAGCACTTGTATCGTTTCCGGCGTTTTGATGGGCCTCTGGTCGCCCTTTGTCGCTCACGCCATGAGCCACGGCAAGACCCTTGGGCCCTACAGCGTCGGCGTGTTTCTCACGCTCGGTGCGCTGCTCTCCTGCCTTCTCTGGAACATCTACTTCATGCAAAAGCCGCTCGTCGGCCAACCGGTGAACTTCGCGGAGTTTTTTCGCGGCCCGGCCTTGGGACACGTTCTTGGGCTGCTCGGTGGTGCAATCTGGGGAACCGGTACGGTCTTTAATTTGGTCGCCGCCAATTTCACGGGCGTCGCCATTTCTTACGCCATCGGTCAATCCGCGCCGATGGTCGCCGCGCTCTGGGGCATTTTGGCTTGGAAGGAGTTTCAGGATGCAAAGCCACAAGCAAAAACCTATCTCGCGCTGATGTTTGCGTTTTACCTTTTGGCGATCTTGCTTGTTGCCAAGGCAAACACAGTCGGCTGAACCATTCCCTTTATCCCGGTAAAATAAGCTGATAAGCCTATGAGCTCACCAGCCCGGTGTGAAAAACGCACGACCTTTTCGGAATTGGCAAGGTGCTTCCGAGAGCGGAAGTCGCACCAGAATGGGTCAAAATCTCCCCGCGTTGTCTCAGCCTTGGCGCTACAGCCTTCGGCGTGGGTTGGCAAATGCGAGCCGCAACTGAGCCTTTACCCATCTGTTTTGAGCCATTTAGCGCAATTCTTCAACACTCGCACGAAGCGCCCTTTTCCCCGCTTTCACCATCCATTTGTCCTGTCCGCCGACACCGGTCTGCAGGGTTGGTTTGGACCTCGTCTTGTTGCCCCCGGCTCTAAAGGAGTTCGTGTGTGGAGCATCTAGGCAAGTACGAAATCATCTCCGAGATTGGCCGTGGGGCCATGGGTGCTGTCTACAAGGCCCGCGACCCACTGATTGATCGTCTCGTTGCTCTCAAAACCATTACCGGCTCCAGCGCAAAAAACAATCTCCTAGACCGCTTTTACCAGGAAGCCCGTTCCGCCGGCACTCTTCAGCACCCTAATATCGTTACCATTTATGAGCTGGGCCATGAGAAAAACACGCCCTTTATCGCCATGGAGTATCTCGAGGGCGATAGTCTCGACCGCATCATTGAGCAGAAGCCCGTACTTCCGCTTTCTGTAAAACTCGGCTACATCGTACGCGTATGTGATGCGCTGGCCTACGCGCACCAACACAACGTGGTCCACCGGGATATCAAGCCGGCCAACATCATGGTGACCAGGGAAGGCGTGGTGAAGGTCGTGGACTTCGGCATCGCTCGCCTCACCGATATGTCTATGACGCAGCCGAACATGATGATCGGCTCCCGCGCCTATATGTCCCCGCAGTTGTACAAGGGTGAGCGTGCTGATGCGCGTGCGGATATCTGGGCGGTTGGCGTCACGCTCTATGAGCTGCTTGCCTATCGCCGCCCCTTCGTGGGTGACAGTGAAGCGGAGCTGATGTTCCACATCATCTACGAGAGCCCTGACGATCTGAAGAGTCTCTCACCCGAATGCATCGACGAACTGGTGCCTATTGTCAACAAGATGCTGGCGAAGAAGATAGAAGATCGCTATCAATCCATGGAGGATGTCCTCCACGCGCTCGAGCCGATCTGGAAAGCCGCGCAGCAAACGACGGTCTCCGGCCTGTTGGCTGATTGCAGGGATTTGGTTGCCGCGAAGGACCTGCAGCGGGCCCAGGCTTTGCTCAAAAAAGCTCTGCACATTGACATCGGCAACACCCAGGCTAAGACCATGCTTGAAAGGGTCACCGCGGAGCTCCGCCGCACCGAAATTCTGCCCAGGATTCAGGATCACTTGAGCCGCGGCGAAGGTTTCTTGAAAGCCGGTCAACTCCGCGAAGCCAGGGCCGAGGCGCAAGCGGCGCTGGGTTTGGATTCGAAACATGAACTAGCGCAAAAGCTGCTCGCGGACGTTGAGGCCGCGGAGGCCAAAGTGCAGCAACTGGAGCAGCGGCTCCGCCTCACGAAACAACGCCTGGCGGAAGGAGCACTGACGGAGGCCGCTGCCGCATTGAACCAGGCTCTCGAACTCGACAGCAACAGCGCTCAGGGGCAGGAACTAAAGAGACAGCTCGACGAAGAGTGTAGCCGCCGCGAGAAACGCAAGAAACTTAGCGAAATCCTGCATCGTGCCCGCACTCTCTGGACCGAGCTGAACTACGACGAATGCCTCAACATCCTCGCCAGCGCATTGCAGGAATTTCCCAACGAGGCGGAATTGAAGAAACTGCAGGACACCGCCAAAGCCGACCAGGCCGAGCAGCAGAAGCAACGCCGCATGGCCGAAGTGCGAAAGCTGCTTGGGCAACAGAACTTTGCGGAAGCCGGCACAGCCCTCGATGCGCTCGTCAAGGAATATCCGCAGGATACGGCCATCAAGAATCTGCAAAACCTCGCGTTGCAGGAGGAACAGGAACAAAAGCGGCAGAAGCGGCTCGAGTCGGAAATTGCTGCGCTCCGCACGTTGCTTGGAGCAGGGAAGTTCAGGCAGGTCGTCGCCAAAGGCGAGCCGCTGGCGCAGGAATTCCCGCAGGAATATGAACTTCGCGAGCTGGTCAATTTTGCGCGTGGCGAGGTGGCCCAGATCGAGCAGAAGCGCAGGGAGGAAGAACGGGAAAAGCAGATTCAGGGCTTCCTGATGTGCGAGCGCTATGGCGAAGCGCTTGACACTGCGTGCAAGGCGATTGAGGAATTTCCCAAACACGATGGCTTCCGCAAGCTCGCAGCCGAAGCGGAAGCATTGAAGAAGGAACACGACGACCGCGAGCGGGCTCGCACGGAAATGCAGCGGCGCATCAGGGAGATCAGCGGCAAGATCAATCAAGAAAAGATTACCGATGCCATCGAAATTGCTCAGCAGACCATGGAGACGCTGGGGGCTGATCCCAACGTTACCCAATTGCTGCAAGGGGCAGAAGAGAAAAAGCGCAAAAAGGACGAGCAGGAGCAGAAGGTCGCCGCTTTGCAGACGCTCGTGGACCGCGGCGATCACGCGGGTGCCACGCGGCTCTTCAACGAAGTGATGGCCACGCAGGTTCTCCAATCCTCGGATCCCCGCGTGCAGGAACTCCGCGGTAAGATTGCTTCCATCGTCCCCGCGAAAGCACCCAGCGGCGCACCGCGTTCTCCGGCGGCGAAAACAACTATTTCCAAGCCGCCGACCCCGAAAGAAAAGCCCCTCACAGCCAAACCGGCGCTGCCCACGGACACCACACAGCTCCCTGGCAACGCGTCACCAAGCGGCGGAGGTACACTTTCCTCGGCACCGAAAGTCACGGGTCCAGCCGATACCAGGCAGGCTCCGCACCGCGAAACGCCGCCTGCCAAGCCTATGGCCCCCGGCGGGGAGCGGCCGAGTCGTGGAGCTGACGCCGCGGATGCCAGCGTCGTTGCTGGCGATCCGTCCCGGCCAGGTACCGCTACCAAGGCCATGGAACGCCCGCAAAGGGCCGCAGCTCTTCCGGCAACAGCCGCGTCGCCCGCAAGGTCCAAGCTTGCGGCGGGCCCTGTTGCGCAGGTCATGCCCCTGCTGCGTCAACCCGTGGTGCTCGGCGGCGCCGCTGCCGCCCTCCTTATCCTTATCGTTACCAGCGTTTGGATTTACAGGAGCTCAAGCGCCTCCGCCTCGAGCAAAGAGCTCAAACTCAAGCAGCAAGCGGAAGAGCTCTGGCAAAATCGCCAGTTTGATCAGTCTGAACAAATCTGGCAACAACTTGCCGCCACCAAGGGCGCCTTGCAAAAAGAAGCCGCCGATCAGGCCGCACAAATCGCGCAGAAACGAACGCAGGATCAGCAACAATTCGATAGCGGCATGGCTATGCTCGCCGACAAGAAAGATTGTGTCGCTGCACGGCAAGCCTTCCAGGCCGTCGTAGACGCCAATCTGTGGCACGCCGAGGAAGGCGCGCATGAACTGAGCGAAGCGAAAGCCTGCGCCAACGCGCTCGACATTCACCGGCAGGAGCAGGATCAGTTTGATCAGGGCGTGACGTTTTTCCAGGCCAATGATCTCGAAGGCGCCCGCAAGGCCTTCCGTAGTATGCTCGACCTAAGTGTACCTGGGTCTGCGCTCAAACCGCAGGCGGAAAGCTACCTCGCCAAGATTCGGCAAACCGGTAACGACGAAAAGATTTACGCCACGGCCGTACAAGATTTTAAGGATGAGAAATTCGCTGAGTCCCGCGATGGCTTCCAGGATTTGCTCAAGCGCAAAGGCGTGAGAACGGGCGAGGCCAAGAAGCAGTTCGTTGCAGCGGAGAACGCGCTCAACACGGTGAATGCGGTTGAAAATCTCATCAAGAACGGGGCTTTCCGCTCAGCAAAGGCGCAACTCGATTCGACCGCGCAGTGGAGCAAGACCCACGAACGACTCACCAATGAGTTGCGTACTGGCCAACAGCAACAGTTCGAGTCGCTTCGCAGTAATGCGCAATCCGTCGAGAGCAAGGGCGATCCGGCGGGAATTCAACGCGCGCTCGACGACCTCCACGGATTCGAAGGGCGCGCGGAGGACGCCGTCATTCTGGCGTCCTGCAAGGAGATCGAGAAGAAGCTCAATGCGGCCTACACTGCGGCCAGCGAAAAGGCGGGCGATAAAGCCGCTTTTGACGCCGCGGTCCTGCGCTTCAACCAAGCGCAGCAGAAGAAGGATATTGATGCGCTCAACCGGCTGATTCCGGAATTTCAAAAGATCGCGAACGGAACGGGCATTTACCGCGTCGCAGCGGCGCAATACGTCAGCTCGACCATCCCCGCTGCGATCCAGACGCTTGCTGGCAAAGTCGTAGTACCTGCACTAACCTGCGGACCCGGCAAAGCTGGACCGCAGGTTCCGTCGGCCAGCGGGACCGTTTCTTGCGCGGACCTGGATGGGCCTCCGGCCCTGCAATGGGTGGGCGTTGCCACCGTGGATTTTCCAGATGCCGCCAAGCAGCCAGGCAAATTGCCTTATACGCTTACCGTCATCGTCACCGTGGAACCCAACGGCAACGTGAAAGTGGATAAAGAGGGCGATCCGGACAAGGACTTCTTCAAGAAGGTCAAAGACGCTTCCAAGCACTGGAAAACCACGGAGCCAAGGTCTCACGGCAGGCCCGTATCCGTTCGGATTCCACTTACCATAACATTCCAAAGATGAGGCCGACCGAGACCAGTCAGACTTGTTACGATTCGCAACGCAAGGTCACCTAGCAAAACTACCTAAATTCGAACCCTCAGACCGCCATTCGACATAGATCGCTTATCGATTATGTTCTGCTGGGGTACGGTGCTGCGACGGACGCTCCGGTTGCGCGCTAGTGTTGCGCTTAATCTCCACCATGACGGATTGCACCAGCTGTTTAGCGTGGTCGAGTTCCTGAGTAATCATGCGCAGGTCCATGGCGGGGAGGGTGGGGTTACGCTGACTGGTGCAGTAGACGCCGTGCTGGCCGACGAGGACAAGAGCGTTGGTCATCCGGTCAAGGGCAACGGCAAGGCGGCCGCGTTCGCGCCCATACATTTGTTCGAAGCGTTCGAGATCTTCCTGATGTTCTTCGAAAGCGTTCATAAATTGCACCCCTACTCTCTACCGAGCTGCTCCCATGCGCAAAGTGCGTCAACGAGCTCGGTGGCGGCGATGAGCAGGCAAACAAGAAAAGTCTCTGCGGTTTGCAAGCTCACGCGACGAAGCTCGGTTCGCTTGGGCACGATAGGAGCACCTGTCGTAGTGCCTCTCCAACTCCTTACCGCGCTCAGGGTGGTTAAGGTGAGCCTGTGCTGCAGGCACGTTGCACATCGGGCACATAGAACACGCACTCAACTTTACCGCATGCGACGCGCAGCACATAATCCGCTGAGCCACTAGCACAGCGCTCTCGTGAGTTACTTGTGGCGTGAATTTAAGAGTTGAGCGGTTTGTGGTCCGCTTCCCCACCGCAACTTGGAAGGGAACGGCTGGAGCAGCGTGAAAAATGCGACGATCCGACCTGGTGCAACATAAGGAGAAGGACAAAGGGGCAGTGATGCGCACCTCGCAAATTGTGTTCGGAGAGAGGCAGCACCTGTTGCGTGTGCTGGACTCCCTGGAAGGCACCGATCTTCCGATAGCCCGCATGCAGCAGGAACGGCACGTGCTGGAAGATTTGATCCACGCGCGGACGAAAGAGCTGAATCAGATTAATACCGCGTGGGACGAGAAGATCGGCTTAGTGCTGAGCGCAGACGCGAAGCCGGAGATGCTGGAGAAGCTGGTCCGGCAGGCACCCGAAGAGGATTTTTATTTGCTACGGCTGATCAGCGAGCATCCGCGCGCGAACGCCAAGACGTTGGGCAAACTGGCGAAACACCCCTATGGAGCGATTCGCGAGAATGTGGCACGGCATCCCAATGCGGATGCGCCCACGCTCACCTGGCTGAGCAAAGACCGCAGCCAGCCGCTGTGGTACCTGGTGGCATTTAATCCGAACACGCCGACGCTGCTGCAACGGCGGCTGCGCGACCGGCTCAAGAGACTGGGCGAAAATCAGGTTTCTGCTCGATAAGCCGATTTCACTCCTTGCAGCTCCTCGTTTCGATAAGAGTTCGTGTGTCGCATTGCGGCGCGATAGTAGAATGGCGCCCGCGCCGCATTCGTGGGCACTCACCGCTGAGCGTGCAAGATAACCATGACAAATGAGTTGAACGCAGGACCGCCGGAGCGGCCGCTTCTTCGCGGGCGCAGATGGCTCGTCTTGGCGACTTCGCTGGCGATAACGGTGCCGTGTTTTTGGCACCGGCAGGTTGAAGCCGGGGATCTGGGGAGCCATGTGTACAACGCGTGGCTAGCGCAACTGATTGAGAAAGGGCAAGCACCAGGCCTGTACCTTGTGCGGCAATGGGACAACGTGCTGGTGGACTGGATGCTGTTGCATACGGCGAATGTCTTCGGATTTACGGCGGCCGGGAAGATCGTCGCTGCTGGTTGCGTACTGGTTTTCTTCTGGGGTGTGTTTTGCCTTGTCGCTGCTGTTAGTGGGCGAACTCCGTGGGTTTTGGCGCCGTGCATCGCGATGTTGGCTTACGGTTATTCGTTCAACATGGGGTTTTTGAATTACTACGTTTCGATTGGCCTGGCGGCGCTAAGTCTGGCACTGCTTGGGCGGGGAAGGGGAGTCCGGCGGGCGGTTGGAGCTGCCCTTGTTCCGTTGGTGGTGCTGGCTCATCCTCTCGGATTGGCCTGGTTGATCGCAGCGGGCGTTTACGTCGGGCTTCGGGGTGCCCTACCGAAATGGTGGAAGCTTTGTGTCCCCGCCACGGCAGTGTCGTTTCTGTTTTTCGTGCATTGGTACCTGGCGAATCGCGTGAAGTTCCCCGTGGATTGGACACACGAACCGTTTTATCTGCGGAACGGGGCCGACCAGTTGACGCTGTATGGCTTGCGGTATTCATGGTTGACCTGGGCTGCACTCGGATTCGGGGTGGTTTGCGTCATAGCGGAGTTGACTTCGCGGGCGCGAGAAGTTTCCTTCTGGAAAGCGGTGTGGCTGCCCGCAGAGTTGTATTTTGTTTCGGTACTCGGGGCAGCCCTTATGCCGGAGAATTTGCGGCCCTCGGAAACGGGGGGATGGATTGGCTTGCTTGCGTCGCGGTTAACGACGCTGGTGGCGATTTCTGGACTGGGCCTGCTGAGTTGTCTGCGGCCGCGAAAATGGCACCTCGTAGGTTTCGGGGCTTGCGCGCTGATCTTCTTTTCGTTTTTGTATCAAGACACGCTGATCCTGAACGATATGGAAGCGAACGCGGAGCGACTCGTGGCTGAGCTGCCGTTTGGCACCAAGGTGCTTTCGACGATCTGGGCGCAGCCGGAGTCGCGAATTACATTCATCAGCCACTTCGTAGACCGCGCTTGCATTGGGCGCTGCTTCAGTTATGCGAACTATGAGCCAGCGTCGGGCCAGTTTCGAGTCCGGGTGTGGCTAGGGAGCCCAGTGGCCAGCGCGGTAGAGGACGACGCAGAGGATATGCAGGCAGGGGAGTACGAGGTGCAGGATCAAGATCTGCCGATGAAGGAAATTTATCAGTGCGATGCACGGGACCCGACTAAGCTGTGCATACGGGATTTAGCGGGGGGAGAGAAAAACGGGCGGCTGGGGCCTGCACCCCCTGACGAGTGAGGGCGCGTTCGCAGCATAGAGGGCCGAGAATGTCTTGCTCATCCAGAAGCCTTTTACAACTTTGAAACCGTTGCGCGAGCGGAGACACCCTCTAAGCGCCGCAGTGGCGCCATCTTGCGAAAGTGGCTCCAAAATGGCCGGTAGACAATTTGGCTCTTGTAGCAGGCCAATTTCGTGTAAAATTGGCTCACGGTGAGAGACCAATGTTGCCGCTCCATCTGCAGCCTGAGAGCCACGTTCCCCTCTATATCCAGCTGCGCGATCAGCTAAGGTCCTTGGTTCATGCGGGAGATTTGCGTCCGGGCGACCGGATTCCAGCAAGCCGCGAACTGGCGACAATGCTGGGCGTGCACCGCACAACGGTCGCGAATGCGTACGCGGAGCTGGAGTCGGAGGGGCTCATTCAAGGGCATGTCGGGCGCGGAACGTTCATCAAAGGCAATGGGAATGGATTGAAGCTAACGCCGCCGCCGCCACCGGTCATGAACGGAGGCGAAGGGATTCGGTGGGAGTTGTTGTTCGCCGATGAGCGCGGCGAAGAGGTGCTGAGCCGGCTGACGGCCAATGTATCTGAGAACACGCTTTCGTTCGTGATGGCGTGTCCTGCGGAGGAGTATTTTCCGATTGAAGAGCTGCAGATGTGTGTGAATGCGGTGCTGCGGCGTGAGGCCACAGATGTGCTGCGGCTGGGACCGTCGGACGGGTACCGGCCTCTGAAAGAGGCATTGCTGGAGTTGCTGCGTGGCGAGGGTCTTTCGGCCAAGGACGAGAATTTGCTGATTACGGACGGTTGCCAGCAGTCGCTCGATCTTATCAGCAAGGCTTTCGTGCGGCCGGGCGACTCAGTGATTCTCGAGAACCCGGCGTATCCGGGCGCGGTCGCGATTTTTCATGGCGCGCGGGCGCGTTGCCTCGCGGTACCGATGCAAACACGGCTAGAACCCGGGGCGGTGCTTGGCCTTGACGTGGAAGCGCTGGAGGCTACGCTGGCGGCGAATCGCGTAAAGCTGATTGTCCTGACGCCGGATTTTCAAAATCCAACCGGCAGCTCGATGCCGCTCGCTTCGCGGCGCAGAGTTCTGGAACTGGCAGGAAAACACCAGGTTCCCGTGGTGGAAGACCACATTTACGCGCGATTGCATGCGCGCGATGAGCGCGTCCCTTCGCTCAAACAACTCGATCGCGCCAATCTCGTGATTCACATTGACAGCTTTGCGAAGGTGGCCTTCCCGGGGTTGCGCGTGGGCTGGATTGTTGCGCCGCCCACAGCCATCGAGCGATTGCGCATCGTAAAGCAGACGACGGACTTACACACCGACCAGTTGGCGCAGGCGACGCTGGCGGAGTTTCTGCGGCGAGGCATGTTCACGAGACACTTGGCAAAAATGCGCAAAGTCTATTCCTCGCGGCTGGCGGCGCTGGACGAGGCACTGCGCAAGCATATGCCGGAGGGCACGCGTTGGACGAAGCCAGACGGAGGGATGTGTTTATGGCTGGAGCTGCCTGCCGGTTTTGATGCGACCGAACTTTTGATTCACGCGAAGGAACGGTCTGTGTTGTTCGCACCCGGGCGTTATTTTTACGTGCAGAATCCATTGCCAAATACGCTGCGTTTCGGTTTCGCACGGCTTGATGAAAAACAGATCGCGCGCGGAGTTGCGACTCTGGCGGAGTTGTTGCGCATCGAGATAAAAAAACGACAGCGCGGAGTGCGGCGAGCGGAGCGAAGCCGGGTGGCGCTCGTTTGAGGTAAAGCAAAGGAAGGCAAATTCCCGAGGTCTGCGAAAATTGGCTGACAAAATTGCGCTGGCGCCGAATCCACAGAACAAATGCTTTGGCTGCGGCGGAGCGAACGCCGGCGGGATGAAGTTGACCTTTGAGCAGGACAATGAACATCGGCGTATCGTAGGACGGTTTGTTTTGGGCGAGGCCTACCAAGGTGGCGGAGGGATGGCGCATGGCGGAATCATCGCTCTGCTATTGGATGAGGCGATGGGCAAGGTCTGCCGCTTCCGGAATGTCCGCGCGGTAACGGCCGAACTAACGGTCGAGTACTTGAAGCCGGTGAAGGTGGACCAAGAGATCGTTGTGGAAGGCTATGAGACGGATCATAGGGGCCGCAACCTGTTCCTGGCGGGGGAAATACGGGATGGAGTTGGCGATGTTCTGGCGCGGGGGCGGGGACGATTCGTGGTGCTGGGACAGAGGCAACAGGCTGAGTGGGGGTAGCCTTGGTTGAGGACTTTGAGGCGCGGGCAAATTCGAGATTTGCTGACGAGAGGAGCAGGGAAATGCATGCGAAGAAAGTGAACGGCAGCGGCAACGCGAACACGGGGTCCAACGAGTGGCGCGTGAAGGTTGGACTGGCAGAGATGCTGAAGGGCGGCGTGATCATGGATGTGACCAACGCCGAGCAGGCCAAGATAGCGGAGAAGGCCGGGGCTTGCGCGGTGATGGCGCTGGAGCGCGTGCCGTCGGATATCCGCAAAGAAGGCGGTGTGGCGCGCATGGCGTCCATCAAAATCATCCGCGAGATCATGCATACGGTGAGCATACCGGTGATGGCTAAAGTGCGCATCGGGCACTTTGCGGAGGCGGAGGTTTTGCAGGCGCTGGAAGTAGATTTCATCGACGAAAGCGAAGTACTGACGCCCGCCGATGAAGAGCATCACGTGTGGAAGCATGACTTTCGTGTACCGTTCGTCTGCGGTGCACGCAACTTGGGAGAAGCCCTGCGGCGGATTGCCGAGGGCGCTGCAATGATCCGCACGAAGGGCGAAGCCGGATCGGGCAATGTGGTGGAAGCGGTGCGGCACATGCGCACTATCGTCAGCCAGATGAAGAAGCTGACGATGCTGCGGGATGACGAATTGATGCACGAGGCAAAGGAGTTGGGTGCACCGCTGGAACTGGTTCGGCAGGTTGCGAAAACAGGAAAGTTGCCGGTGCCGAATTTTTCAGCAGGCGGAATTGCGACTCCTGCGGATGCCGCCCTGGTTCGGCGGCTCGGCGCGGAGGCGGTTTTCGTTGGATCGGGCATTTTCAAGTCGAGCGACCCGGATGCACGCGCGAAAGCGATCGTGAAGGCCACAACCCACTTTGAGGATGCAAGGGCAGTTCTTGAGGCACATGAGGAGCTAGGCGAGGCGATGCCCGGGATCGATGTGCGCCAACTCGAGGAAAAGGACCTGCTCTCGACGCGCGGTTGGTGAGGAAAAGCGCAGTGCTGTTGAACTTCGCTCAAACAGGGCAGCACGTTATGCCCTTACAAGGGCACGGAGTGGACGAAGTGAAGATCGGGATTTTGGCGGTTCAGGGAGATTTTGAGGCACATGCAGCGATGCTCTCGGGGATGGGAGTGGAGACCGTCGAGGTTCGCACCGCGGAGGATCTGGAGGGCTGCGACGGTCTGATTCTTCCCGGTGGCGAGAGTACCACCCAGTTGCAGTTCATGCAGGAGGAGGGGTTGTTTGAGGCCGTGAAGCAGTTTGCAGCGGATGGCGGAGCGATTTTCGGGACGTGTGCGGGAGCTATTCTGCTGGCAACCCAAGTAAAGAATCCTCCGCAGGCCTCGCTGGGCCTGCTGGACATGACCGTACTACGAAACGGGTATGGGAGGCAGGTCGCGAGCGACGTGGTTCGCGGCACCAGCACGCTCAAAAAAGAGCCGCTAGAAATGGTCTTCATACGCGGGCCGGTCATCGAGCGAGTTGGGCCAGAAGTCGAAATTCTGGCGGAATTTGCGGGCAAACCGGCGCTTGTGCAGAAGGGGCGCATCATGGCGGCGGGCTTTCATCCCGAACTCACCGACGACGCAACAGTGCATCGGCACTTCCTGGAGTTGGTAGAAAAGAAGTCTTCGCAGCCCGCGCTTTCCCGCTAAGAGTTCCGCGCAAGACACGTTCGTAAGAGTTGCGCTTCTTGCAGTCAACACTCATCCCGGCTAGGCTTGTTGCTGGGAGAGAGCGGGCGTGGCAAGTTGTGGCCGGACCAAGGTGTTGTTCGTGTGTCTCGGCAATTCCTGTCGCAGTCCCATGGCCGAAGCAATCGCTGCACATATGGCTTCCGATGTTATGGAAGCCTCCAGTGCTGGGTTAGCGGCGCTCGGTCATGTCGAATCCATGACCAAGGTGACGCTCGCGAAAAACGGCTATCCGACCGACGGCTTGCGATCCAAGCCCCTGCGGCTCGAGGACCTAGAAGAGGCGCACATCGCCATCAACATGACCGGGCGGTCCGGTATTCTCATTCCCCGCGAGCCGTCCAAAGTGGAAGACTGGGATGTCGAAGATCTTTACGGCAGCGATAGCGAAACCCATCAGAGAGTGTTCAGGGACATTGAGCGTCGCGTGACGCGGTTGGTTGACAACATGCGCGAATCAAAAGCCAAGGAGTGCGTGGCGGTGCACTTCAGGAACAGGGGAAGCGGCCAGCCCTAGCTTG
>Ga0187779_10001626_pt1 | contig 13985 bp, 9 predicted proteins | sample 1015_Q2_SP10_10__FD_132435 | JGI IMG/M metagenome (GOLD analysis project Ga0187779, IMG submission 132435) | Tropical peat soil microbial communities from peatlands in Department of Meta, Colombia - 1015_Q2_SP10_10_MG | ecosystem: Environmental > Terrestrial > Soil > Wetlands > Peat | place... | reverse complement strand
CATGGAAACAGACATCACGCCCGATGAGCTTCTCGCCGATGCCGAAAAAGATCTGCACGACGTGCGCGGTGAAATGCTAGGCCTCGCCCTGCCCATGCATCGCCAGATGTATCCGGGTCATGGCGACCACTCCGACCTTCCAGGTGAAGAACGCGAGAACAAGATCATCAGCGAGGTGCTTTACAACATCTCCCTCGAGCATCCCCGCCGCGATCAGCTCCAGCAAACGATCGAGTCCGATATCGTAAGCATCACCCAGTTCATTCGTGACAAGAAAATCGTCTCGCTCCCCACACGCGACAATTTGAAAGTGATGCCTACGCCGCCTTATATGCGCGGCATCTACTCGGTGGCGGGGTTCGCCAGCGCACCACCGCTCGAGCCGAAGGCCGAAGCTGAATTCTGGGTTACGCCGATCGATGCATCCGTCCCGGAAGAAAAAGCTGAATCCAAACTGCGCGAGTACAACAACTACGCGCTCCAATGGCTCACTCTACATGAGGGTCTTCCCGGCCATTACGTTCAAGCTGAACACGCCAACAACATTGAGCCGGAATCGCGCCGCCTGGTGCGTGCTCTTTTTGGCAATGGTGCCTACGTGGAAGGCTGGGCCGAATACGGCGCCCAAGTCGTGATGGACGAAGGCTTCCTCAACCACGACCCCCGCTTCCGCATGGTCATGCGGAAGATCCGGCTGCGCCTTCTCGCCAACACCATCTTGGATATTCGCTTGCAAACTATGGGGATGACCGACGAGCAAGCCATGAACCTCATGACAAAGGATACGTTTCAGACGCAAGCTGAAGCGGAAGGGAAATTACAGCGTGCCAAGCTTGAGTCCGTGCAGCTCGCCACCTACTACGTCGGTTTTCGTGAATGGATGGCCCTGCGCAAGAAATATCAGGACGCGGCCGGTGCGAGTTTCGACATGCTCAAATACCATAATCTCGTTCTTGATCAAGGAGCGCTTCCTGTGCCCGAAATCGCCAAGCTCGTCCTGCACACGGCGCATTAGACGTATTGGGCGTCTTCCGTCACTTCAACGGTTCCTCCCTGGTGCGATGACGTGATTCTCCTGAACTCCTCTGTCATCAACACGGTGCCTCGCAAGGGGTTCCGGGCAAGAGTATCGTGGCCGATTTACAAGGACCATACCAATCGTTGAGGTGGACTCAGGCAGGACGCGTCGCAAAACCAACAAGATGCTTCCTACCCCAAGCCCGCTTACGCATGGTACGTACTGAGCGTCCTGACATTCGTGTACATTTTCTCTTGCATCGACCGTCAGGTCTTCAACATGCCAGTCGGTCCGGTGCGCCGCGACCTGCACGTCGTTGATACCCAGATGAGCCTGCTCATAGGAATTGCCTTTGCGGTGTTTCAAGGCGGGAAGAAACACACCGTCGGCGAAGGGCGAAGCATTGCTCGGAATGGAACTGCCTCAGAAGGTAAGAGCATTGCAGCATAGGAGTTTGCGCTACTCAAGATTATCTCTAAGCGCTTGAAAGGCCGTGGCTTATTAGGTGGCAATGCACGCTGAATCTGGGCGGAGATGGCAACTCGATTGCTGTCCCAATAGACGGCTTCCGCCGCTTTCGTGACGCCCGATGTGTGGATGATCTCCTCGAGAGATCGCTCGAATCGGTCGGGGGCAAAAGGAGAAACAAATGAGAAAGGCATATTCCAAGCCGGGCCTAAAAGCGTTGGGGCTGCTCCGCGCCATCACCAAGTTCAGTTTCCAAGCTCCACCTGCTTGATCTCCTCGTGATTGGTTCTGTGTTGACAAACACGCGACCAGTTGAGTTCTCAGGAACGTAGCTGTGCTAGCTCTGCGATAGAATTGGGGAATTGAATGTCGGGGCAGGGTGGTGGGAAGGGGGAAGTCCGGAAGCGCTCTTTTCCACTGCCCTTTGCCCACGGCGAGGGACTTACCCTAGCGCCGCCAGGTACAGGTCGAGCCCAGTCTCACAGCTAGACCGCTGGGCGGAGTTGGATTGTGGATTCAAAGCCCAGGCAGATCACCGCATTTTGCACCTCACGTCGACGACTTCACCTCATTCCAGCAAGCCCCAATCGCCACTGGATGCAGCAAACCGAGAATCATTTTGCGAATCGCTGCTTGCCGTTGCGAATTGCCAATCAGATCGGCTGGTTCATCTTAAGTGATGTCGATATTTCAGTGATCTGGAATGGCACCAATGGCGCCGGCGGACTTCGCATTACGACACCAAGTGGGAAGAATCTCGAGCACGTCCAAAGTCATTTTGGCTACGGAATCCTGACGTGGAGGATTCCCTATCTGTTCAGGACCCCACCTGAATACAACCTCTATGTGAGGGGACCCACAAACACGCCCAAAGACGGTATCTGCCCGCTCGATGGTGTAGTGGAAACCGATTGGGCGGTGGCTTCGTTCACCATGAACTGGAAGATGACCTGTGTCGACGTGCCGGTTTCTTTCAAAGTAGGCGAACCGATTGCGATGATTATGCCCATACGGCGCGGCGAAATTGAAGCGTTTGAAATCACGATGCGTGATATCGGAGCTGACCAAGATCTTCAACGCGAATATTCAGCTTGGTCTGAGAGTCGAAGAGAATTCTTAAAAGCACACCGGGCAGCGAAACGAGGGCGCCCGACATGGCAAAAGCATTATTTTATGGGCAACACCGTAATCGGCACCACATTTACGGATCACCAGACCAACCTGAAGGTAAGGGAGGTTATTGATGAAACCGGGGTCCCTCTGACACCTGTTTCCTCTGAGGCCGTGACGGGCAATGTCGGTACGAAGCACCGGGAGCAGCGGGTCGTGGAGCAGGCGATTCGGTTATTGTTGCGCCGAATGAAGTCGGCTCTAAGCCTGCGAAAATGGAAGAGCCTTGTTTTAGAGCGTTAGGTAGCCCCAACTAACGTTCACAACGTTCACCATGTTCACTACCCGAGGACCCTGTCCTATTCGAGCCCTTGCCGCGCAAACGAGCATTAGCTGATGGAAGGTGTTTGACGATCACAAAGCCAGCACGATTCCCACTCTATTCCGAATCAGCGCATGACGGACTCCGAATCTGCATTCCTTCCCGGCAGCATGATTCGCACCACGTGTAGCCGCAGGCAGTTTCTAAATGAGTCTCACGCTGCTTTCAGTTCAGAGGTGCAGTGCGGACACCGAGTCGCTTTCAGAGCGATTGTTGACAAGCAAAAGGGACAGTCCTTCGTTGTCACGGGAGGCGTCTCTTCACGCTTCAGCCGATTCACCTGCCGAATAAGCATGAAAACGGCAAACGCTACAATCAGAAAATCAAACGTGGCGTTGAGGAACGCGCCGTAGTTAATCGTCGCGGCGCCCGCAGCCTTCGCTTCGGCTAACGTGGCGTAGGCATGCCCGGAAAGGTTGATGAACTTGGCCGAAAGATCCGAGTGGCCTCTCAAGAGGCCGACAGGCGGCATTAGAATGTCGGAGACAAACGAGCTGACAACTCTTCCGAAGGCGGCACCAATGATGATACCGACTGCCATGTCAATCATGTTGCCGTGCACCGCAAATTCCCGAAACTCCTGGAGAACGGAACCACCTCTTTTGCCCAATAGCGCCTTTGGACTACCCAGGTGGGCCATCCCAACGCTCTCAAGAATCGGATCCTTTGTCGTGGCCTTCGCAACACCTCTCAAAATGCAATTCTTCCCCTCCATCTTTCGAAGGCATTCGTTAAATGCCCGGAGTCTTGCTCAGAAGGGTGCACACCTAAAAGCCTGAACGTCCCGAGGGGTTCATCTCATCAAATACTTGCAGCACCTGCTGTGGCCGCGCCCTCACAACGAGGTCATCCGTCAGGTTCACCCACCGGATCTTGCCCGTCGCATCGATCAGGAATTCTGCTGGCCGTGCGATATCCGCACCGTCGACTCCTCCGCGCGGGTGCACCAGGTCCCAGCGGCGGATCACCTCTTCGCTCGCGTCGGAAAGAATTGGGAATGTGTAGCCCTGCGACTGGCGCAGCTTTTCCGAATCCGCAGGCGAATCCACGCTGATGGCAATGACTCGAATCTTACGAGACTCAAATTCCGGTAGCGCCTTCTCGAAGCTCCGCAACTCGGAGTTGCAGAACGGTCACCAGTATCCGCGGTAGAAAATCAGCAGCACCGCAGCGGTCCTTCCCTCTCTGGTCGTGGAGCTGACAGTGCCATTCGGCGAGAAAGGTGAACTCAGCAGCCCCGACAAATCCACAAGATTGTTCTTCGAATCGGGCAGCGTAAAATCTGGCGCAATCTGTCCTACCTGCGGCGCGCCAGGCGAAGCCGGAAGTTGCCGCGCCGCTACGAAAATCCCATAGGCGAAAAATCCCACAAACGCGACCAACACAACTCCCAGGACGCTGCCGAAGATCTTGCCGCGATACGCGTCCGGCCTGCGAAACGCGCGCGCGATGCCAACGCCGAGCAGCACTAGGCCCAACACGATCATGAGCAAACTCACCCAAGGAAAATCCCGAGTTGCCGGAAATTTAATAAACAACAGTGGATAGCTCAAGATTCCCGCGAGCCCTAGCACGAATCCCCACCACACGCTTGCATTCCAGCTTCGTTTCACGTCCAGCCTCCTCAAGTGCCGTCAGCCTACACTTTTATTCGACGCCTTGGCCACTGGAAAGCTGCTTCGTACCGTCCATGCACCTGGCTCGACAGTTCTTTACATGAAGACGCATGCGGGGTGTGCTGTCACTTCCACACCCCGCTTTTTTTCTCTTGCCTGTTCCGCCCCGGAATCAATCACCGATTCCGTTCTGACGAGGTTGTTGCACTTCGGGCTGCAAGAAGAGTAGGCTCTGGATGCTTTCAATGACTCAGACGGTGCTTTTCCATCGGCTCCTTGGACTCTAGTTGCCGATGTTTGCGATCTCTTCCGCTTCTTGCTAAATCGCCATGCCAGCTAGGAGAAACCCATGATGAAACGTCTGACTTCGCGCGTCGGTTTTGAGGCAGCTTGTTCTCTCGGGATCCTGTTCGTAGTGCTTTTCGTTCCCTTGGCCTTTTCTGACAACGCCAAGAAGGTTCCTGTGGGGGCTGTGGCGGCGCAGTTGACCGGGCGTCTGATTGGAAGCGGTGGGATCAACGGTGACTACGAATTCCTCTGCTATGCAACGTTTATCGAGGGGCTGGGCACCTCCCTATTTGTTGGCGATCCGTCCGAGCACACTGCCCAAATCACGCTCCGAAGCGATCAATTCCGTTTTCAAGCCTTTGCCAACGGGCAGCTCATTCATTTCGGTCGCCTGGCGTTGCCAGACGCGCCCCCCGCGCAAGTGCGGGTCTATTACATGGCATCTCCTAATCACGATTTCTCAGATCCTGACTCCTTTTCTCAAGGACAGCTTGTCGGCGTGCTACAGAGCCGCGGCATTCAAGGCAGCCTGACACCGTCCTTTGGGTTCGAGGCTTCGGGCACGCTAAACGTTGAGAGCGCTTCTGACGTTTCGATTGGAGGCAAGCGGGTGAACCTGCGGGATCTCGGAGGCTCCTTGACTGCATCCCTTCATGGAATTGCGCCCTCAGCTGGTCAATTCGGCGCAGGTGGCGCGCTATCCATTCCGCTTGACGGAGCAGTCTATTCCGCCGCTGGTTTTAGGGAAGCCTCTGAATAGTATTCAATCAAGGTGCAGCACTAGAACAGATCGGGCTTCAAGATGAAGCAGTGGGATGAGCCGTTCGCCGCAACGTAGTGTCCCGTGATAAAGCCGAGATCGTTCAGGCCCCCGGGAAATGTCTGCGCCGCGTGGGGTACGTCGAAGCTGACGTAGCTTTGGCAGTACACACTAGCCAGAAATCCATGCGTGTTACCCTGCTGGTCTTTGTAGGAACCAACGACAACTGATTCGTCATTGATGGAAACCACCAGTGTGGAAATTGCGCCGGGAAACGCAATCGACTGGATGGAGCCCTCTTTTGAGCGAAAGAAGGAGTGTGCATTGCCGGTCGCATCCAAGCTTACGCCGACCATTTCGCCGAAATTGTTAACGTCTTCCCCGTAAGTGTTTTCACCGAGGTAAGTGATAAACGCAACTTTCCTGTCACAGACTAGAAATGCTTCGCTCTGGTGTGTGTTTGGATTCGTCGCCTGTCCGGCGTAGTCTCCCAGATCGTTGATGGAGTTGATCAGGGTCTCGGTCGCACCTGGCACATCAAGCGTTTTGTATGTGCCGTCCTGCAACGTGAACCCATGAAAGTCAGTGCCCAGATATCCGCCGACGATGGTCCCTTCGTCGTTCACTCCAGCCGTTCGTGTAAAACCACCCGTATCGTTTGGATCTTTGAGGCCATTCACCACTGCTCCCTCAAGAGGCTTATAGAACCCCAGCGTGTGGCCAGACGAATCGGTATAGAAGCCAACGATCAGCCCGAGATTGGAGATCCGCGGGGCTTCCGGTGAGGAGCTTGACGACACGGCTCCCGGAACGTCGAATGAAGTTACCCGATAGCGTAGCGGGCCAATCTGTACTTGCTGGGCATGAGTCGAAATCGAACAAGTGAGAAGAGCTGCCACGAGGAGAGCCATCCAGGTTCGGCTTTTTCTGGGCATCGACACGCTCCTTTTTCTGGTATCCCCGCGGGGGCCGAGTATACAGCCAGTTGGCTTCATTGGAGAAGTCAGGACTAGAATTTCTTCATCTTTTCACATTCAGATTCTGCCACCTCTACTTTTCAGCGTCAGTCCGAATGGAACATAATTGCCTCAAGTTTTCGACTTCGCAGACTTCAACTCAACATCGTGGGCGAACGACGAGACGAAAGGCGACTATAGGTTGGTGGTGGCGATCAACTATCGGCATCAGATCGACATCTGCGCTTGGTGACTCATCGCTTCGCGAATGCACAAAGGGACCAGCGCGCTGACATCCTAAAACCCCGTGGCTTTCTTCACCGCCCGCCTTCTCGCTCGGTCGTGATCGCTTGAATCGCCTTGTTTCCCTTGACTGTGCCGGTAGGGATCTTCAGAAGTTCTCTTACATCCAGCTGCACCTTGGGGAGACGCAGTTTTCCAGCGGCGACCAACTCGAGTTCTTGATCGTCGGCTCCTTCCGCTACGAAAGGAACAAGTTTGGCTATTGGAAGGTTTCTGTCGCGGATCACGACCTCTTCGCCGCTCTTTGCGAATGTAAGGTACTTGCTCAGTTGATCCTTTAGTTTCGCCACATTTACGGTGCGCACATCGATTCTCCTACGTCATGAAGTTGACTCTGAGGCTTTGGTTCGTCGACAACGTGCTGATGCTCAAGGACTCAGAGGAAGATGGGCCAGCTATCGGCGGCTCACTGCCGGTTCGCTTCGGTCGCTCGTCAACCTGTCCGGCCATGCGCGAAGTCCCGCGCGAGGCGCGCTCTCCCACAGCTGCCGGTCGAACGTAGCCAAGATCACATCCTGGCCAACCCAATCCTGCCAAGCAAGAGCAGCAGCCAACTGGACGGCATCGTAACCACGGAGGCCATGATCCCACGCCAAGGTTTCTGCGCGAGACATCAGCGTTTCGCTGACCGGAATTCTCACGAGGTCCGGCCACTCTCGCGAGAATTTGCGCTGAGCTTGCCGCCCAGCGCGGTTGCCCAGAACGCCGAGACGTACCGCCCGCGCCAGAGCCGCACTTACTTCAGCACGGCTGATGAGCGATGTCGCGATGGCCTCAGAAGCAGCTGTGAGCATAATCAACTCTCCGGAACCACGCTCTGCCACGTACCGCTTGACGAGTGCGCTTGCGTCCAGATACAGAATCACCCGCGGCTCTCCACGAGTAGGCTAGCCACGGTTCGCCTTCCACGCACGCGAACGTTTGGTTTCGCCCTGCCCAGGCGACGACCACTCCACGAGATGGTGCCGGCGTTCTTGAGGGTTGTCAGCCGCGCCTCCAGTGAGTCCGCCTCGGGCACGAGACGGGCGACTCGATGTCCGTGTTCAGTTACGACTATTGTTGCACCCCTTCTAACCTCGTGGACGCATCTGCTAAGTTTCGACTTGAGCTCACGGATTCCGACACTGCGTTCTTTCATGGAATCCTCCTGAGTCCACATTTTATCATATGTGGTCACATGGCCCTGAACCCAGTTTTTCCCTGTGGAGCAGTGGTACAAGAACGTGCTCACGAACCCGGCGATTCGAATCGATGCGCGAGGCACAGAGGCAGAGTTCCGAGCCGCTCCCATCACTGAAGGTAAAGCGGTGAAATCGGTGATCGAGAGGTTCCGGGAGAAGTACGGAGCAGGAGACGTGAAGAAGTATTACTCAAAACTGGATGTGGCAGTTGTGGTTGAGCTACCCAGGTGAGCCGTCCCAACACCCTCAAGAATTGGGTTCTTCGCTCTTGCCATCTGGTCGTCGAGCGTGATTCGTCCCTGTTTCTTTTGAAACCGAAATCGCCCAACCTTTTCGATCTCATCCTCGGCCAGTGTCGCGAGAAAGGAATCGAAACGCCGCATCAGGTCGTCCAAGAACGCAAACCAGACGTGCACATTCTCCTTCCCCAACGATCGACGCGTAGATCGAGCACGCCACGACTCAGCAGGCAAGCGAGTTGGCGAATGATTAGAGCGGCGATCAGCCGCGAAGGAAAGACATGTCATCTCGGCTCTTCGATTCAACGCTCAACTTGTCCAACGACGATTTGAGGTGCTCGGCGACGATGTCGAGGAATTTCGTCACGCACGTCCCATGGTCACCCGGCACCACGTGGAGATCAACCTCACTCGCCACGCGACCCCACCCGACGGTCGGATCATCCGTTGCATCCCGGTGTTCGGTTGCGCGGATGAGCGTGATGCGTCCGCGGTATGGATAGGCCACATGGCTCTCCGTCAGGCGGCGATAGTGCACATGCTTTTCCTGTAGGATGCGTTCCCAGTCCGCGGCACTTTCGGGAATCCGCGCCGGTTGGGGAGTTGTCATGCGCGGGTTCCGCCGCGAGTTTCTTTGAAAGACACGCGCAAGCCATTGCGGCACCGCTTTCAACTTGTGCGCCTTTCCCCATAGGAAGGCGGCCCGCTGCTCCAGGCCTGACAACTCATCAAAGTGAATCGCCAAGCGTCGCAAACGCAGGAACCAATCCTGTCGTTCAGCGGCGTCGAGCTTCAGCAAACGAGACACCCACGCTATCAATTTATCGTGAACCCTGAAATCCACGTTTTTCGCCAATACATCAAACAAAATCAAATCGACCGCTTCTCCCTGTGCTCGCAAACGCCGCGCCATCTCGAATGCAACCAGCCCGCCGTAGCAATAGCCTCCCAGCAGGTAAGGCCCGTGCGATTGAACGGCTCGCAGAATCTCGAGGTAAGGCTCGGCCATAGACTCGATAGTCGCCGGAAGACCACAGCCGTCGAGTCCCAGCGGTTGCAAGGCATAAAATGGTTGCTCCTCACCCAAGTAGCGCGCCAGCTTCAGGCAATAGACGCCCCCGCCGGCATAATCGCCATGCAAAAAGAAAAAAGGCCTTCGAGACCCGTGAGGCTGAACCTTGACCAGCGCAGACCGCATCTGGTCTTTGTCTTGCTTGCTGATCGCGTCCGCCAAATGTTCCACGGTTGCGCACGCGAACAACGCCGACACATCGAGTTTCTTACCGTAGACTTGCTCGATCCGGTTCATCAGACGCACCGCAAGCAACGAATTCCCGCCCAGCTCGAAGAAATCGTCCCGAATCCCAATCGGTCCGACTCCTAGCAGCTCCTCCCAAATTTTCGCCAGTTGATACTGTTGCTCATTCTGAGGTCTGGCAAACGTTTCCTCCCGGGGCCCCATACGCTCGGGCGCCGGTAGCGCCCGGCGATCCACCTTGCCCGTCGGAAGCAGTGGAAGGTGCTCGAGGAACACGAACTGCGACGGCAGCATGTAATCAGGAAGCTTGCTTTTTAGAAACGCGCGCAGTTCTCCGGCATCCGCCACCCGCTCCGCGCGCAACACCACGTAAGCTACCAGGCGCTTTTCACCAGCCCAATCCTCGTGTCCGACCAGCGCGCTCGCGTCGACGGCAGGATGCTGCGCAAGCACCGCGTCGATCTCGCCCAGCTCGATTCGGAAGCCGCGGATTTTTATCTGGTTATCGACTCGGCCCAATAACTTGATATTTCCGTCCGGCAGGAAATGCCCCAGGTCGCCGGTCCTGCAAAGTCGGCCACCCCGCTCGCGGTCAAATGGATCGGGGATGAACCTCTCGGATGTAAGTTCCGGGCGGTTCAGGTAGCCGCGGGCCACACCATCGCCAGCAATATAGAGTTCGCCGGGTACGCCAATCGGCACTGGATTTCGATGCGCGTCGAGCACATACACCCGCGCGTTGGCGATGGGCTTGCCAATGGTGATGGGATAACCGCGCCGCACCAGTGTGTAGGTGGCGTAGGATGTTTCCGTAGGACCATAGAGGTTGTTGATCTTCTCGACGTTCGTGGTTGCATAGATTTGCTCCACGAGCGTCTCGGGCAGTGGTTCGCCCGCCAAGTTTACCGTCTTCACGGACGCCGGGACTCCTCTAGTACGCACAAGTTCCGCCATGGCCGAAGGCACCGCGTTGATCAGGGTGATCTCATTCTTCGTCGCCAGCATAGGCAGGTGGAGCACGTTGGGAGCCAGGATGATCTGGCCGCCCGCGCTCAGCGTTACAAACATCTCAAACATGGACACATCGAAGCACACCGACGTGGAAAACAACACGCCCGCAAGTTCCGCGGGGGTGAAGACCTCCTTTGACCACTGAATAAAAGTCACTGCGGTCTGGTGCTCGAGGGCCACTCCCTTCGGCCTACCGGTAGAACCCGAAGTAAACAGCACATAGGCTAGGTGCTCCGGCTTGACTCGGGTCGCAGGATTCTCTTGGGGTTCCCGCGAAATCGCGTCCCAGTCTTTGTCGAGACAAATTCGCTGTCCCGCGAAAATCGGCAGGTCATCCGCCAGGGACTCCTGCGTGAGTACGGCGGGCACCTTAGCATCTTCCAGAATGTGTCGCAGCCGTTCCTTTGGATAGGCGGGATCCAGCGGAACATAAGCGCTTCCCGCCTTCAAAATCCCTAGGATCCCGGCTACCAGGTCAGCCGAACGCTCGCAGTAAATTCCCACCGGCACGTCGGGCCCAGCTCCATGTTTCATCACGAAGTGAGCGATCTGGTTGGCCTTGGCGTTCAGCTCCCGGTATGTCATCCGCCGCTCTTCACCAACCAGCGCCAGCGCCTCTGGCGTCCGCGCAGTCTGTTGCACCACGAAGTCGTGAATGCAAAAACCTTGCGGATAATCCGCCGCGGTATCGTTGAAGTCGACCACGACCCGCTGAAGCTCTTCGGCGCCCAGCAGCGGCAACTGGGACAGCCGCAGCTCTGGATTCCCGACTGCCGCCTTCAGCAGCACACCGTAATGCTCCAGCATGCGCCCGATCGTGACACGATCGAACAAATCGGCGTTATATTCCACGCGCCCATGCAGCCCTTCGGGCGACTCGACGAAAAGAAACGAAACATCGAATTTGGCTGTACCGTGGTCTGGTTTGAAGGATCTCGCCACGAGACCCGGCAGGTGTAATCCCTGGCGTGGTGTATTCTGGAGCGAGAACAACACCTGAAACAGCGGGTTGTGGCTCAAGCTCCGCTCTGGATTTAACTCCTCGACTAATTTCTCGAATGGCACATCCTGATGAGCGAAGCTGGACAATGCGATCTCTTTTGTTCGGCGAACCATGTCTCGAAAGCTTGGATCGCCGGAGAGATCGATTCGCAAGGCCAACGTGGTAGCGAAAAGTCCGATGATGCCTTCGATCTCGGCATGATTCCGGTTAGCGACCGGAGTCCCAACGATGATGTCTTCTTGTCCGCTGTGGCGCGAAAGCAACGCACTGAAAGCCGCCAGTAGCGTCATAAACAATGTAGCTCTCTCGCTGTGGCCAAATTCCTTGAGTGCGACGGTGAACGAGGGGGGTAGAGTCATTTCGACACTAGCCCCGCGATAGGTTTGCACCGCGGGGCGTGCGCGGTCGGTGGGCAGGCGCAGGGTGGGCAGGTTCGCGAGCTGCTGTTTCCAGTAGTCGAGATGCTTGCTCACCATTTCGTCCGAGAGCTGCTGGCGTTGGAACAGCGCATAGTCGGCGTACTGCAGCGGAAGAGCCGGCAGGTCCACCGCGCGGCCTTCCGCCAATGCGCTGTATGCGCCGGACAGCTCGCGCTCGAATATTCCTGCCGACCATCCATCCGAGATGATGTGGTGCCACACGCGCAGCAGGATATGATCGTCTTCTCGGAGCCGGATCAGACGGAAGCGCGCCAGCGGACCGCTTTCCAGGTCGAAGGGCTTCTGCGTGGCCTCGGTCAGTAGCCTCGACAATAAGTCCTCCCTGCTGGGCGCCGGCGCAACGGAGAGGTCCACGCACTCGAGATCGAGCGCGCCATCCTCGTGCACGGTCTGTCGCGGCTCCTCGTCGATCACACTAAACGTGGTGCGCAGAACTTCATGCCGTTGGACCAGCGACCGTAAGCTCTCGCGGAGTGCTTCGATGTTGAGGGGCCCGGACAGTCGGTGCGCCCGACTCTCGTTGTAGGCCGCACTGGCGGGGTCGAGCCGCGCCAGAAACCACACGCGCCATTGCGCGTGTGTGAGAATCACGGGACCCCGCCTCTCTCGCCGAGGTATCCGTGAGCGGCCATCCGCAACGGATGCGTGCCCTTGAGCCGCGGCGCTCGTCGTGCGAAGCGTCTCGATCATTCGCGCCATGCCGGCGACGCTCGCCGCTTCCCCGAAAAGGGATTGAATCGGCAGCTCCACACCGAACAGTGACTTGACGTGCGCAAGCACCTGCGTGCCGTGCAACGAATCGCCGCCCAGCAGAAAGAAATTGTCGTCGCGGCCCACGTTGCCGACCTTCAGAAGGGATGCCCAGAGGCCGGCCAGAGCCCCCTCGAGCGGCGAGAACGGCGTAGTTCCGGCTGCCGCGCCCGAACCGGGGCTAAGCGCGGCGGCGCTATGCTCCAGGCCAAGCTGGTGGGGTAGTTCGCGGCGCAACACCTTGCCGTTCTCCGTGCGGGGTATCGAGTCGACAAAATAGATCTTTCGTGGCGTTTTCGTCGGCCCCAGGCGATTTCGAACGTGCTCGATCACCTCTGCTTCGTCCAACGCGGTGTCCGTCTGCCGCACCAGCGCCGCGACGACCTCTTCGCCGAGACTCGCATGGGGAATGCCGAACGTCGCCGCTTCGTTCACCCCTGGCAGCGACTCGATGGCGGCGTCGATCTCGACCGGCGAAATCTTCTCGCCACCCCGATTGATAATCTCCTTGATGCGACCAGAGACATAGACATACCCCTCGTCGTCGATGGTTCCCAAGTCGCCCGTGCGAAACCACTCGCCTGCAAATGACGCGGCGGTGAGCTCGGGATCATCCAGATAGCCGGGGAACACCAGCGGACCGCGAACCACCAGTTGGCCTGTCGCCTGTTTCGCGCAGATTCGACCCGAAGCGTTTATAACTGCCACCTCGTTGAGCAACGGCAGGCCTGCCGCTTCGCGCTTCCGCTGTCGCGGGGGCAATGGGTCGTGGGAGATGGCTGTCGTTTCGACTGATGAGAAGCCCACGAGAACGGGTGCTCCGAGCGCGTCTTCGAGGCGATCGATTTCCTCGGGATGAAGCTGTCCGGCGCCGGAACGCAGGAATCGAAAGCGGTTTTGTCGGAGCGTTTGGCGATATTCGGGCGCCCGTCGCAGGATGGCGCGGAGCAGCGTGAAGCTGGCATTCAAACAGGTGGGCCGGAACTCCTCGATGGCTGCAAAGAACGCGTCCAGGTCGGATTCAGGAAGGCAGACGATGGACAGGCCCGCCAAAAGCGGATTGATCAAGCCGCTGCGAAGACCGTTTCCGAGGTGGATCGGCGTCAAATGGCAACCCACGTCCTGCGGCGTGTACGCAAGCCAATCGCGTGCTGCCTTCGCGTAGAGCAGCGTCTGGCGATGTGTCGAAGGCACCAGCTTGT
>Ga0187779_10001624_pt1 | contig 13987 bp, 12 predicted proteins | sample 1015_Q2_SP10_10__FD_132435 | JGI IMG/M metagenome (GOLD analysis project Ga0187779, IMG submission 132435) | Tropical peat soil microbial communities from peatlands in Department of Meta, Colombia - 1015_Q2_SP10_10_MG | ecosystem: Environmental > Terrestrial > Soil > Wetlands > Peat | place... | reverse complement strand
TCCACCAGCTCCAGCAGCTCGGGATCGTCCACCATGTCGCACTTGTTCAGAAACACCACGATGTACGGCACGCCCACCTGACGCGCCAGAAGAATGTGCTCCCGCGTCTGCGGCATCGGACCATCGGTGGCCGCCACCACCAGAATCGCCCCGTCCATCTGCGCCGCGCCCGTGATCATGTTCTTCACGTAGTCGGCGTGACCGGGGCAATCGATGTGCGCGTAGTGGCGGTTCGCCGTCTCGTACTCGACGTGCGACACCGCGATGGTGATCCCGCGCTCGCGCTCTTCCGGCGCGTTATCGATCGTGTCGAAGGCCCGGAACGACACCTTCGGATTGTTCTTGCTGAGCACCTTGGTGATCGCCGCCGTCAACGTCGTCTTGCCGTGGTCGATGTGCCCGATCGTCCCCACGTTTACGTGCGGCTTAACTCGCTCGAATTTCTCCTTCGCCATATCTCTCTCCGCTCCAGTAACGTTCCTGCGCTATTTCTTGCCCTTGTGCCCGTTAGACCCGGTAACGATGGTTTCCGCGATATTCGGCGGCACCTGCTCGTAATGTGAGAAATGCATCGTGAAGCTGCCGCGGCCCTGCGTCTTGCTGCGAATATCGGTTGCATACCCGAACATCTCCGCAAGCGGCACCTGCACGTTGATGATTTCGCTCCCCGAGCGCGATTCGCGACCCTGCAACTGGCCGCGCCGCGAGTTGAGGTCGGAAATCACCGGTCCCATGTAATCTTCGGGAACCACAACCTCGACACGCATGATCGGCTCAAGCAATTTCGGGCTCGCGCGGCGGCACGCTTCCTTGAACGCCATCGATCCCGCAATCTTGAACGCGATTTCCGAGCTGTCTACTTCGTGGTAGCTGCCGTCGATCACCGCGACCGCGACGTCCACCATTTCGTAGCCAGCGAGGACGCCGTTTTCCATCGCTTCGGCGACGCCGTCCTCGATCGGGGGAATGAATTCCTTCGGAATCACGCCGCCGACGATCTTATCGATGAACAGGAGCCGGTGCTCCTTGTCGAAGCGCCATTTGCCGCCCTTGCCCGCGACTTGCTTGGCGAGCTCGTCAAGCTCGTCGGTGGACATTTCGTGCATGTCCTCGTGGCTCGCGCTCGGCAGCGGCTGGACCAGCAGCTTGACGTGGCCGTACTGACCGCGTCCGCCGCTCTGCTTGATGTGTTTGTGCTCCGCCTCGGCCGATTTAAAAATCGTCTCGCGATAGGCGACCTGCGGCCGGCCGACGTTGGCCTGCACGTTGAATTCGCGCATCATGCGGTCGACGATGATTTCAAGGTGCAGCTCGCCCATTCCCGAGATCAAAGTCTGACCGGTATCGTGCTCGGTATGAACGCGGAACGTCGGATCTTCTTGGGCCAGTTTGCCGAGCGCCGCACCCATCTTTTCCTGATCCGCTTTTGTCTTGGGTTCGATCGCGACGGAAATAACTGGGGTGGGAAATTCGATGGATTCGAGGACGATCGGCTTTTCTTCGCTACAGAGCGTGTCGCCGGTGGCTACGTTCTTCAGGCCTACGCACGCCGCGATGTCGCCCGCTTCAATCGATTCAATCTCTTCGCGCTTGTTCGCATGCATGCGCAGCAGGCGCCCGATGCGCTCGCGCGTCTTCTTGGTCGAGTTGTAAACCGATTGACCCGTCTTCAGCACTCCGGAATAAACGCGGATATACGTCAGATGGCCGACGTACGGGTCGGTCATGATCTTGAACGCGAGTGCGGCAAACGGCTGATCGTCCGATGCGCGCCGCACCAAAGCATCGGAGCCATCGACCGACGTTCCTTCGACCGGCGGCACATCCACGGGCGACGGCAAATAGTCAATCACAGCGTCGAGCAGGGGCTGAATCCCCTTGTTCTTGAACGCGGAACCGGCGATCACCGGCACGAGCTTGAGCGCAATTGTCGAGCGGCGCAGAGAAGCTCGCAGCTCCTCCGGCTCAAGCTTATGCTGTTCGAGGTATTTCGCCAGGATGGCGTCGTCATGCTCGGCGATGTACTCGACAACTTTTTCGCGATGCTCTTTGTAGAATTCAGGGGTAAGTGCTGAGGCTTTTACTGCCGTTTCAAGCGCGGGCCGCGTCTTCAGATACGCGGCGTCCCAAAGCTTTTCAAGCGGCAGGATTTCGTATTCCGCGCCGAGCGTCTCATCCTTCCAAACGACAGCGCGCTCTTCGATGAAGTCGATAACACCTACGAAATTGTCTTCGCGGCCGATGGGATAATTGACGGGAACGGGGTGGGCGGAAAGTCTCTGGCGCATCGAGCGGATCGAGTGGTCGAAATCAGCGCCGATGCGGTCCATCTTGTTGATGAACGCGATGCGCGGCACGCGGTATTTGTCCGCTTGCCGCCAAACCGTCTCCGACTGCGGCTGCACACCCGCGACCGCGTCAAAAACTGCGACTGCGCCATCGAGCACGCGCAGCGACCGCTCGACTTCCACCGTAAAGTCCACGTGGCCGGGCGTGTCGATGATATTGATGCGGTAGCTCTTGTCGAAGCGCTTCCACGAGGCAGTCGTCGCCGCCGACGTGATCGTGATGCCGCGCTCGCGCTCCTGCTCCATCCAGTCCATCACGGTGGTGCCTTCATGCACTTCGCCGATCTTGTAAGTCACACCCGTGTAGAACAGGATGCGCTCAGTGCAGGTGGTCTTCCCCGCATCGATGTGCGCCATGATCCCGATGTTGCGCGTCTGATCGAGTTGTACCTGTCGTGCCATTTCGAAAATTCGTGTGCGTTACCAGCGATAATGCGCAAACGCCTTGTTTGCTTCCGCCATGCGGTGCACGTCTTCTTTCTTTTTCACTGCGCCGCCGCGGCCGTTCGCCGCGTCCAGAATTTCTCCTGCTAGCTTGTCCGTCATAGACTTGCCGGACCGCTCGCGCGCGTACAGCACCAGCCAGTGGATCGCAAGCGACTGCCGTCGGAACGGGTTCACTTCCACCGGAACCTGATAGTTCGCGCCACCGACGCGCCGCGTCTTCACTTCGAGAGTTGGCTTGCAGTTTTCGATCGCCTTCTTGAACAGCTTGAATGCGTCGTCGTTCGAAGTTTTCGCCACCTGCTCCATTGCGTCGTAGAAAATCATTTGCGCGGTGGAGCGCTTGCCGTCGTACATCATGCTCGAAATAAACTTTTGCACGAGGTCGCTGCCGTACACCGGATCGCCTGGAATTTTTCGGCGAAGAACCCAGCCTTTACGTGGCATTTATCTGCTCTCCTACTTCTGTGCGGCTTTCGGCCGCTTGGCGCCGTACTTCGAACGCCCCTGCTTGCGATTTTCAACTCCCGCCGCATCGAGCGTGCCGCGAATCACGTGATAGCGGACGCCCGGCAAATCCTTCACGCGGCCTCCGCGCACGAGCACGATCGAGTGCTCCTGCAGGTTGTGCCCGATGCCGGGAATGTAGGTCGTCACTTCGGCGCTGTTGGTTAGGCGCGCGCGCGCCACTTTGCGCAAAGCCGAGTTCGGCTTCTTCGGCGTCTGCGTGTAGACGCGAACGCAAACTCCGCGCTTCTCTGGGCATCCCTCGAGCGCCGGAGATTTCGTCTTCGCGCGAATTTGCTCGCGCCCATAGCGCACTAGTTGTGAAAACGTCGGCACTTTGCCCCCTGCTTTAGAGACTTCGGTTAATGTGATTCCGCGCAGTCCAAACCAGCCCGCGCAGAAATTTGCGGGTGCATGAACAGAAAAGGTCGCCCAACCTGAAGGAGCTACCAGGTACTCCGCGCTGACGCTACTTCACCCCAAGGAGTGAACTGCATCTGCCAAATGCGGAGGGCTCGCACGGCTTTGCGGGGCTGGCGCCCCATTTCGGCCGCTCTTCTCAACCCCGTTCCGTCGTTCTTTGTTCCGGGGCGGGAAGACTTCCCTTTCACCACCGGGCCAAATGGCCCTCTCAAACCCACAAAGTATAGGTAAAACAACAAAACGTGTCAACATGATATCACTGTGGAAAATGTGGATGTTAGAGCGGACCGCTCCGCGCTGCGCAGCCGATTGTGCCGATTTCAGGCCTGTTTCGTTCTAGAACCGCGCCCCGGTAGAAATTCGGCGGGTGATGACCGCGTTTCGACCCGCGCAACCATGGAAGGCTGGCCATCGTCGTTGCCCAGACGTGGTTTGTGAGAAGTATGTCATTAATATTCAGAAGCTTACAGACAACCGCGGGGACCGAAGCCTTCCTGCCTAGATTCTCGGTGCACCCAGCCCTAGATTTGTCGCAGGCCTTCTCTCATCTTACGGGGAGGGTTGGAAACTGCACAACTGCGGCGGCATCAACCCTTTACCGGCGGTTCCGAAGGCACCTAAACTTGCGCCGACAGTTTTCAACAGGGAGCATCCGTGAAACCGGCTTCGCTCGCGCTAATTTGCCTGACGATTCTGCCGCCAGCGGCGCACGCGCAGGCTCCTTCCGCCAAATCCGTTCCGCCGAAAACCCAGGCAGATTTTTCGCGCGAACCATTCGTCATCGAGCAATTTGAAACGATCGCGCGATTCGAAAGCGACGGTACCGGAGAACAGGATCTCCGCGTGCGCGTGAAGGTGCAGACCGACGCTGGCGTGCAGCAATGGAGCCAACTCGTCTTCGGCTACAACGCCGGGAACGAACAAATCGACGTCCACTATGCGCGCGTCCGCAAATCTGACGGCAGCACAACCGAAGTCACACCTGAAGCGATCAAGGATGCCGTCGCAGCGGCCGCTCGCGATTTTCCTGCGTACGCAAACTGCAAGGAGAAACAAATCACAGTTGCCGCGCTCGCTCCCGGCGACACACTCGAATACGAAGTTGCGAAGCGCATGATCACGCCGGAGGCAGCGGGGGAATTCTGGTTCGAACACCGCTTCATCGATAGCGCCGTCGTATTCGACGAGCGCGTTGAGATCAATGTGCCGGCTGCGCGCAAAGTGACGCTCAAGTCTTCGGCGGCCAAGCCTTACGCGACAGTGACCAGCAGCGGCCGAACAATTTATCGCTGGAAGCACGCCAATCTGAAACGCCCCGCCGATGATTCGCAAAAAGCTGCGAACCAGTCGAAGGCCAAAGCGCCCGACGTGCAACTCACGACATTCGCAAGCTGGGCTCAAGTCGCGCGGTGGTATGCGAAGCTTGAGCAAGGCCGCGCCGAACCCACGTCCGACATCCGCGCTAAGACGCAAGAATTGACCGCAGGCCGCGCGACGGACCTCGAAAAGATGCAGGAGATTTACGATTACGTGTCGACGAAGGTTCGCTTCGCGCCGCTCGCTTTCGGCGCAGTGGGATATCAGCCCCGCTCGGCAGCCGACGTCTTCGCCAGCCAATACGGAGATTCGGAGGACAAGCACACGCTGCTCGCCGCAATGCTCGAGGCGGCGGGGTTTTCAGGCGATGCGGTGCTGATCCCATCGGCCCGCACGCTGGACGCGTCGCTTTCATCGCCGGCGCAATTCGACCATGCGATCACCGCCGTGCCAGCCGGGAAAGATCTCGTCTGGATGGATTCGACGGTCGATGTTGCTCCGTTCCGCATGCTTGCATCCGCGCTTCGCAAAAAATCCGCCCTGCTGATTCCCAGCGACGGCTCCGGAAAAATCGTTGAGACGCCTGCCGATCCCCCGTTTCTTTCCGTGCAGCGTGTGGATATTGATGGCCAAGTGAGCGAACTCGGCAAGCTCACCGCTACAGCGCATTACTCCGTGCGAGGCGACACCGAACTGGTGCTTCGCTCGGCGTTTCACAAGACGCCCGAGTCTCAGTGGAAGCGACTCGGCCAGACGATTCTCTCTCTCGATGGGATTCACGGGGAAGTCGTGTCCGTGAAGCCGAGCGACCCGATGGCGACGCACAATCCCTTCGCGCTCGAGATCGGCTTCGCGCAGTCGAATTTCATCGGCTGGTCGAGCAAGAAAACCCGCACCGCCCTGCCCCTGCTCGCGATCGGCGTGCCCGACCCGCCCAGCGAAAAGACGCAGCCGATCGAACTTGGCAGCCCGCTCAATGTGGCCGTCAGCCTGAAGGTGCGCCTGCCGGCCACGTTTTCGGCGCAAGCTCCGGTCGGCGTATCGGTCGCACACGATTACGCCGAGTTCAAGTCGAGTTACCAGTTTGCGGACGGCGTGATCACGGCATCGCGCTCACTCGATTTCAAAATGCGCGAACTCCCGGCAACTCGTGCCGACGACTATGCCGCGTTCGCGCGTGCCGTCACGGCGGACGAAAACCAGCCGCTCATCGTCGAGAACAGCGCGCCGGGTGGTCCCACGATACCCGCATCGGCGACGGCCGATGAACTGCTCGAAGCCGGACTCGCTTCATTCAATTCAGGCGACGCACCTGCGGCGATCCCGTTGCTTGAGCGCGTGGTTCAGCTCGAGCCGCAGCACAGGCACGCATGGAACGATCTGGGGCTTGCTTACTTGCGCGTCGGGAAGTACGACCAAGGAATTGCCGCGCTCCGAAAGCAGCTCGAAATCAATCCGTCGGACGAGCACGCCAACGAGTACCTCGGCCTCGCGCTCAAGCAGCAACAGAATGTCGAGGAAGCCGCATCCGCGTTTCGAAAGCAAATCGAAATCGATCCACTCGATCTGGTTGCTCACGCAGAGCTCGGAGAAATTCTGCTCGATCAGCGCAAGTATCCCGAGGCGGTGACCGAACTCGAAAAGGCAGCGATCCTCTCGCCGAAAAATGCCGACCTGCAATTAAATCTCGGCCGGGCCTACGCCAATACCGGTAAGGCCGACGAAGCGCTGGCGGCTTTCGACAAAGCCACTTCGCTTTCGCACTCGCCCACGACACTCAATGAAGCCGCATTCGATCTCGCCGAGCAAAAGCTCGCGCTGGATAGGGCGCTGCGATATTCCGAGCTCGCGATCGCCGACGTCAGCGCGACGCTTCGTTCAGCGGATCTGGCTCACGTGACCGACAAGGCGCTCAATCAGGTCGAAGACATCGCAGCGTACTGGGACACGCTCGGCTGGATTTATTTTCAGAAAGGCGACTTTGATCGCGCGATGCCGTACCTCCACGCCGCCTGGCTGTTGACCGAAGATGGCGAAGCGGGCGACCACCTCGCGCAAATCTACGAGAAACTCGGTCAGAAGGACCGAGCGATCCACGCATGCGCCCTTGCGCTCGCTGCGCCGCACGCAATTCCCGACACCCGCGCGCGCCTCACGCTGCTCTTGGGCGGCAACGCGAAAATCGATGAGCTTGTCAGCAAAGCCAAGCCCGAGCTGGAGGCGCTTCGAACGGTTCCCGTCGGCAATGTTCTAGTGGAAGACGCGAAGGCGGACTTTTTCGTGCTGCTCGCACCGGCCGAGAAGAAGGCGCGAGTCGAGGCCGTCAAATTCATCGGCGGAAGCGTTGCATTGAAGCCGCTTGCGGAGCGCTTGCGGACGCTCGACTATGGGCCTGTGTTTCCTGACGCAGCGCCCGCGAAATTGGTTCGCCGCGGCACGCTCTCCTGCACGGCGAAACCGGGCCAGTGCAATTTCACACTGATTCTTCCCGAAGACGCGCGCCCAGCACAGTAGCTCCGATGCGTGGCGCTGGAACTCAAGTGTGCGCTCAGTTCAGGTCGTTGCCGTCATGAAGCGGCCCAGCACTCCGGGGACGCGCAATCCATCCGTGCGGTTCTTGAAGTAACGTTCATTCAACTCATCGCCGCCCAAATCCTCGATCGTGCAAAATCCCATTCTTCCGAGTTCCGCGCGCAAGTCCGCCGGCGCGAAGTACGTGCGAAACGGCTCGCCCGCCCTCGCGACGCGGCGCTCCATTGCGCGAAGTACGAGCTGGCCCGTCCAATTTAGCGATTCTCGTGGAACGATGTAGTCAAACGTTACGCCGCTTCCCTTGCCGCATGACGCGATAAAGCGAAAAGTGTTCATCGCGGTTTCACGCTCTAGATACATCGTGACGCCGAGCCAGGAGAAGAATGCCGGCTTCGCCGCGTCGAATCCCGCTTCGCGCAAGCCGTCCGCAAGCGTCTGATGCTCGAAATTCACTGGCGCAAACGTCACCGACGAGGGAATCGAAATTCCGGCGGCCACGAGGCGTATGCGTTTCCATTCCTGCGTCGCGGGATAGTCGACTTCGAACACGCGCAGATCCGGCTGCGAATGAGGGTTTCGATACGCAAACGTGTCGAGTCCCGCGCCGAGAATCACGTATTGGCGCGTTCCGCGTTCGATCGAGCGCGCCAGCTGATCCTCTGCGTAGCGGCTGCGGGCCGCCATCGACGCGCGCACGAGCTTGCCGAAGCGGTTCAGGAATCGCGGCTCGCTGCGAATTCGCTGTTCCGCGCCCGGACCCAGGATCGGCAGCGCGATCGGATCGTCGAAAACTTTGGGACTGTCGAGAATCTGGTGCGCCGCGCGCCGCAGCGCGACCATGTACGCGGTTTTGCTGGGTCGGGCTTCTTGCATTCTTTCGAGGCTATCCGCTGAGTCGGATTTCGGCTTTTACAGCCGCCGAATGCGCAGCCGATTAGCGCGGCTCGGGGCGGTATCGCACCTTCGCCATTCGGATGGCCGCCAGGCGAAGAGTCCACGGCATGAAGCGCTGCAGGAACACGAAAATTTTTCCGTGGCCGGTGATGATCGCTTCGCGCTTGCCGCGTGCTACCGCGCGCAGAATCTGCCGCACCGCCGTATCCGTTGGCATGATGAGCCACATTGGAATCGGGTCCTTGGCGCCGGAGTGAACCTTGCCCTGATTGTCCACGCGCCGGATGTCGCTCGCCACAAATCCCGGGCTGATCAGGGTTACTTTGATGTTTGACGACCTCAGCTCAGGCGTGATCGCATTGGCCAGCGCCCGCAGCGCGAACTTGCTCATCGCGTAAGGCGACCCGCCGGGCGACGCGACCCAACCGGCCACGCTTCCGACGATGACGATGTTTCCCTCCGCCTTCTCGACTTCCGGCAATGCCGCGTAGATCGTCCGCAAGACTCCGAAAACATTCGTCTCGAACTGGAGGCGGTAGTCCTCGACTGTAAGGTTCTTGAATGCCCCGACTACGCCGAAGCCCGCGTTGGCGATCACGACATCGAGCTTTCCCCATTGCCGCATGTTTTCCGAGACGGCGCGCGAGAGATCGGCATCTTGCGTGACGTCGCACTGCACGACGAGAGGTTTTGGCGCTCCGCTCGCCGCAATCTTCTTCGCCAGCGCTTCGAGTAGATCGACGCGCCGCGCCGTAAGCGTCAGCTTTGCTCCGGCTTGCCCCAATTGCTGCGCCAGTTCTTCGCCGATGCCCGAAGAGGCGCCGGTGATGAGCACCACTTTATCGCGAAAAAAATTCTTTGCCATATTGATCGTGGTCTCACTCCGCCGAATAAAATCCGACGCTCAAGCCCTTGCCAATGGGTACGACTACGTGTTGAAACTCGCGCAGACTCTCGACCATTCCGATGTAGTCCGCAATTTCCGCCGGATGCGATAGAGCATTGTCCGCCAAGACCAAGGCTTTGCTTGCGAGTTTCGGCAAAAGAATTTTCAGCTGTTCGGGCGCGCTCTTCCGGTCCGCGTCGAAAAGCACGAAATCGAATGGGCCCTGAAGCGTAGCGACGACTTCGGTCGCGTCTCCACATCGCAAGTCTACGTATTTCGTAAGGCCGGCTCGCGACAAATTCTCGCGGGCCATTCGCTGCTTTTCCGCACTGCGATCAACGCTGGCGACGCGCCCTCCTGTCAGGCCGATCGACGCGGCCAGCCAGATCGTGCTGTAGCCGTTCGACGTGCCGATCTCCAATGCCTGCCGCGCCTCGGAGCTCCTCGCAAGAATGCTGACAAGTTCCGCCGTCTCCGGCTCCAAGTTCAGCATTCTTTTCGAATGTTCCGGCTCGGCGGCATCATGCGCTCGGCCATGTTCTTCCAATTGCCTGAGAAGCGCGCGGATTTCTGATGTCAGGAAGGTATTCATAAGCCGTGATCGGCTACGCGGCAGAAAGAGGGATCCCTCGTTCGCGTTGCTCACTCGGGATGACAATCTTGATCGGATTGTTACTTGATTTCCATGACTTCCTTTTCTTTGGCGGCGGACAGGTCTTCGATTTTCTTCGTTTCGGAGTGGGTCAGCTTTTCGAGTTCGTCGAGCGAGCGCTTGCGTTCATCTTCGCTGATCTTCTTTTCCTTCTCGAGTTTCTCGACGGCTTCCTTGATGTCTCGCCGGATGTTTCGCACGGCTGTGCGGTGATTTTCGAGAACCTTGTGAATGTGCTTCACCAGGTCTTTGCGGCGCTCTTCCGTGAGCGGCGGAATCGGCACGCGGACTACTTTTCCGTCATTCGTGGGATTGAGACCGAGGTCGGACGTGCGAATCGCTTTATCGATCAGCGTGAGGGCGCCCGGATCCCACGGCGAAATCACGATCATCATCGGGTCGGGGACGTTCAGCGTACCGAGCTGGTTGATCGGCATCGGAGTGCCGTGATAATCGACCCGCACGTGATCGAGCAGCGCCACATTCGCGCGCCCAGTGCGCACGCTCGCCAGGTCTTTGCGAAAATCCTCCACGGCCTTTTCCATCCGGATTTTCGCCTGCGCGAGAGCGTCTTTGCTTGTGGCAATCGTCGTCATTGAAACCTAAACCTCCGCCAGTGCCGGATCACTCCGCTGTGACGATCGAGCCAACGCGCTCGCCCACCACAACGCGCTTCAAATTTCCCGGCACGTTCATATTGAAGACGACGATCGGCATTTTGTTGTCCATGCAGAGCGAGATCGCCGTCGAATCCATCACCGAAAGCCCTTTTTGCAGCACTTCGAGGTACGTGATCCGGTCGAACATTCTCGCCGTCGCAAATTTTTCCGGATCGGCGTCGTAGATCCCATCGACGCGCGTCGCTTTCAAAATCACCTGCGCCTTGATCTCCATCGCGCGCAGCGCCGCAGCCGTGTCGGTTGAAAAGTACGGATTCCCGGTGCCCGCGGCGAAAATCACGACGCGCCCTTTCTCAAGGTGTCGCGTGGCTCGCCGGCGAATGAACGGCTCGGCTACCTGATGCATTTCGATCGCGCTCATGAGCCTTGTCAGACAGCCAACCTTTTCGAGCGCGTCCTGTAGAGCGAGGCCATTGATCACGGTGGCAAGCATGCCCATGTAATCGCCCGTGGCGCGGTCGATGTCGAGCCCCTGCTGACGCGCGCCGCGGAAGATGTTCCCGCCGCCGACGATCAGCGCCACCTGAACGCCCAAGTCCTGCACGAGTTTGATTTCGCGCGCGATGCTTTGAATCGTTTCGGCGTGGATGCCGTAGCTATCGGGACCGGAAAAAGACTCGCCGGAAAGTTTTACGACGATGCGCTTGTAAACCGGTGCCTTTTTCGCCTCGCGGTGTCGCGCAGGACTGGATGAGGTTTTGACTCTGGCTGGTTTTGTCGCCATCGCTCGCGGCATTCTAGCAGAGAATCAGGTGAGCAGAGAGGCCTGGCGCTTCCCGCGCGGGCTACTGCTGCGCCGGAACCGGCGCGTTTCCATCCGAATCGCCCGGCGCGGACTCTGCAGCGGGCGAACCATCACCCTCGCCGACCTTGAACCGCGAAAAGCGCCGAATCGCGATGTTTTCGCCCATTTTCGCGATGGCCTGATCGACGAGTTCCTTAATCGTAACGCCCTCGTCCTTGATGAAGTGCTGCTCATAGAGGCAGTTTTCTTCGTAGAACTTTTCCATTTTCCCGGCGACGATTTTCTCGATGACGGCCGGCGGCTTGCCGGTCGTTTTCGCCTGTTCGTGGTAGATCTCCCGCTCGCGGTCGAGCGTCTCCTGTGTCACGTCTTCGCGACGCAGAAAGCGTGGATCGAGCGCCGCGATGTGCATGGCCACATCGTGGCTCAAACGCTGAAAATCTTCCGTGCGCGCGACGAAATCGCTCTCGCAATTGATCTCGACGAGCACGCCGATCTTCCCACCCGCGTGGATGTAGCAGCAGACGAGCCCCTCCGACGTCGTCCGCGTCGCCTTCTTCGCCGCTGCTGCTTGCCCCTTCTTGCGGAGTACGTCGACGGCCTTCTGGATGTCGCCGCCTGCTTCAATCAGAGCCGCGCGGCAATCGGAAAAGCCCGCGCCGGTTTTGTCCCGCAGCTCTTTTACGAGTTGCGCGGAGGGGTTCTTGCCGGGTTCGGGTGCTGTCGCCATCGGTCTACTCGATTCCTTTTGATTTAGTTGGATTGCATCGTTCCGGTGAAGCCGGACCTAGGTGTGGAGCGCGCCGCCGATGCTATCTGGACGCGCCCTCGTCTTCGGTCGAGACGGATGCGGCTGCCTCGTCGGCGACTTCGGCGACTTCGGCCACTTCGCCTTCAACGAAGTCGCCTTCCATTTTTTCATACCGTTCGTAGGCGCTCGTATCGACGAATTCCGGAGCTTCTTCGGGAGCGCCTTCCGCCACTTTCTGATCGGCGATCTGCGTCTGCTCGAAGGATTGTCTGCCGGTCAGCACCGCGTCGGAAATTTTCGACGTAAACAGCCGAATCGCGCGCAGGGCATCGTCGTTGCCCGGGATGACCCAATCGACGAGGCTAGGATCGCAATTGGTGTCCACAATCGCGACCACCGGGATGCCCATCCGTCGCGCTTCGCGCACGGCGATCACTTCCGCGTTCGGGTCGATGACGAACATCGCGTCCGGCGGCGTGGTCATGTTCTCGACGCCCGAAAAATTCTGTTGGAGGTGCTTCAGCTCGCGCTCAAGCCGCGCGCCCTCCTTTTTGGAAAACTCGGCCATGCGTCCATCTTCAGACATCGACTTCAGCAGCTTTAGCCGCTTGATGGACTTTTGCAGCGTGACCCAATTGGTCAGCGTACCGCCAAGCCAACGGTGATTCACATAAAACATCCCGCACCGCTGCGCCTCTTCCGCGATGGCTTCCTGCGCCTGCCGCTTCGTCCCCAAGAAGAGGACGCTCTTGCCCTGCGCCGCCTGTTCGGCGATGTAGCGCGCGGCCTCGCGGAACAATTTCAGGGTCTTCTGCAGATCGATGATGTGGATTCCATTGCGCTCGCCGAAAATGTATTCCTTCATCTTCGGGTTCCAGCGCCGCGTCTGGTGGCCGAAGTGAACGCCGGCCTCCAGCAGCTCTTTCATTGTGATTTCGACTGCCAAAGTGTCTCCTCTCCTTAGAGGGATGCTTGTGCCCGGAGGCTGCGTTCGCCCGAGGGCGATTCCGGTTTCCCGGAACAGCATCCTTTTCTGCCGGTACCGTGCCGGCCGTGAATTTGGTCCGCCCCTGCGGGCTGGACTCTACATCTTTTGCTGCCCGCTTCCGCAACTAATTCTCGCGCGCTCGCATTGGCGAGCACGTGAGAAAACCGTGCACGCGACTAGCGCTTGCTGTACTGGAACCGCCGCCGCGCACCCTTCTGTCCGTACTTCTTGCGTTCCTTCATGCGCGGATCGCGCGTAAGGAATCCGTTTTTCCGCAGCGCCGGTCGCAACTCCGGATTGAGCGCCGCGAGCGCGCGCGAAAGTCCCATACGCACCGCGCCGGATTGCCCGCCGACGCCGCCGCCCTTCACCATGGCGTTCACTTCCACCTGGTCGAGCATTTGCGTGAACCTCAGCGGCTCAACCGCCGCCGTGTGCCACGCGATGTTGCGGAAATAATCGTCCACGGGACGGCCGTTCACCGTGAATCGCGCCGCTCCCGCCTTCACATACACGCGCGCCACCGATTCCCGCCGGCGCCCGGTGCCGTAAAACTGCTTTGCCGCGCCACCTGCTATCGAATTCGAACCCAACGTGCCTCCTATTCAGCCTCGCCGCAATTCTCTGTTGCGACGAGATACCCGTGTTTGCGGAATTCCGCGTGGAGCGGGTGGAATCTCAAAAAAATTTCGCGAGGTTACAGCGCCAGTGGCTGGGGCTTCTGTCCGGCGTGGCGGGCGAGCGCTTCACTTCCGGCATAAACACGCAGCTTCTTTGCACGACGCGCGCGAAGCTTGTTTTTCGGCAGCATCCCAAGCAC
>Ga0187779_10001623_pt1 | contig 13993 bp, 9 predicted proteins | sample 1015_Q2_SP10_10__FD_132435 | JGI IMG/M metagenome (GOLD analysis project Ga0187779, IMG submission 132435) | Tropical peat soil microbial communities from peatlands in Department of Meta, Colombia - 1015_Q2_SP10_10_MG | ecosystem: Environmental > Terrestrial > Soil > Wetlands > Peat | place... | reverse complement strand
CTGTAAGGTGGAATGGACCGGTCGGGACGGCTGAGATACATCCCGCCCCAGATCAACGCAAAGGACCCGACGAATACTCCCAGCGCCATCTTGACGACGGTATCGAGCGGTTTCTTTCGCCCGGGTACCGCCGGCTGACTCTTTGAATCATTCATGGGTGGGAACAGATTGATCAGGGAGGCCGGGCGTCACGGACGAAGATCAGTTGCCAGCGCTCTCGTCAGGTCCCGCGTCATCGCGTTCGGCACTTTCGGCCAGCCGAGCCACTGCCACAACCCGGTCGTCCCCCTTAAGCTCGAGAATCCGCACCCCTTGCGTGTTGCGGCCGATTTCTCGGATGTCGTCGACGCTGCAGCGCAACACCTTGCCTTGCGCCGCCATGAGCATGATTTGATCGCCCTCGCGGACTTGGAGAAAACCCACGGCCAGACCGTTCCGCTCGGTCGTCTTGACGCTGATGATGCCCTTGCCGCCCCGGCCCTGAATGCGATATTCGGTCACCGGCGTCCGTTTGCCATAGCCGCCTTCCGTCACCGTGAGAATGGACGTGGTGGAATCTGGCGTGATGGTCTCCATCCCGATGACGACATTGCCTTCTTCGAGCGTGATGCCTTTTACGCCGTAGGCGGTGCGGCCCATGGGCCGGACTTCGTCCTCCGTAAATCGAATGGTAATGCCCTGCTTGGTCCCCAGGAGAATCTCGCGCTGGCCGTCTGTGACATGGACGCTGATCAGCTTGTCGCCCTCTTCCAGTCCCAACGCGATGATTCCACCCTGTCTCGGATTCCCGTAGGCCGAGAGTTCCGTTTTCTTGACGATGCCCTGTTTCGTCGCCATCACCACGAAGCGGTCTTCCCGGAATTCTTTCACTGGTAGAGTCGCTGTGACCTTTTCATCGCCCGCGAGCGCCAAGAGATTCACCAATGCTTTGCCCTTTGCGGCGCGCCCTGCCTCTGGAATTTCATGGACTTTCAGCCAGTACACTTTGCCCGCGTCGGTGAAGAACAACAGATAGTCGTGAGTCGACGCCGTAAACAGTGTTTCGACGAAATCCTCTTCCTTGATGCCCATGCCGATCTTGCCCTTGCCGCCACGACGTTGGGCTCGATAGAGCGAGACGGGATTGCGCTTGATATACCCGGCGTGCGAGATCGTGACGACGACTTCCTCTTCCGCAATCAGGTCCTCGACGTTGATTTCCGCCTCTTCCTTCACGATCTGTGTCTTACGGTCGTCCTTGTAGCTCTCGCGGATTTCGATCAACTCGTCCTTGATGATCTTCCGCACCAAGGCCTCGCTCCCCAGGACCGACTTTAGATACTCGATCTGCTTCAACACCTCCGCGTATTCCTCGATGAGCTTCGTCCGCTCCAGTTGCGTCAGGCGTTGGAGCCGCATGTCCAGAATGGCATTGGCCTGGATTTCGCTCAGCGAGAACTGTCGCATCAACCCGGCCCTGGCTTCGTCGGGCGATTGGGCGCGCCGGATCAGCGTGATGACGACGTCGAGATGGTCGAGGGCGATCTTGAGCCCTTCGAGGATGTGGGCCCGGTCTTCCGCTTTGCGCAACTCGTAGGCGGTCCGCCGGACGACGACCTCGCGGCGATGATCGACGAAGTGCTGGAGGATCTGCCTGAGATTCAGCACCTCCGGCCGGTTATTCACCAGCGCCAGCATGATCACGCCAAAGGTCGTCTGGAGCTGCGAGTGTTTGTACAGATTGTTCAGTACGACAAGCGGGATTTCACTCCGCTTGAGTTCAATCACGATGCGCACGCCCTCGCGATCCGATTCATCGCGCAGGTCCGAGATGCCCTTGATGCGATCCTCCTGGATCAGCTCGGCGATCCGCTCGATCAACTTGGCTTTGTTCACCTGGTACGGAATTTCGGTCACGATCAGACGCTCGCGCTCCGTCCGTTCATCCGACTCGATATTGACTTTCGCCCGCAGGGTCAGCAGGCCCCGGCCGGTCTCATAGGCCTCTTTGATCCCGGCCGTGCCGTAGATAAAGCCGGCGGTCGGGAAGTCGGGGCCCGGAATCTTTTTCATGAGCTGGGCAATCGTCGTGTCAGGCTCGTCGAGCAATAGCAGGAGTCCGTCGATGACTTCCGCGATGTTATGGGTCGGAATGTTCGTCGCGTAGCCGACCGCGATTCCACCTGCACCGTTCACCAGGAGATTCGGGACCTTCGACGGGAGGACCAGCGGCTCGACACGGGACTCGTCATAGTTCGGGCCGAAGTCGACCGTTTCCTTGTCGATGTCGGCCAGCATCTCTTCGGCCAGCTTCGCCAGCCGCGCCTCGGTATAGCGCATGGCCGCCGGTGGATCACCGTCCACAGAGCCATAGTTGCCCTGGCCGTCCACGAGTAGATAGCGCATGTTGAAGTCTTGCGCCATCCGAACCAAGGTATCGTAGATCGCGCTGTCGCCGTGGGGATGGTAGTTCCCCATGATCTCGCCGACAATCTTGGCGGACTTCCGATAGGGCCGGTTGTGGACCAAGCCCATTTCGTTCATGCCGAAGAGGATGCGGCGATGCACCGGCTTCAGACCGTCTCGTACATCGGGCAAGGCTCGGCCCACGATGACGCTCATCGCGTAGCTCAGGTACGACGAGCGCATCTCGTCTTCGATTGCAATCTGACTCAGCCGTTCATCGGGGGGCATTCCGACTCCGTCGGTGGGCGAGAGACGAGGGGCACGAGGCTAGAGTTGACTGCCCAACCTCTAGCCCCTTGCCACTGGCCCCTAGCCAATTTCTACACATCCAAGTTCCTGACTTCCAACGCGTGATCCTGAATGAAGTTCCGCCGGGGCTCGACTTCATCGCCCATGAGAATCGTGAAGATTTCATCGACCCCGGTGATGTCTTCCAATTTCACCCTCAACAGCGTCCGCACCTCAGGATTCATGGTGGTTTCCCAGAGCTGCCCGGGGTTCATTTCACCGAGACCTTTATACCGCTGGATGCTGAGTCCCTGTTTGCCCATATCCAAGATCGCCTTGACCAATTCGTCGGTCTCCGCTTCCTGCTGGACCTGACCTTTTGCCTTCAATTTATAAGGAGGACGGCCGATCCCGATTACCGATGGCGCCAACTTTTGAAGCTCGCGGAACTCGGCAGAGCCCACCAGATCGTGCGTCACGTCCAAACTGTGGGTGATTCCGCTCACGAGCAGACGGCAGGTCACTTTGTTCGACTGATGTTCCTCATCGTCGACGATCTCGATGGCTGGTGTCAGCTTGGGGTAGACAACGGCCAAGGTTTTCTTCACTTCCGTCACTACATTCTTCAGCGCGTTCTTGTTCTTGAGCAATTCGCGATCGAGTCCCGGCACGTCCACGAAGGCCCGCAGCATGCTGGCTTCATGGGGCTTCTTGTTAAGACGGGTCAGGAGCGTCTCGAATGCGATGAGCTTCTTCAAGATCGGCAGCAGACGGCGGCCTGTGACGTAGTCCTGTGCTCCTTCCACGTAGACTTCGACATCCTCGACCGCCAAGTCGGCTAGGTGTTCGTTCAGGGCACCCTCATCCTTCAAATATCGTTCGGCTTTCCCTTTCTTCACTTTGAAAAGCGGAGGCTGGGCAATATAGATGTAGCCCCGTTCGATCAACTCAGGCATTTGGCGGAAGAAGAACGTCAGGAGCAGGGTCCGGATGTGGCTGCCGTCGACGTCCGCGTCGGTCATGAGAATAATCTTGTGGTACCGGGCCTTGGCGATGTCGAACGTGTCTTTGTCGCCCTTATCGCCCTCTTCACGTTTGCGCCCGATGCCGGTCCCGAGCGCCATGATCAAGACGCGGATTTCCTCGCTGGAGAGCATCTTGTCGAAGCGCGCCTTTTCGACGTTGAGAATCTTGCCCTTCAACGGCAGGATCGCTTGGAATTTCCGGTCTCGCCCCTGCTTCGCTGATCCGCCGGCGGAATCACCCTCGACAATATAGAGTTCGCTCAACGCCGGATCCTTCTCCGCACAGTCCGCCAGCTTGCCCGGAAGCGAGCCGCCATCCAACGCGCTCTTACGCCGAATGAGGTCCTTGGCCTTACGCGCCGCTTCGCGTGCGCGGGCCGCATCGATGGCCTTGCCGATGATTTTCCGCGCGACCGGCGGATTTTCTTCGAAGTACGTTCCTAGCGCTTCGTTGACCGCAGCTTCGACGATTCCTTTGACTTCGCTGTTACCAAGCTTGGCCTTGGTTTGCCCTTCGAATTGCGGATTGCGGACCTTGACGCTGACCACAGCCGTGAGACCCTCGCGCACATCGTCACCGGTGAGTGACTCGGTCTCTTTCTTCAGCAGATCGTTCGCGTTCGCATAATTGTTAATCGTGCGGGTCAAGGCGGCCTTGAAGCCGACGAGGTGTGTGCCACCTTCCTTGGTATTGATATTGTTCGCGAAGGAGAAGAGATTTTCCGCGTAGCTGTCGTTGTATTGCAACGCCACTTCCAGGATCATTTTCTCTTTTTCGACGTTGACGTAGATCGGCTTGTGGAGCGGGGTCTTGGCTTCGTTCAGATGCTCGACGAAGGATATGATGCCGCCCTTGTAGAGGAACACCTGTTCCTTGGCCGGCTCTTTGCGGTCGTCCTTCAGGGTAATCGCAAGGCCTTTGTTGAGGAAGGCAAGCTCGCGCAGCCGTTGCGCCAATACGTCGAAGCTGAAGTCCAGCGTTTCAAAGATCTGACCGTCCGGCTTGAATCGGACCTTCGTGCCTCGACGCTTCGTTTTTCCTGTATCTTTGAGCGGCGCGTTCGGTTTCCCCCGCTCATACCGTTGTTCGAATACCTGCCCGTCCTGCCAGATTTCCAACTCCAACCATTCAGAGAGCGCGTTGACGACCGAAATGCCGACGCCGTGTAATCCGCCGGAGACTGTGTAGGCACCCTGTTCGAATTTGCCTCCGGCATGCAGCATCGTGAGCGCGACTTCTGCAGCGGACTTCTTCTGCGTGGGATGCATGCCGGTCGGGATACCGCGTCCGTTGTCGACGACCGTGACGCTGCCGTCAATGTGGATGGTCACCTCGATCGTCTCGCCGAAGCCAGCCATGTGTTCGTCGACGCTGTTATCGACGACTTCGTACACGAGGTGATGGAGGCCGTCCACGCTGGTGCTGCCGATATACATCGCCGGCCGCTTGCGCACGGCATCGAGGCCCTCCAGGACCTTGATCTGGTCCGCACTGTAGCTCTCTGATTTCGGCCGCTCCGCTGTCTCGTCAGTAGCCATTCGGCTCCTCTGCTGATTGGTCAACCAACATCTGTCCCCGGTCATGTAGTCCACGGGTGTCATGCCTGGCGGCAAGCATCCGCACGACTCATGACCGGTGACAATGGATGCCTAGATCTTGATCGGCATCACGACGCACTTGAACCCTGGACTATCGGGCTCCTGGATCAAACAGGGACTGAGCGGGTTGTCCATCTGGAGAGAGATCGTCTCTCCGTCCATCACCCCGAAGACATCCAGGAGGTAGCGGGCGTTGAACCCTGTATTCAGGGCCTCGCCGTCGTACCGCGCCGCCAGTTCTTCCGTGGCCTCGCCATAGTCCGGATTGCTCGAGAACAGCGTCATCCGCCCCGCCGCAAATGAGACTTTCACGGCGTTCGCCTTGTCCCGCGAGAGCACCGAGACGCGGCGGAGGGCGCTCTCGAATTCGACGCGGTTGACGCTGACCTTTTTCTGGCCTTCTTTTGGAATGACCTGCTGATAGTTGGGGTAGTTTCCCTCCATCAGCCGGGAGGTCAACAAAAGACCGCTTTTCCGGAAGATCATGAGGTTCTTGGTGAACCCGATCAACGGTTCCCCATCACCGCCTTCTTCCAGCAGGCGCTGCATCTCATGCGCCGCCTTTTTAGGAATGATCGCCTTGATTTCTTGCGGCGCCCCCTTGCCGGTTGCCTTGCCGACGTCCTGTTCAGCCACCGCCAACCGGTGACCGTCGGTGCCAACCAACCGCAACATCGTCTTCTTATCGGTCGTGATCAGCGTGACCAGGAGCCCGTTGAGAATATACCGTGCATCGTTGTCGCCGGCCGCAAAGAGGGTCTTGCGAATCAGTTCGAGAAGGCCGGCTCCCGCGAGGGGAATAAGGCCCTCTCGATCGATGGTCGGAAGCGCCGGATAGTCCGCGCTCGGAAGCCCGACAATCTTGAACTGGCTTTTGCCTGCTTGAATCGTCGTCCAATTATTGTCTCCTGATATGAGCTCGATGTCCCCCGCCGGAAGTTCCTTGATTATCTCATACAGCTTGCGTGCGGAGACGGTAATGCCTCCCGGCTTCAGAACCGTGGCCTTGTAGAGCCCGCGCATTCCCAGCTCCAAGTCGGTGGCCACGATCTCCGCCCCCTCCTGCTTGGCCTCGAACAGGATATTGGAAAGAATGGGCATGGTGTTTCGCTTCTCCACGACGCCCTGTACGCGCTGGAGGCCCGTCAACAATTCGTCACGCCCAATCCGTACCTTCATGGTCGTCTCTCCCTCGAGCGCCTCGTCACCCCCTGAGAATCTCCTCCCTGAGGCTCTCCAATGTCGCGTTCAGCGTGGCGTCGCCGTCCTGTGCTTTCGTGATCTGCCGACAGGCATGAATGATCGTCGTATGATCCTTCCCGCCGAAATGACGCCCGATCTCGGGATAGGATGCGTCGGTCAATTCGCGACAGAGGTACATCGCGATTTGGCGCGGATGCACGAGCGTCTTGCTGCGACGCCTCGACTTGAGGTCGGCGATCTTCACGTGAAAGCGCGCGCTCACGGCCTCTTGAATATCTTCCATCGACACGATCTTCTTTTTGTCGCCGATGAGGTCCCGGAGCACGTTCTTCGCCATGTCGAGGGTGATCGTCTGCCCGGTCAACGACGCATAGGCTCCAAGGCGCACCAGCGATCCTTCGAGCTCGCGGATGTTGCTTTTCATGGTTGTTGAGAGAAACTGGATCACGTCCTCCGGCAGCGTGACACCCTCGTCTTCGGACTTCTTCCTGAGAATGGCGATCCTGGTTTCAACGTCGGGCGGCTGTAAATCTGCGATCAGTCCCCATTCAAACCGTGACCGCAGCCGTTCTTCGATATCGGGCATGTCTTTGGGGAACCGGTCGCTGGATAAAACAATCTGCTTGTGGGCCTCGTACAACGAGTTGAACGTGTGAAAGAATTCCTCCTGTGTCCGTTCTTTCCCGGCCAAGAACTGGATGTCGTCGATCATCAACATGTCGATGTGACGATACCGTTTGCGCAGGTCCATCATCTTGTCATAGCGGATGGAGTTGATGACTTCGTTGGTAAATTGCTCTGTCGTCAGGTATGCGATCCGGAGGTCGGTTCGCTCCGCAACATGGTTCGCGATCGCATTTAAGAGGTGCGTTTTGCCCAACCCCACACCGCCATAGATGAAGAGCGGGTTATACGCCTTGGCCGGCTGCTCGGCCACAGCCATACAGGCTGCATGGGCGAACTGATTGCCGGCTCCCACGACAAAGTTCTTAAAGGTGTATTTGGGATTGAGTTGTCCCCCTCTCCTTGCGCGGACCGGAGTCCCGGTCCGGCCCGCCTGACTGATTGGGGGATTTTCTGGTTGACGGGCTGCATAACGCTGAAACACGACAAAGCTTACAGCGAGGTCGCCACCCCCCCTGGCATTTGAGACAGCCTCCGCAAGCAGCGGACCATAATGCTGACTGAGCCAATCCCCAAAAAACTTATTAGGAACGCCTATTTGTGCGGTCGACTCCTCAATTCTCTCAAGCTGAACCGGAGTGAACCAGGTGTCGTAGACCTGCTTTGGGACCTTACCCTGAATGTAGGACAGAGCCTCTTGCCAGACGCTCGTAACGCTCATAACCCCTTATGGTTGTTCATTCACAGGCTTATTCACACCTGTGGATAAGTTGGATTTCTGTATCTTTTTTCTCTGGTGATCGTAGCCATTCGAACGTCTCTCTTTTTGTCACACACTTTGCTACTTCCAGACGTTCCCCAGTATGTCCACTGTTCGCACAGGGATCATACAGAGTCAATCCCCAAGGACTTCCCCAGAGACCGAGTAACTTATTTCCATACCCCAACAGTCGTTTCGACTCATCCCCACTATCTGCTGACCTTACTACTACTTCTCCTACTACGCCGAGGTTTCTCTCTTCTGACACACTTTTCTTCGGAGTAAGACCTGGTCGTCCTTATATGACAACCACACGGTCCGCTTCAAAAACTTTCCTCACGAGATCATCGTAAGAGAATGCACGTGAAGCAGCCTCTTCAATAAGGACTACCTCTACTCCTGGATCTGAAGTATGAAACAGCGCACGAGAAATCTCATTCGGATGCCGACGAAGCAGATACAATGTCTTGCTCACCAAGAAACTCCCACAGGAAATCAAAAGACTAAACTGCGATCCACCGACTGAAGAACTCCTCTGATCTTGTCCGAAGATGCAGCAGATACAGCAAATTCATCACGCAATGGCCTAGGAAAGGAGTCAGCCTCCATAAGAAATGGGACCCGCAGTTGGCTGAGGGAGGGAAGGTATTTTTCGAGGATATCGACGTCAACCACATCATCAGTGTCGTCCGTGAGGAGGAGGGGAGTGTGATCGAGAAGGATGACCGTGGTCTCATGCTCCCCAGCGCAAAGACCCAACGCAATACGCAAGGCCTCAACAGGGCGATGCGTCTTGCAGGGATCACCTGAAATCACGACCGCCACACGTTTTGGCATAGGCACCAGATGAACGGAAAAGAAGGAATTTTACGTGAATGCCAAGAAACGATCACACCCATCGATAATCCCGGAGAGCACGACCAACCCAGAAAGAGAGATCTTCGGATTGATATCTTTGGTCGAAACCCCATGTTGCTGGCAGCCATAGGCACAGACAGACATCTTCGCTCCAGCCTGAATCAAGTCTCCATAACGTGTGTCCATTAGGCTCTTTACACCCTCATCGATGAGATAGAGATAAACGTCAATCCCCTGACGGAGAGCCGCGTCAGTGAGGCGCAAGACCGTGTTGACACTCGGATGAGACGGGGGTGTGGATAAAAGGAGGCCGAGTTTACGGGGTGCCATGGGAATCCACAGGAGAAAAATAAACAACTTCCGAATACTATCAAATAGTTACGGATTGGTGTGCTCGAGGGGAGTCTACGGGTTTTTGAAAAGAAAAGCAACTGGAAAAAAGCGCGGTTTTTCAGCCTAAAACGCGCGATTTAAGGAGGGTAGGAAAGTCCCCCAAGGACAGTTCCTCTTGAGCTTTCGAGTGCATGTTACGGAGAATTCCAGAACCACGTTTTACCTCGTCATCCCCGAGGAGAATTGCGAAGGAACACGCGGCTCGGTCAGCCTGACGCAGATGGGCCTTGAGGGATGTTGAACGATAGTCAGTTTGCGCACTGAATCCAGCTCGCCGCAGCGCTTCAAGGAGAAGCACGCCAGCGCGATTTCCTTCCGCTCCAAACGCTGCTACGTAAATCGATGGCCCGATCGATGAAGCCGTTCCCTCAGGGAGCATCAGCGTCACACGCTCGAGGCCAACAGCAAAACCCACTGCCGGAACGCTGGGGCCTCCCAACGACTCGACGAGACCGTCGTAGCGCCCCCCGGCGCCGACGGCATTCTGTGCCCCCAGGTGTGTCGAGGTAATCTCGAACGCCGTCAGGCAGTAGTAGTCGAGCCCGCGCACCAAGCGGTGATTCAACTGGTAGGGGATTCCGATCACGGCCAATCCCGCGAGAACCTCGTCGAAATGTACCTGAGCCTCTGCCGAGAGATGATCAGTCAGGCGAGGAGCCTTGTCGGTAACCGTCCGGCACTCAGGAACCTTGCAATCCAGAATCCGCAAGGGATTCGTCTCGATACGACGTCGGCAGTTTGCACAGAGCCGAGATTCGTGCTGCTTGAGAAATGAGACCAGAGCCGGCAGATAGGCCGCTCGGTCCGCGCTGGTCCCCAGACTGTTCATCTCCAGCGTCAAATCCGGCAACGACAGATCAGACAAAAAACGCCAGAGCAGCGCGATCACCTCCACATCAGCCCGAGGGTCCGAAGTGCCGAAACTTTCGACGCCGAATTGATGAAATTGCCGGAGGCGGCCCGCCTGAGGACGCTCATGTCGGAACATGGGCCCCAGGTAGAAATATTTCTGGGGGAGCGGGTCGGCCGCGAGATTATGTTCGATAAAGGCACGGACCGTCCCGGCTGTGCCCTCCGGGCGAAGTGTCAGCGACGTGCCATCCCGGTCGGCGAACGTATACATTTCCTTCTCGACAATGTCGGTTGTGGCGCCGATACTCCGAGCGAACAGCGTCGTCACCTCAAAGATCGGGATACGGATCTCCTGAAACCCATAGCGCAGCGCAGCTCCTCTCGCTGCCTCTTCAATCACACGCCATCGAGGGGTCTCTTCCGGGAGAATATCTTTGACGCCCTTAATGCCTTTGATCATATCTTGCTTGGCCATGGGCGCGAGGATCCGAGGCGAGGGGCTAGAGGAAAGAGAGCCCCTAGCCACGAGCCCCTTGCCTCTCGCGCATGCGCGTCGCGACTATAGCGGCGCGTTCCGCGGCAAGTCAACGGAGCGGACCTTGCGCCTCGCTAAAACGGGGGGTATAGTGCGCTCCTCACGATTGTGGGCTGTGAGCAGAGGTCATTTGTGCGATGAGCCAGGATCAATCCAACCGACGCGTGATCGCAGTGGCTCCCATGCCGCCGGAGAAGTCGGCCTACGCCCTTGCCCGCTACAGCCGTTCGCCCGATTCCATCGAGAGCAGCATCCGCTGGGTGCACGGCCATTCCTCAGAGAAATTCTGGGATCAGTTCTACTTTGACTACGGGCACGCGTCGATCGCCGACCTCGGCCATGTCATCATTTGTTTCGAGGACGTTTCCGAACTTGCGGCGATCCGCCTCGAGGACGAACCGTTATGGGACGGGCAGGCAAAATCAAGCCGCTATCAGAACTTCGCCTCTGGCGCATGGTACATTCCGGACAGCCTGCGCGGGTCGGAAACGGAGGGAACGTACCATGGCATCCTCCGGAGCCTTGCCGAAGCCTATCGCCTCCTGCACCAACCATTGACTCAATTTCTGTCGGAGCGGGAACCTCGCCCGGAAACCATGAAACCCGGCGATTACCAACGGACCATCGCCGCACGCGCGTTCGACGTCACGCGATACCTGTTGCCGCTCGCGGCCAAGACAAATGTCGGACAGGTCGTGAGCATCCGAACGCTAGAAAAGCAGATCACGAGACTCCTCTCGTCGCAGTTACCCGAGCTCCGCATGATTGGAGACGACCTCAAGGATGCCTGCCAGCGCCCGCCCGTGAACCTGTGGGGGGAACTCAACGGCCAGGCAGCCGGCATGAGCGAACCGTTGGCGCCGACCCTCGCGCGCCATGCGAAGCCGAACGAATATCAATCCAGGGTCTACCAGGACCTCGCCAGATATGCGAAAGACGTACTGAAGGGAACGGGCTTGGATCAACCGGCGACGTGGGGTGAGCCGGAGTCGGTAGACCTGATCGAACCGCACGACCCGTTGGACGAGGTCGCGACGACGTTGCTCTATCGCGTGTCCCACGCCCCCTATCGCAACGTGCTCGCAGTCGTCCGCAGCTGGACGGAGAAGCAAAAGCAGGAAACGATCGACGTGGCGCTGAGCACCAGAGGGCCGTACGATGAACTCATCAAGGAATTTCGCAGCGGCTATGCCTTCACGTTCGATGTGTTGATGGACATCGGGGGCTGGCGCGACCTGCACCGGCACCGGCGCTGCCAGCAGGTGCAGCAGAACTTCACAACGGTCCACGGATTCGACGTGCCGCCGCCGCTCGTGCAAGCGGGACTGGATCAGGAGTATCGCCAAGCGATGGACGCCGTGCGGGTCGACATCGAGCAGCTTAGGAAATCCAGCGCGGAGGGCGCGCTGTACGCCATTCCCTTCGGATTCAAAGTTCGCTGCCTGTTTAAGATGGACTATGCCGAGGCCGAATATATCGCCAAACTCCGGTCTGGCGTGAAGGGCCACTGGTCGTACCGCACCGTTGCCTGGCTGATGAAGCAGAAACTCACCGCGCGCTATCCCGCCCTCGGCGATCGCATTCAAGCCACGTCGCCCGATATCGAGGACACGCTTACCAGGTAACAAGCAGCAGCCTCGTTCCATGCCCGATTACCAAACACAATGTGAAGCGACCCTGCTCGAAGGGCGATGGGATGCTGCAGAGCAAGAGGCGCTCGCCTGGGCCCGGCATCCGCCTCCCGGAACGACCAGAGACCCGCGGCCGCATTTTGCGCGCAATGTCGTGCAGCTGATCCGAGGGCAATTTGGTGAGGCCTGGCAGACGCACGCCCTCTGTCTACAGGAGGCCGACGACATCGCTCAGGTCAAACAATGGGTCAACGGATTCGTGGTGCGACAGGCGGGGCAGGCCAATGCCCACCTCGTGATGGGTCTCTTTTTGTCTCAATCGGGAGAATCCGAACAGTCGATCCAATCGTACAAAGAAGCCGCCAAGCTCGCGCCCCTGTCCGCCTATCCCCACTACTTTCTCGCGCAAATCCACGAGCGGGCCGATTATCTCGAAATGGCGATCAAAGAATATCGCGAAGCTGTCCGACTCGATCCCGCCTACGTGCCGGCGCGCACCAACCTGGGCGTGGCCTATCAAGAGCAGGGGCGTTTGGAGATGGCAATCCCGCAGTACCGCGAAGTGATTAAACTCAACCCGAACGATGCCGTCGCCCATGCAAACTTGGCCTGCGCGCTGGCAGAGCAAGGGAAGACGCAGGCCGCGCTCTTGGAATACCAAGAAGCGCTGCGTCTGAATCCGAACGATGGTGAAGTGCACTTCGCCTTGGGCGGCTTGTACGAAACTAAGAACCGGTCTGATTTGGCGATGAAGGAGTATCAAGCGGCGGTCGAGGCCAATCCGAACATCGCACCGGCCCACTCAGCGATCGGCTGGATGCTCTTTGATAGGGGCCAGCGGGAAGAGGCGATGGACAGCTTCAATCGCGCCCTGAAAGCCGATCCCGAGGACGCAAGAGCGTATCTCGGCGTGGCCAAAGTCTATGCGAGCCGCGGCAAGGTGCAATTGGCGATTGAGAACTACACCAAGGCCATCAAGTACGAGCGGGACCCGCAGAAGAAGAACGACATCATGAACAAACTCTACAAAGAAGGCGGGACGTGGGATACGTAGGGGATGGTGGGCTGCTGCTCCGGCGATGGGTTAGGCCGCGTGGTTCTATCACTGCTTGGCTGCGCAACTCGTTCCGTCCAAAACTCCGTCCGAACGGAACTTCGGACAGTGCTCGCCATCGCCTCCGGCGACCGCAGCGACAGAACCATGCAACCCCCTCGCAAGTCGCAGCGAGCCCAACCATCCCGTTGGGGTTGGCAGTGGAGAGGATAAGAGAAAATGGTGCTCAGTGCATGCGCGCAGTGGGAGATCAATCAGCCCCCACGCTTGAGGAGGGAACGAGCGAGCTTGGAGGGAGTATTGAATTGGTTGGTGCTTGTTCGACGGGCGCACGACGGGACCGATCCAGATCACCCGTTGGGAGGGACCAAGCAAGCTCGGAAGGACCATTTTAAAGGCGGTGCCTCTTGAGGCATACAGTGGAAGAACCAAATCCCGCCACATTCAAAGCGGGTGTGGGAAGAGCAACGGTCTATTTGACAGTGGAAGGATGGAACCTGGCAAGAAAGGAACTATAATTCTCTGATTGCTCCCTGAAGGACCGTGATCTGCGTCACTGGATCGCCCGACGATTTCAATTCGGTGCGAATCTGATCTTTGAGATAGGACGAATATCCGATGCGATCGATGAGCAGATCGAGGAACCGCTCGGGTGGCAGGAGGCTCTGGGATTTCAGTTCTTCCACGGTCTCGTCGCTTACCGGCACATAGGTGCTGCCCATGTGGAAGACCACATTGTAGTAGCGATCCCGGCCGATACGCTCGAACCGTAAACCCTTCATCGTT
>Ga0187779_10001622_pt1 | contig 13996 bp, 13 predicted proteins | sample 1015_Q2_SP10_10__FD_132435 | JGI IMG/M metagenome (GOLD analysis project Ga0187779, IMG submission 132435) | Tropical peat soil microbial communities from peatlands in Department of Meta, Colombia - 1015_Q2_SP10_10_MG | ecosystem: Environmental > Terrestrial > Soil > Wetlands > Peat | place... | reverse complement strand
TTTTCCGGAGAAGCACGTGTCCATCGGTCGTCTGGCGGTCCTCGTCGTCTGCTTCAGCGCAGGGACGCTCGGCTGCCGGGGGGTGCCCGCCCACACCAAGCGGACGCGCGCCGGCGAGGCGGACGGGGCGCGCGTGCCAGGGCGCATCGTGGTCGACTTTCGCGACGGGACGCCCGCGGAGGTGGTCGCCGCGCGGGCGGCGGAATGGGGAATCGCCCTCCGCTTCAACTCGCTGGTCGGCCCGGACGACGGCGTCACGCTGGGGGAGGGGGTGGCCGACGTCGACGCCCTGCTCGCCTCCATTCGAGGGAGCCCCGACGTGGAGGCGGCCGAGCCGCTCCTGACCTACCAGGCGCAGGCCTGGACGCCCAACGACCCCGACTACCCGAAGCAGTGGAACCTGCGGCTCATCGGGATGCCGGACGCGTGGGAGCTCTCCCGCGGTAAGGGAGTCGTCGTGGCCGTGCTCGACACCGGCGTGGCCTTCGAGACACGCGGTCCCTTCGTCCGGGTGCCAGACCTCAAGAACGTTCGATTCGCCCCGGGGTACGACTTCGTCCACGACACGGAGCACCCCAACGACGACAACGGCCACGGGACGCACGTCGCCGGCACCATTGCCCAGGCGACCAACAACGGCGAGGGCGTGGCCGGAATCGCCTTCGAGGCCACGCTCATGCCGGTGAAGGTCCTCGATGCCTCGGGGACGGGGACTTCGGCGGACATCGCCGACGGGATTCGCTGGTCGGTGGACCACGGCGCGCGGGTGCTCAACCTCTCGCTGGGCGGCTTCGGCTACAGCCGCGTCATCGAGAACGCTGTCGCCTACGCCCGCTCCAAGGGCGCGGTGGTGGTGGCCGCGGCGGGCAATCACGGCGCCGGGACGGTCGCCTACCCGGCCGCCTATGGCGGCGTGGTGGGGGTGGGGGCGGTGGGGCCGGATGGAACGCGGGCGCCCTATTCCGCCTGGGGCGATCAGCTCGACCTCCTGGCGCCCGGCGGCGACAAGCGCCGCGGCGAGGAGGGAGGCATCCTGCAGGCCACGCTGGCGCGTGGCTCACCCGGGACGCCGGTGTACGCCTCCTACCAGGGCACCTCGATGGCCACGCCACACGTGGCGGGAGTCGCGGCGTTGCTCTTCGCGGCCGGCGCCAGGACGCCCGAGCAGGTGGAGCGTGCGCTCTACGAGGGGGCCTCCGGCTCGGGCGGCTGGAGCCGCGAGCGGGGTCACGGCCTCCTCGACGCGGCCGGTGCGCTCCGGGCGCTGGGCGCCGCGCCGCGCATCGACTGGCAGCCCCTGGCCGCCAGCGCCGCCATCCTCATCCTGCTCCTCCTCTCGCTCAACCCGCGCTACCGGCCGGGAGGGGCGCTCAACGTGCTCCTCGACCCGAAGCTGCTGCTGCCGCTCCTCCTCTCCTCGGTGGGCTTCTTCGTCGTGCGCATCATCTGGCAGAAGTGGGTCGGGACGCCGACGGCGGTGGTGGAGGGGCTGTCCCTGCCGCTGCCCGACTGGGAACGCATCGTCTTCGGCCGCGGCCGGCTCGCCCACCCGCTCTTCTACAGCGCGCTCATCCCGCTCCTCCTCGCCCTGCCGGCGATGGCCTGGAGATCCTTCCGTCCGGTGGCGGCCGGGATCGCCCTCGGCTTCGCCGGCTTCCTGGCCTACGCCGCCTGGACGCGCGCCCCGGGCCTGTCCTGGCTCCCCTTCCATTTCCTGGCGCTGCCCTGGCTGGCGGGCAATGCGCTCGTCGCCGCGCTCCTCGCCCGGGCGCTGCTCATCCGGCGAGAGAAGTCTTGAAGGTCACCGGGAGGGTCGTCTTCCGTGACCTGGGGGCCGGCGCCTGGACGCTCGAGTCCGAGGACGGCCGGACGTACCAGCTGCTCGGAGCCGGGGGCGACCTGCTCCGCGAGGGAGCGCGGGTGGTGGTCGAGGGCGAGCTCGATGCCGGCGCGGCGACCGCGGCGATGGTCGGCCCCGTGCTCCGCGTCCGCCGCTGGCAGCCCGCCTGAGGGGCCGCCAGGGAGGGGGGCCTCACTTCGCTCGCTGGAGCATGGGTGTTGGTTCGTTGAGGGACTCGGCCAGCGCCCGGCGGCTCTCGAGGTATTCGCGCAGCGGCGCCTGGCCGGTGCGCACTCGCAGGCGGAGGGCGTCGAGCTTGGCCCGGGCGACACGGAGGGCCTCGCTCTCGGTGTCGCGGGCCAGCGGGACCGGGATGCGCAGGTCGGCCACGCCCAGCTCGATGCCACGCCGGTCCACCGCCGACCAGGCCAGGAGCAGGGCCGAGGCGGCGACCAGCCAGGGAGCGAAGGCGCGGGTCAGAGGCACTCGCTCCCGGACGGCGGGCACCGGGCGGGGCCGCCCCCAGACCGCGGGAAAGCGCCGCGCGAAGAGGAGGAGCATGACCAGCGCCACCATGCCCATCCCCCCCAGCCCGACGTAGGTGCGCCAGCCTTCCTCGCCGGCGGACGGGGGCAGGTCCCGCTCGCGCAGGAGGACGGCCAGGACGAGGGCGTTCTGGGTGCCGTGGGCGACGATGCCCGGGACGAGCGAGCCCGAGCGACGAAAGAGGAGGCCGAGGAAGACGCCGATCTCGAACAGGGCGACGAAGTTGACCGGATTGAAATGAAAGAGGCCGAAGACGAGCGCTGCGCGCACCACGCCCTGGCCGGCGTGCGGGGCGTCGGCGGAGAACCCCTGCTGGACCACGCCCCGGAAGGTGAACTCCTCGCAGACGGCGGCGCCGAGGACCGCCGCCCCGGCGGTCAGCCAGAGGTCCACCGGCGACTGCTGGAGGATGGCGCGCGTCGGGTCGAAGCTCTCCAGCCAGTCGGGGGGGAACAGGCTCCGGGAGAGCCCCTGGAGCGGGATGGCCAGCCCGACGTAGTTGGCGATGCCCAGGCCGGCGGCGAAGAGGACGGCCGGGAGCCCGGGCCAGGTGAGCCTCACGTACCGGGCCGGCGCCCGGCCGCTCCACCGGGTGAGCGCCCAGGCCACCGCCAGCAGGCCGAAGACCTCGGTGAACCACAGCCCCACCGGCATGCTCAGCATCTGGAGGAGGAGTCCGAGGGAGAGCGCCCCCAGGCACCCCCCAACGGTGATCCACGCCAGGCGCGAGGGGTCAACGGGCGGGCGCGGGTCGAGCATCGTGCGGTTGCACAGCGGAGGCTCGGGCCGGAACTTGCCACCGCCCGGCCCGCTGTGAAAGCCTCTTCACCCATCTCCGCCACGATGCGTCGTCTGCTTCTCCTCGTCGTCGCCGCCGGCCTCGCCGGGGGCTGCCGGGAGCGAGCCTATCCCCCCCGGCCCCTGCCGGCCGGCTTCGCCGTCCGCACCCTCTCCGGCGAGCGGCTCACCGCCGGCGACATGCGCGGCAGCCGCTGGGTGGTCAATTTCTGGTTACCCACCTGAGCGGCCTGCGCTCGGGAGTTGCCCGAGCTGAACAGGGTGGCGGAGGAGCTGGGGGGCAAGCCGGTCCGCTTCCTGGCCGTCTCGCTCGAGAGCGACACCCGGAGAGTGCGGGTGGCGATGGAGCGCCTCCGGCTCACCCTGCCGGTGGCGACGGTGGAGAGCGAGGTGCTCGCGCCGCTCGACCTGGACTCCGTCCCGGCGACGGTCTTCGTCGACGCCGAGGGCCGGGTGGTGGGCCGCATCAGCGGGATCGCCTCGCGCTCCGAGCTCCGCGCCAGGGCCGAGCGCCTGCTCGCGCCGGCAGCGACGGCGGCCCGCTGAATCAGCCCCGCGGGGAGAGGAAGCGCCGGATCTCGTCGGCCAGGGCGCGGCGCTCGGAGGCCGCGGCGTGGCTCGGCCCGAGGGAGAAGCGCTTCTCCGTGCCCTGGAGAATCCGCAAGTCGACGAAGTAGGAGATGGCGTTCTCGATGTTCGTCCGCGAGAGCGACTCCTTGGCCTGGATGCGACCGGCCAGGTACTCGGCCTTTCCCACCTCCAACGCAGCGCGGATGAAGGCCCGGCGGTCGAGCGTGCCGGCCGAGGCGACGTCCTCGAGGGTCAGCGCGGCCAGGAGGTAGGACTCGAGGAAGTCGCGGAGCAGCTCGGCGTAGAACTCGAGCGTGTCGCGCGCCTCGGGGCGCGGAGCGATGGCCAGCGCGTCGCCGGCGCGCACCAGGAGCCCCTCGCGGACGAGTGCCTCGCTGCTCTCGCGGAAGATCTCCTCGAAGGGGATCCCCACCCGGTAGAGGAACTCCACCTTGAAGAGGCGCGAGAGGAACAGCGCCCGGGCCTCGACCGCGGCGACGGTGTCGGTGGGAGGGCCGGACCGGACGGCGGCAGCCACCACCGCCCGGGAGGCGAGCAGGTTCATGAGGTTGTTCTTGTAGAAGACCAGCGCCCCCCGCTGGTCTTCGTCGACCTGGTAGATGGCCTGGCCGCGGGCCTCGGTGATGCGCACCGCTCCCTCGCGGGCGAAGCCGGCGAGCGCCTCCTGGATGGGCCCGGGGCGAGCGGGGTCGGAGGGGGCGCCGAGGAGCACTGGTGAGAGGGGGACCTGCTCACCCTCCGCCACCCGGCGGAGGACCTCCACCCGGGTGGCCAGCTCGCCGGCGGCGATGCCACGTCCGCGGTAGGCGAGCAGGGCGGTGGCGGCCAGCGCCTGGGGCGTCACCGTGGAGACCCGGGTGATGTCGTAGAGAATCCGGTAGGCGAGCGCCCGCACCAGGGTCCGCTTCTGCTCCTCGCCGACCGGCTCGGCCGCGGACAGGCCACGGGCCGCCATCAGCTCGCGGAGACGAACCGGAGGGGCGAAGGTGACGTGGATCCTCCCGTAGCGGCGGGCCAGCACCCGCGGGGCCGAGAGCAGGGCCTTGAGGTCCTCCGGCTTCTTCTCCGCGCCGAGGAGCTCGGCCGAGTAGCTCTTCGACTCGACGACGTTCTCGTAATCGATGGAGATGGGGACGAAGGCCAGGTCGTCGCGCGCGCCGTCGAGGATGGCTTCCACCTCCCAGGTGAGGAGCCCGAGCTTGGGCGGAAGGAGCTTCCCGGTCCGCGAGCGTCCGCCCTCGAGGAAGAACTCCTGGTGGACGCCGTCGCGGACCAGCTTGCGCACGTAGGCGCGGAAGGTGGCGGTGTAGACTTTGTCCCCGCCGAAGGTGCGCCGCAGGAAGAAGGCGCCGCAGCGCCGGAGGAAGGGGCCGAGCGGAAAGAAGGACAGGTTGGCCCCGGCCGCCACCAGCGGAGCCTGGTAGCCGCGGTGCCACATCGCCCAGGAGAGGACCAGGTAGTCGACGTGGCTCTTGTGACAGGGGCAGAGCACGATGGGTGCCCCCTGCGCGGCGCGCATCGCCCGGTCCAGCCCCGCCTCGTCGACGTCGATGCCGTCGTACATGAACCGGAAGACCAGATTCATGAGGGGAGTGGCCACCGCCAGGACGGTAGGGTGGAGGCGGGCGGCGATGGCGTTCAGGTCGCGGCGCGCCTGGCGCTGGACCGACTCCAGGCGGCGGCCGGAGGTCTCGGCCGTGATCTGCAGGCTCCGCCGGAGCGCACGGTCGCGCAGGGTCTCGTCGATGACTCGCTCGGGCGGCTTGTAGGGGGGGCCGAAGACGGTGCGGGTCTCGGCGGCCAGGTGCACGTGCAGCGTGCTGCGGACCTTGCGGGCCAGCACGGCGTCCGGGGTTTCGGCCTCGGCCTTCACCAGGGCGGCGAGGTCGATGGGCTGGCCGACCCGGAACTGGGCCCGCCGGTAGTTGCGGAAGAAGGCGAGCACCGAGTGGAGGAAGCCGGGCGCCTCCGGGCTTCCGAAGACGTAGTCTGCCCAGGCCGGCTTGACCCGCACGGCCCACTTTTCCCAGACGAAGAGCTCGGGGACGAGAAACACCGGACGCTCGGACCGGCGTGCCAGGGCCACCAGCGCCGGGAAGGGATCGTCCCGGCCGGGGCGTCCCAGCGCCCGGCCGAGCGCCGTGGACTGGAGGAAGACCAGCGACGAGCCGTGCCTCGCCTCGGCATGGGCGAAGCGGAGGGCGCAGTCTCCGCTCTGGGCGGCTCGGCGGAAGGGCCGCACCAGCCAGCGCCGGAGGTTGACCACCGCCCGCAAGGGAGGCATGCCCCGGACGACGAGCGCCCAGGCGAGGTAGAGGAAGTTGACCCAGGAGCCGGTGCGCTGGACGTGCACCACCGTCCCCCGCTCGAACAGCGACCGCAGCTCCAGCTCCGCCTCGGGCGGGAACCGGACGTGCGAGAAGTAGCGGCGCGCCAGCCAGCGCCCGATGGGTCCGAAGTCCCGCCGGAGCAGATCTTCGGCCCTCGCGTCGCTTTCGGCCAGGGCGGTGTCCATGACAGCGCTCGAGGGGAGCTTCTTACATGTTCTCGGGCGCCGGGATGCCGAGGAGTGTCAGGCCCGTCCGGAGCGTGATGCGCACCGCGTCAGCCAGCGCCAGCCGGACATCTCGCAGGCGGGGATCGTCGTCGACGAGCACCCGCTTGGAGCGGTCCTGGTTGCCGAGCGTGTACCAGCGGCTGAAGGCGGCGGCCACCTCGAGCAGATGGGTGGCCACGAAGGAGGGCTCGTCCGCCTCCACCGCCGACCGGACCGCGCGAGGGAAGAGCGCCAGGCTCCGGACCAGCGCCTGCTCCTCGGGAAGGGTGAGGACGGAGGCATCGACGGGCCCGGGCGCCCCGCCGCCGCGCACCAGCAGGCTGCAGCTGCGGGCGTGGGCGTACTGGAGGTAGGGCCCGGTGTGCCCCTCGAAGGCGAGCACCTCCTCCCAGTCGAAGGTGTAGTCGGTGTTCCGGCGGTTGCGCAGGTCGGCGAAGACGATGGCGCCGAGACCCACCTGCTCGGCGAGCGTGTCCGGTTCGTCGGTGTGAATGCGGCCGCCGGCCACGTTCTCCTGGACCTTGTCCAGCGCCCGGGCATGCGCCTCGTCGAGGACGTCGGTGAGCATCACCAGCTGACCCTTCCGGGTGGCCATCCCGGCGATGCGCCCGAAGGCCACGTGCAGGCACCGGTCCGCCCAGGGCTTGCCCATCGCCTTCAGCACCCGGAACACCTGGGCGAAGTGGAGCGACTGGTCGCGGGCCACCACGTAGAGGGAGCGGTCGAAGTGAAAGCGCTCCCACCGGTCCTCGGCGGCGGCCAGGTCTCGGGTGACGTAGAGCGTGCTCCCGTCGCTCTTCTTGAGGAGGACGGGCGGCTCGTTCTCCCCGTAGGGGAGGTCGACCACCAGCGCGCCCTCGCTCTCGCGCACCCCGACGGTGCGCGCGATCTCCTCGATCACCTTCTCCATCCGGCCCTGATAGCGGCTCTCGCCCTCGACGTGCTCGAAGCGGATGCCGAGGCGGGCGTAGATGGGCTCGAAGCCGGCCAGCGAGGCATCCCGGAAGTCCTTCCAGACTCGGAGGGCCTCGGGATCGCCCTCCTCCATGCGCCGGAAGAGGGCGCGCGCCTCGGCATCGAAGGCCGGGTCCTGCTCGGCACGGGCGTTGGCCTGGACGTAGACGTCCACCAGGTGAGCCATGTCTCCCTTGCGGGCCGGGTCGCCGAACGCCCCGAAGCCCACCGCCACCAGGCCGAACTGCTTGCCCCAGTCGCCGAGGTAGTTGATGCCCTCCACCCGCCAGCCCGCGTGCCGGTAGAGATTGGCCAGCGCATGACCGAGCACCGTGGTCCGGATGTGGTGGTAGGCGATGGGCTTGGCGATGTTCGGGGAGCTGTAGTCGATGACCACCGTCTTCCCCGCGCCCGAGTGGTCCGAGGCATAGCTCGGGCCGGCGGTCCGGATCTCGGCCAGGACCTCGGCGGAGAAGGGGAGGGCATCGAAGCGGGCGTTGAGGTACGGGCCGGCGGCGGCCAGGGTCATCCCGGCCACCGTCACCCGGCCGGCCAGCTCGGCGGCGATGGCCGGCGGCGCCTTCTTCAGGGTCCGGGCGAGGGAGAAGGTGGGGAAGGTGAGGTCGCCGTGCTCGGCCTCGGCCGGCTTGACCGCCTGGAGCACGTCCTCGACGTCCAGCGCCAGCGCGCGGGCGAGGGCGTCGGCAAAGGCCCGGGTGAGCTGGTCGTGGACGCTCAAGGTGCTAGCCGGCCTCGGGCGCGCCCCGTCGCTTGAGCAGGCCCGCCTTGTCGACGAAGAAGGGCTCGGGCAGGAGCGCCTCGACCTTTTCCCGGAAGCCCTGGACTCCGAACCCGCTGGCGGCGAGCGCCTCCACCGCCGCGGTCTGGACGCGACGCGCGGTCTCGCCTCCGGTGAGGAGGTGAAGCATCGGCTCGCGGGCCGGGGCGTGGGCCAGGGGGCCGAGCACGCGCAGGGCGGCGATCTTCACGTCGTCGGACATGTCCTCGAGGAGCGGCAGGACCGCCGGTGCGATGCGAGGGTCGGTCTTCCCGGCCAGCCAGCCGAGGAGGACGAGCTTCTTCTCCGGATCCCGGGTGTACCCGTGGGCCAGGGTGTGGAGCTGCTCGGCGAGGATGCCCACCAGCTCCAGCTCCGGGAGGAGCGCTTCGAGGAGGCGGACGGCCCAGCTGCTGGCGTGGTCCGTGCGGGCGAGGAAGGCGGTGACCGGCGGGACCGCCGCCGCCCCCCGGGAGCGGATGAGCTCGAAGGTCTGCTCCTTCTCGTCGGCGTCGGTGGTCTGCGGCTCGACGGTGATGGTGAACCGGGCCAGGAGCACGGTCACCGCCTCGGGGAAGTCCATCGCTCCGAGCTGCTGGATGGCCTTCTGGCGCGCCACCGGATCGCCGTACTTCTGCGTCACCTTCGACTTGAGCTTGAGAGCCTTCTTCGGGCTCTTGCCCCCGAGGATGTCCAGGATGCCCATGGCGCCTTTCGTCAGCTCCCCAGATAGAGGAGGGCCACCTCTCGCCGGTGGGGTCGGGTCCGGTGCTCGAAGAGGTAGACGGCCTGCCAGGTGCCGAGCTGCAGGCGGCCGGCGGAGACGGGAATGGAGAGATGGGTCTGGGTCAGGGCGGCGCGGACGTGGGCCGGCATGTCGTCCGGGCCCTCGGCGGTGTGCCGGAAGAGGGGGTCTCCGTCTGGGACGAGGCGGCCGAAGTAGCGGTCCAGATCTCCGAGGACCTCCGGGTCGGCGTTCTCCTGGACGAGCAGGCTGGCCGAGGTGTGGCGGCAGAAGAGGGTGAGCAGCCCGGTCGCCTCGGGCCCGGCGAGCGTTGCCAGCCAGTCGGTCACCCGGTCGGTGATGGGCAGGAGCCCGCGTCCGGACGTCTGGACGGCCAGGGTGTGGGCGATGGAGCGCATGGGCGGAAGGGAGCCGGCGGCCTTCTACCGCGAGGGTGGCGCGCGACGCCAACCCCGCAGCGCAGGGCGCGTCACAGCCGGACGCCGGCGCGGACGTCCCCCCGGTAGGCCGTGCGGAGCGCCTCGGCGGCCGCCCGCGCCTCGGCGCCGGGCCGGTCGGGGACGAGGATCTTCAGCTCGAGGTAGAGATCGCCCCGGCCGCTCCCCTTCAGCGCCGGGACGCCCTGCCCCTTGAGACGGAGCTTGCGGCCGGCCTGGCTCCCCTCGGGCACCCGCACCGTCACCTCGCCGCCGAAGGTGGGAACCCGGACCTCGGCGCCGAACATCGCCTCCGGGACGGTCACCGGAAGCTCCATGGTCAGGTCGTCCCCGTCGCGCCGGACCAGAGGATGGGGCTCGACCTCCACCTCCAGGTAGAGATCCCCCGCCGGACCGCCGTGAACCCCGGTGGCCCCCTGACCGGGCAGACGGACCTGGGAGCCGTTCTGCACGCCGGGCGGAATCTTCACCGTCACCCGCGCCGTCTCCTCCACCGTCCCTGTCCCGCCGCACACGTCGCACGGGGGGGCGACCTTGCCCGTCCCATCGCAGGTGGGGCACGGGGTGGAGAGCGAGAGCGGCCCGCGCCCCTGCTTGAGCCGGCCGGATCCGCCGCAGGTCGGGCAGGTTCTCGGCTTCCCGACATGGCCGGTGCCGTGGCACTTCTTGCACGGCGCCGGGCGCCGCACGGACAGGACGCGCTCCGTGCCGGTGACCACCTCGCGGAGCGTCACCCCGACGCGGCTGCGGAGGTCCTCGCCGCGCATCGGCCCCTCGGCGCGCGGGCGGAAGCCGTCGTCTCCGCTCCGGCCGAAGATGTCGCCGAAGATGTCCCCCAGGTCGAAGTCGGCGAAGCCGCCCCCCCGGCCGGCCGCGGGGGAGGAGGCCTGCTCCCGGTAGGCGCGGTAGGCGTCGGCCTTCTTCGGGTCGAACCCCATTCGGACGGCGTCCTCGCCGAACTCGTCGTAGAGGGCGCGCTTCTTCGGATCGGAGAGCACCTCGAAGGCGGCGGAGACCTGCTTGAACTTCTCCTCGGCGGCCCGGTTTCCCGGGTTCACGTCCGGGTGGTGCTTCTTGGCCAGCCTGCGGTACGCCTTCTTGATCTCCTCCGGGCTCGCGGCGCGCGCGACGCCCAGGACTCGGTAGTAGTCTTCCGCCATGGGCTCCCTGCCCGGGCAGCTTAACCGCCCGCACCGTCTGCGCCAGCGCTCCCTGCTCCGGGCCCGCCTGCCGCACCGCGCCTGGCTCGCCTTGCTTCTGCTCGCCGCCGGGTCGGCGCGGGCCGATTCCGTCCTGGACCGGGTGGTGGCCCAGGTCGATGGACAGGTGATCACCCTGAGCGACCTGCGCTTCGAGGCGCGCGTGGCGCTGGTCGAGCGGGGCGGAGCGCCGCTCGGGGAGCTCCCCCTCGACCAGGCCGCCCTCTCCAGCGCGCTCGACCTGGCCATCGCCCAGCGCGCGGCGGGCGCGGAGGCCGACCGGCTGGGCAGCGTGCAGCTCGAGGCTGCCGACGTCGAGGCGCGCCTGAAGACCTTCGAGGCGCGCTTCTCCAGCCGGGCCGCCCTGGATGTCTTTCTCCGCGCCAACGGGGCGGACCGGGCGCTGCTGGCCGAGGTCCTGGGCCGGGCCCTGCGGGCGGAGCGGGCGCTCGACGCGCGAGTCCGGCTCCGGGCCCAGGTCACCGAAGCGGACGTGCGGCGGGCCTGGGAGGCGGCCGGGAGTCCGGGCAGCTTCGAGCAGGCCCGGGGGGCGATCCGCGACGAGCTGGTCCGGGCTCGCTACCAGGCGGCGGCCCGGGAGGAGCTGGTCAAGCTGCGGGCGGCGGCCCAGGTGCGGCTGGTGGCGCGGCCGGCGGATCTGGCGGAGACGCGGTGAGAAAGCTCCAGGACGAGCCCCTCTTCCACGTCCGGCCGATGACCGCCGCCGACCTGCCGCGTGTCCTGGAGATCGAGCAGGTGGCCTTCAAGAACCCCTGGAGCGCCGACCTCCTCCGCCGGGAGCTGGGGCATGACTGGTCGACCATCCTCGTCGCCGAGGAACCGGGGCCGCGCGGTCAGACGATTCTCCTCGGCTTCGTCATCTTCTGGGTCGTCCACGACGAGCTGCACATCCTCAACGTGGCCACTGCACCGGAGCACCGCTGCCGGGGGGTGGCCCGCCGGGTGCTCCAGGCGGCGCTCGACCAGGGGCGGCGGCGGCGCTGCACCCTGGCCACGCTCGAGGTGCGCCGGAGCAACGGCGCGGCGCTCGGGCTCTACCGGGACTTCGGGTTCCGGCCGGTGGGCATTCGCCCGAACTACTACGTCGACGAGGGCGAGGACGCGATCGTCATGGTCCTCGACCTCTGACGAGCCTGGCTCCGGCCGGCGCCAGCGCCGCTTGACTCCTGAGCGGCGGTGGCTATCATCCGCGCCCTTTTTCCGGGGCTGGAGGGCGGGGCGTCCCGAGAAGAACACGAGACAGGATGCCGACCATCAGCCAGCTCGTCCGCAAGGGACGCGAGAAGCTCCGGATCAAGGGCAAGAGCCCGGCGCTGCGGGAATCGCCCCAGAAGCGGGGCGTGTGCACCCGGGTCTACACCACCACGCCGAAGAAGCCGAACTCGGCGCTGCGCAAGGTGGCGCGGGTGCGGCTGACCAACGGCATCGAGGTCACCTCCTACATTCCCGGGGTGGGCCACAACCTCCAGGAGCACTCGGTGGTGATGATCCGCGGTGGCCGGGTGAAGGACCTCCCCGGGGTGCGCTACCACATCATCCGCGGCACGCTCGATTCGGTGGGCGTGCAGGGCCGCAAGCAAGGGCGCAGCAAGTACGGCGCCAAGCGGCCGAGCTGAGCGCTCCCAACCCTTTCGAGCCCAGGACCCAGATGCCCCGCCGCCGCGTCATCGCCAAACGGAAGATCCTCGCCGACCCGAAGTACCAGGATCGGCTGGTCACCAAGTTCGTCAACGACCTGATGCGCAAGGGCAAGAAGTCCATCGCCGAGCGCGTCTGCTACGGCGCCTTCGCCCTGATCGAGGAGCGGGCCAAGGAGGAGCCGCTGCGCACCTTCAAGAAGGCGCTGGACAACGTCAAGCCGGTGCTGGAGGTGAAGAGCCGGCGGGTGGGCGGAGCGACCTACCAGGTCCCGGTCGAGGTGCGGCAGGATCGCCGGGTGGCCCTCGGGATGCGCTGGCTCATCCAGTACGCCAAGGCCCGCGGCGAGAAGACGATGGAGGAGAAGCTGGCCGGCGAGATCATGGACGCCGCCAACAATCGTGGCAACGCGGTGAAGAAGCGCGAGGACACTCACAAGATGGCCGAGGCGAACAAGGCCTTCGCCCACTACCGCTGGTAGGGAGCCCTCAGCCGCAGCACCCGTCCCGGAAGGCTCCAGCGATGCCCCGCGAGTACCCGCTCGAGCGTTACCGGAACATCGGCATCATGGCCCACATCGATGCCGGCAAGACCACCACCACCGAGCGCATCCTCTATTACACCGGCGCGATCCACCGGATGGGGGACGTCGACCAGGGCAACACCACCACCGACTGGATGGTGCAGGAGCGCGAGCGGGGGATCACCATCACCTCCGCGGCCATCACCGCCTTCTGGAACCGCGAGGGGCAGCGCTACCGGATCAACATCATCGACACCCCCGGCCACGTGGACTTCACCATCGAGGTGGAGCGCTCGCTCCGGGTGCTGGACGGGGCGATCGCCGTCTTCGACGGCGTGAACGGGGTGGAGCCGCAGAGCGAAACGGTGTGGCGCCAGGCGGACAAGTACGGCGTCCCGCGCATCTGCTTCGTCAACAAGATGGATCGGACCGGGGCCGACTTCGCCATGTCGGTGAGGTCCATCCACGACAAGCTCGGCGCCAACGCCGTTCCGCTCCAGCTCCCGCTGGGGAGCGAGGAGCACCACCGGGGCGTCATCGACCTGGTGACGATGAGGGCGCTCGTCTTTCACGACGAGGAGCTGGGGAGCCGCTACGACGAGGTGGAGATCCCGGCCGAGCACCGTCCCCGAGCGGAGGAGGCGCGTGCCCGGCTGGTGGAAGCCGCCGCCGAGCAGGATGACGGGGTGATGCACGCCTACCTGGAGGGGAAGGACCCCTCGGTCGAGAGCCTGCGCCACGCCATCCGCAAGGGGTGCATCGCCCGGAAGCTGTTCCCCGTCCTGTGCGGGTCGGCTTTCAAGCACAAGGGCGTCCAGCCGCTCCTCGACGCGGTCGTGGACTACCTGCCGTCTCCCCTGGACATCCCCCCGGTGCACGGCAAGGACCCCAAGGGGAACGAGGTGGTGCGCGAGACGCGGGACGACGCCCCTTTCAGCGCACTGGCCTTCAAGATCATGACCGACCCGTTCGTGGGCACGCTGACCTTCATCCGCGTCTACTCCGGCCGGCTCGCCTCGGGCTCAGCGGTGTGGAACTCGGCGAAGGAGAAGCGCGAGCGGATCGGCCGGCTGGTGCAGATGCGGGCCGACAAGCGCGACGAGATCGACGAGGTGCTGGCCGGAGACATCGCGGCGGTGGTGGGGCTGAAGGGGGTGACCACCGGAGACACCCTGTGCGACGCAGCGCACCCGCTCGTCCTGGAACGCATCGAGTTCCCCGAGCCGGTGATCGACATCGCCATCGAGCCGAAGACCAAGGCGGATCAGGACCGCCTGGGGGCTGCGCTGTCCAAGCTGGCGATGGAGGATCCCTCGTTCCGAGTGCGGGTGGACAGCGAGAGCGGGCAGACGATCATCGCCGGGATGGG
>Ga0187779_10001621_pt1 | contig 14000 bp, 15 predicted proteins | sample 1015_Q2_SP10_10__FD_132435 | JGI IMG/M metagenome (GOLD analysis project Ga0187779, IMG submission 132435) | Tropical peat soil microbial communities from peatlands in Department of Meta, Colombia - 1015_Q2_SP10_10_MG | ecosystem: Environmental > Terrestrial > Soil > Wetlands > Peat | place... | reverse complement strand
GGTGAGCCTGGCCGATGCATACTACCGGACAAAAAAGTTCTCCGAGGCGCTTGAAATATATTTTGAGATGAGCAAACAGTTCCCTGAGGTCCGTCAGATTCAAGAGGCGATTCAGGGCATCTACGCCATGGAGCACAAAAGCGCAGGAGACGTGAAGATTTTCTAAATCAATAACCGCATATTGTGGATCAGGGGTCATACATTTATTTCTGCATTCCGTATTTCGAAATCATTTGAGGAGGCGTATATGAAAAGAATATTGCTAGTCCTGCTGTCACTCGTTGTCGTGACGTGCGCGGTGTCGTTCCCTGCTGGGGCGGGTCCCAGGAAGGACGGCAGGCCAGACGGCGGTTCACTGAGCTACGGCGAATATGGCCGACCGGCGACTCTCGACCCGATTACGAGTAACGAAATGATTTCGCTCCGGCTCAGCGAGCTCATCTTCAATGGTCTTGTTGGGATCAACGAGAAACAGGAGATCGTGCCCGAGCTGGCTGAAAAATGGGAGCACTCGCCCGATGGCCGTACCTACACATTTTATCTGCGGAAGGACGTTAAGTGGCACCCTAGGGAGGGCGAAGATCCGAAACCGTTTACAGCCGAGGATGTCATATTTACGTACAAGATCATGATGCATCCCAGGACCATAACTCCGCTCAAAGTACGCTATGAATTCATCGAAAACGCTGAAAAAATAGATGATTATACGGTCAAATTCACGCTGAAAAGGCCAATACTGAACGCACTCGCCAAATTCAGCTTCAAGATAATCCCGAAGCACGGTCCGACCAATCCACTCTACCTTACGAGGGATGACCAGTTTGTGCAGAACCCGATCGGTACTGGCCCGTATATGTTGAAGAACATCACAGGTGAGAGAGAGGTCATCCTTGTAGCCAATGAAAACTATTTCAAGGGCAGGCCTCATATCGATAGATTCATCGCAAAGCCCTTTGCCGACCAGAACATCATGACACAGGCGCTCATGTTCAATGCGATTGACATGATCGTGCTTGTGAATCCGCGCGATATACCTGAGGTCCAGGGCGACAAGCGCTTCATCCTACAGCCGTACAACGCGCTCTCCTATTCATTCTTCGGATATAATGTCCGCAATCCGTTCCTGGCCGATAAGCGCGTACGCAAGGCATTCACCTATGCTGTGAACCGGCAGGAAATGCTCGATTCGTTCTTCAACGGCCAAGGGACCATTATTTCGGGACCCTTCGCGCCGGGGAGCTGGGCCTATAACCTGGATGTACAACCACTGCCGTTCGATCCGCAGAAAGCGATAGATCTCCTTCAGGAAGCGGGATTCACGAAGTCTGTGGACGGTTTCATGCAGAAGGATGGAAAGAAGCTTGCCCTCTCGCTTAAGGTGCCGATCGAGAAAGAGAGCGAGGCCGTGAAGCGTGTGGTGCTCGCATTTAAGAACTATCTCAAGAACATCGGCGTTGACGTCAATGTGGAGTTCAAGGAGTGGCAAGCATGGAAAGAGGATGTCTTCCTCGAGCACGACTTTGACATTATTTTTGCCTCATGGGTCTTCGACGACTCGGCGGACATCTCTTCTCTATTCCATTCAGGCGAGATCGGCCCGTGGAAGAACAATTTCGGAGGCTACTCCAATCCGGAAGTGGACAGCCTGATCAACGAAAGCAAACTCACGCTCGACCACGAGAAGCGGAGGACCATCAACCGCAAGCTCCATGCGATTCTTGCCGACGAAAACCCATACACCTTCCTATGGACGCTCACGAACTACGCAGCGTACCATAAGAAGGTGAGACGCGTGGCAATCCATCCCTACAAGTTTTTCTCATATGCAGATGAGTGGTTTATAGAGGAAAAAGACCAGAAGTAAGGCTTTATTGGATGTCTCCTCCCCGTCTAATGGGGAGGTTAGAAGCGGGTGAAATGACGCCACGTTCGCCCTCATCCTGTTCCCCTTCCATCAAGTGAGGGGAAATGTTTTTTTGACATCCCCATCCACAGGGCGGTTTGTACGGTATAGACAGGGGATAGGCAATCATGAAGCTCTCGGCAATACGGCCCATAGCCCTGGTGCTTTCCAGGGAACTTGCAATCACGGCGCTCCTGCTGCTCGGCGTAAGCTTTGTGGTTTTTATTATCCTTTACCTGTCACCCGGCGATCCGTTCAGCGTCCTGCTCGAAGGACAGATGTCTACTGCAGAGGCGCGTGCAGGTCTGCGTGAAGTCCTTGGTGTTCCTAAGTCGTGGCATGCACAGTACCTATCCTGGCTTACCGCAATGCTTCAGGGGAATTTCGGCACATCCATTCGCACGGGGCTGCCGGTCCTGAAAGAAGTGCTTCGGGTGGGACTAAACACCCTTGTCCTCACCATCGGCTCCATGCTCGTAACGCTTATCATCGCCGTTCCTATCGCCCTCTACTCCGCGGCACGGGGCACGAACAGGGTTTCCTGGCCGCTCACCATGTTCTCCTATGTGGTCTCCGCTCTCCCCGTGTTTTGGCTCGGGTACATCGTTATCTATTTTTTTACGCATAAGCTCGGTCTGTTCCCCCTCGTCCTCGGATATTCAAGCTCTGCCCAGAAGTTCGGATGGCTTTACACGCTGCTTCCAATTTTCGTACTGGGCATCGGGAACGGAACGATCAGCGAGGTCATACGCTATCTGCGTGACGAGATGGGCAGGGTCATGGCTGAGGACTACATCCGGACCGCCCGTGCCAAGGGCGCCTCGGTCTGGAAACATGCGTACAAGGAGGGCTTCCTGATCCCCGTGACGGAGATAATCGCGTCCAAAATTCCATTTATTCTTGGCGGCGCGGTGATCGTGGAGCAGGTGTTCAACTGGCAGGGAATGGGCAGGATGGCTTGGCAGGCGGCACAGGACAGGGACTATCCGGTCATCATGGGCATTGCGATCATCTCGGCGGTCTTTGTGCGCCTTGGGAGCCTGTTCCAGAGTATCGTGTATGTTGCAGTGAACCCGCGGGCATCAAAGGAGTAATAGGGTCCAGGGAGGCGGATCTGGAATAGGTTCATCGCCATTTCCCGACCCCGCCGGTCCGCGATCCCTGGCCAGTATTCAATTATGAAATCATATACTCAAATATCAGGTGAGATCGGTGACCTCTCGGAGCTGCCTTTCTGGAAAAAAACGGACGTCGTAGACCTTGTGTACGTGGGCTATGGCCTGTTCATCGTTACGCTCGTGGTGTTTTCCTATATCCTCGGCACGTTTAACCTTCTCCCGCGGGACCCGCAGGAGATCGATCTCGAGCTCATGATAGCGCCGCCCGGGACCACTGGACATCTGCTCGGGACGGACTTCATGGGTCGGGACATCCTCTCGCGGCTGATCGTGGGGATCCAAGCATATTTTCTGCCAGGCCTTCTCGCCGTTTTCATCGCCCTCTTTTTCGGCACGATTCTCGGCGTACTGGCGGGTTACCGGGGCGGACGATTCGAAACGGCGATCACCTATGTCACCAATCTGGTGGATTCCTTCCCGCGTCTCGTGCTCATCCTGCTCGTAATCGCGGCATTCAAGCCGAACATCTATTACATCATGATCGTGGTCGGCTTGACGAACGTGCCTGTCGTGTCATCGCACATCAGGGGCAAAATCCACTTTCTCAAGCAGAAGAATTTTGTCGAAGCGGGCGTTTCACTCGGTCTGCCGACACGTACGATCATCCTGAAGCACATTCTGTGGCACAACTGCCGCTCGCTCCTCATCATTCAGGCCACCATCGGCATGGCGGAGGCTATCCTCATGGAAACGTCGTTGAGCTACCTGGGCTTCGGCGTGCAGGAACCAACTCCCTCATGGGGCAACATGGTGCAAGCCGGCGCCAACTATTTCATGCAGGGGAAGTTCTGGCTTTCCACTGCGCCGGCGCTCTCGATTCTGTTTACGATACTTGGCTTTCATCTGCTTGGCGACGGGCTGAATAATATCCTCGAAGGCAAGAGGGGCAAATGACGGCGGGACCACTCCTGAAGATAGAGGATCTTCGCACATATTTCTATTCTCGCAGCAAGCAGGCATTCATCCGCTCCGTGGACGGTGTGAGTCTCAAGATCAAACGAGGCGAGACCCTCGGCATCGTGGGAGAGAGCGGCAGCGGAAAGAGCATCACCGCCCTGTCGGTCATGGGGCTCATCAGCGCCGGCCCTGGCGTGATCAGCGGCAAAATCGGATTCAAATCCCCGAGGATAACGAAGAACCTGCTTCAGGACCTCGATGAGTATGTAAAACTCACGATGAAAGACGGAAAGATCATGCAGTTAAGCAAGGACTTCGTCGGATGGGAGAAACATTCCGAACGCATAATGAGCAGGGTGAGGGGCAAGGAGATCGCTATGATATTTCAAAACCCCAAGTCCTCGCTCAATCCCTTCGCTCCTATCGGGAGACAGATAACCGAAGCAATTCAGCTCCATACTGCGATAAAAAATGAACAGGAGGCCAAAGAGCGCGCTATCGCATGGCTTGATCGAGTGAAAATCGACTCGCCCAGGCTTCGTTTCGGCAACTACCCTTACGGTCTTTCAGGCGGTATGTGTCAGCGGGCAATGATCGCGATGGCGCTCGCCTGTGAACCGTCGCTCCTGATCGCTGATGAGCCGACCACGGGGCTCGACGCCACCATACAATCAAAGATCGTCGAGCTGCTTGCGGAACTCAAGTCCGAGCTTGGCATCACAACCATGCTCATCAGTCACGACATCAGCATCATCTCTCGACTCTCGGACAGCGTGGCCGTGATGTACGGAGGCACAGTAGTCGAGTATGGGCCGGCTCGTGACATCCTGGCATTAGACTTCGCCTTCAAACATCCATATACGACCGCTCTTCTTGCGTCCATCCCAAGCGCGAGAAATATAAGAGAAAAAAGCTATCCCCAGGCCATTGAGGGTGATGTGCTTGACACCATCAATATTCCGCCCGGATGCCGGTTCTACGGCCGATGCAACCAGGTAACGGAAGGGATTCGGGAGAAATGCGCATTCAAGGAACCTGATCTTCGGGAAATCGCTCACAGCCACAAAGTGAGATGCTGGCTGTATTTTGACTAGATCCTTAAATAAAACGCGTGGCCTCGGATGGACGCGGATGAATCCGCGCAAAATGTGATAGAGCCTGCGTTAAGCGCTATGAAATAAATCTGTATCTATAGGACAAACTGGTCTTCGTGGTTTATCTTTTCCCGCGTTAAGACCGCATGGATTGAAGACGCATCCTTTAGGTCATCACTGGTTGCGGGTAAAGCATTTATGTCTCGGACCCTACTTGAAATCATAGATCTCAAAAAACACTTCACCCATCGCAGAGGGGTTTTCTCCGCCTTCAAGGATAAGACACGATCGATCCCCGCGGTGGACGGAGTGAGCTTTTCCCTCAAAGAGAACGAGACCATGGGGCTTGTGGGCGAGTCAGGTTGCGGCAAGACAACGATCGGCAGGACCATCCTTCGGCTCACGCCAGCAACCTCGGGAAGGATATTCTTCGACGATAAGGATATCATTGCCATGCCGTCCGAAGAACTCCGGCAACTGCGCGGCCAGATGCAGATGATCTTCCAAGACCTGGACGCTGCCCTCAATCCCAAGATGCGCATTCGGGACATTCTCAGGGAGTCCATCACGGTACACCATAAATTAAGCGACGCAGAGGTCGATCGGAAGATCGGCGAACTTCTCGAGCAGGTAAATCTCAAGAAGAATAAGCTCTCCCATTTTCCGTATGAGCTCTCGGGAGGGGAAAAACGTCGGGTCGGCATCGCGCGCGTTCTTTCTGTTGGTGCGCGGTTCATCGTGGCAGACGAGCCGACGAGCGCTCTTGACGTGTCCATCCAGGCACAGGTCGTGAACCTTCTTAGAGATCTGCAAAAACAGCTGGGACTCTCGTATCTTTTCATATCACACGACCTTCAGGTCGTGGAACTCGTCAGCCACCAGGTTGCCGTGATGTACCTCGGCAAGATCGTCGAGATGGGCCTTTCCGAGCGCATTGCAAACAGGGCGAGCCATCCGTATACGCATATCCTTTGGTCCTCTCTCGTTGAAAAGAAGAGCAGGGAATCATCCCGTGCATCCACATATGTTCAAGCCGGGCAGTGGGGAGTCTTCGATTTCGAGCGGCCGGTCTCCGGTTGCCGCTTTGCCCCGAGGTGTCCCGTGTATGAGTCCAAGGACAAGCCCGCTGTCTGCGTCGACCCTTCCACTGAACCGAAACTCCGAGACGTCGGCGGCGGCCATTTGGTAGCGTGTCATTTCCCACTGTGAAACAGCATCAAAAATGAAATTTTCTGCTGGTTCTATATTGATTTCCGCAAAGCTCGTGTTATAATAGCAAATGCGTTTGTTTTTAAGCCTGATATTTTCTTCTTTTCAGTTGATCGTACCGCTCGCTCCGGTTGCAGCTGAAGGGTCTCAGCAACTCATCTTTGAACATGGCCCGAGAAGCAGCTCGATGATTGCGCTCACCTTCGACGCCTGCCCAACGGGTAAGCTTAATGAATATGATGAAAAGGTGATTGACGTCCTCGTCAAGGAGAATGTTCCTGCAACGCTTTTCATGAGTGGGCGATGGGTGGAAAAAAATCCTGAAAAATCGAAACTTCTCGCGTCCTACCCCCAGTTCGAGATTGCAGCACACAGCTATTACCATCCGCATATGATGGAAAAAGATGATGAACGGGTTCTCCGCGAACTGAAGAGGACGCAGACGTTGATCAAGAGGATAACAGGACGGACCCCGCGGTACTTCCGACCGCCTTTCGGAGAAGTGGATGAGCGGATAGCAAAGATTGCAGCCGGGGCTGGACTCATAACGGTACAGTATGACATTGCTTCTGGTGATCCTGACCCCGGCCTTTCCCCTCAGAAGATCGTGCGAAGCGTGCTCCGGGACGCAAAAGGCGGGAGCATCATTGTTTTTCACATGAACGGGAACGGCGTGCACACGGCAGACATCCTTCCGCAGATCATCAACGGGTTGCGAGAGAAAGGGTTCTCTCTCGTAACAATCGGAGAGTTGCTAAAAAAATAAGCGGCCTGCCATATGGCCGGCCGCTTGCGTTCGATGAAGCTCACCACTATTTTCTTGTCAAGCCTTTTCTGAAGCTGTCGAGCCACCTGATGTGGCTCTTTTCTTCGTTAATGACTTCGTCCACGACCTCTTTCTCCTTTACGATCGCGCGAAGTTCCATGAAATAGAGCAAAGTCTCCTTTTCGAAGCCGAGCGCGAACTTCACGGCATCCTGTACCGTTTGCAAATGGTCCATGGCCGGGAGTGACCTGCCCTTGCCGAGGAAAAACTCCGATTCTACAAACGCCCTCATGTAATTGGTCACATCCTCCCATTGTACCGGCTCGGTTCCGTGCTTCGCAACCATGTCCTTCAGATTAGTAAAGGTCTTCTCATGCACTCTTTCCTTGGAAGCGAGCGCGGTGAAGAGCTTCACCAGCCCGTCGTCTTTCTTGAATTTTTCCGACATGCCAGTGTAGAATTGATACCCCAGCTTTTCCGTCTGGATCGCCATTTCCATGATTTCGTCGATAGAATACTGGTTCATTTTTTCTCCCTTATATTATTCTATTCTATGATTCCAGCACCCGGATAAGAGGCTTTTCAGGGGGAATAATAGCGTGTTACGCTATGAGTGTCAACCGAATTCTGGCCGCATGGTCACGCAGGTGCGAACAAACTGATACCGGCTCCGAGCTCTTTTCGCCGACTCTAAAACTGCTGAGATATCTGACCGGCGGGAGGGGAAACGATGCGATTTCCTCCGGGTAAATACCTGGTAATGATTTCAGCACATTTTCCCCGTTGGTAGGCAGCCTGATGGATGAGGCTGAGCGCTATTTCAAGTTGACAATTTTTGTCTGTTTTGCTACAGTTGCGCCGTATCTGACAGTGTTTAGATGAGACTGAAAGCTTGAAATTTGGGAGGGAGAAATGGCGGAAAAGCTTGCGGTGGTTATCGGCGGGGGCCCGGCCCCAGGGATCAACGGCGTGATCAGCGCGGTCACCTTCGAAGCGGCGAAACAGGGCTTGGAGGTGATAGGGATCTACGATGGCTTCAAGTGGCTATCCAAGGGAGACGCATCTCAAACCATACGCCTTGATAATGGAGAAATAACGCGCATCCATCTCCGCGGCGGGTCGATCCTCCGCACGTCACGCGATAATCCCACCAAGAGCCCGGAAAAGATGGCCAATGTTGTCAAGGCCCTGACCGGCCTCGGCATCAAATATCTTGTAACCATTGGCGGCGATGATACGGCCTATACCGCGACTCGCGTTGAGCAGGAGGCAGGTGGCGCCATTGCCGTCTGCCATGTGCCGAAAACCATCGATAACGACCTCCCGCTCCCGCATGGAATCCCGACATTCGGGTTTGAGACCGCGCGCCAGCTTGGCACACAGCTTGTCGAGAACATTATGGAGGATGCCCGCACGGCCGGAAGGTGGTATTTCGTGATTGCCATGGGACGCTCGGCCGGGCACCTCGCTCTCGGCATGGGCATGGGTGCAGGAGCCACGCTGACGCTGATTCCCGAGGAGCTGGGCAACAAGATATCGCTGAACAAGGTAGTTTCCATTCTTGAGGGTGCCATTATCAAGCGCCTTGCCTACGGCAGAAACCACGGCGTTGTAGTGATCGCCGAGGGCGTGGCTACGCGTCTTGACGCCGAGGAGTTGACATTTCTCAAGGACGTGCCGAGGGATGACCACGGCAACATCCGCCTGGCGGAGATTCCGCTGGGCGACATGCTGAAGAAGAAGGTGACTGATGACCTGGCTGCGTTTGGGCTCAAGACCACCATTATCGCGAAGGACATCGGCTACGAGCTGCGCTGCCAGCCTCCAATCTCCTATGACCGGGAATATACGAGGTACCTTGGATATAGCGCGGTGAAGTTCCTGGTTTCGGGCGGCACAGGAGCCATGATCATGCTCAAGGATGGCCAAAGCCTGCCGATAAAATTCTCTGATCTTCTCGATCCGAAGACCGGAAAAACCCGTATCCGCACCGTGGACATCAAGGCCGATGACTACATGATGGCGAGGAGATACATGATCCGTCTTGAGAAGGATGACATGGAGGGCGAAGCGCTCAAGAGGCTCGCGGCGGTGGTGAAGATGGGCCCCGAGGACTTCAAGAAGAGGTTCTCTGTGGCTGTCGATTAGGTCGATGTAAAAACGGAGACGACGTCTGGATAGCCGTGCATAACGGCTATCCATTTTTTGTTACAGGGGGATCCTTTTCTCCCGCGCGGTATTTCTCAGGATGATCATGGCGTTGTGCAAGCGCTGGAGCTTCATGTTCCTCATTCTGAGCGAGGACTGATCGTTCAAGGATATCTTCTCGTTCCTTGCGCCCGTCATCGCCTTGTTAAGATTATCGTACAAGTCCTTGATCATGTCTTTGTCGAATTTCTTCAGAAAGAGCGGGTTCACCGAGACATACCCTTCCGCCACGTCGGAGGCAACAGCCTTCATGCTCTTCCCTTTATAGCCGCTTTCAGCCATTATGAGGCGTCCTTAATTACCCGGTAGGACCTGATCGCTGCATCGAGCAGTCCCTGTTTTTTGCGCACGATTTCGAGCTGCCTTTGTATTTCGCTGCTGTCTGCGCCCTGCTGGATCTTTTCTTGGAGTGCCTGAATGTCTTCGGACAGGTCCCTGGCCGTGTCCTCGATGAGGGTGTGTGTATTTCTGCTGTGTTCGCAAAGGCGGCTGATCGCCTTGACCATGTCCTGGAGCATGGGGTCGTCGGACGCTCTCAGTCTCAGACAGATTGCCGTATCACCATCGGCCAGATGATCGATCGCCCTCCGGATGCGCAGCATAGGGCCGACAAATTTGTGGGAATAGAGCGTGCCCACGATGCCGATGAACACGAGAAGTGAGATCAGAGATAATGGGAGGAAGATGGGGAACTGCACTATTTCCGCAAGCTTTTGGAAAACCCTCAGGAGGAGTGTATAGGCAACAAGGAGGAATATGAGAAAGATGATGAATCGCGCCTGTGGGCCCGCCACATTCAACAGATATCCCCTGCCCCTGCCTAATAAGGTGCGTTTCATGTTCTTTGTCATTGTAACGGTCCGTCCAGACGACATGCCGGTTCGAAAGGACAACGCGCCGGACTGTGCGAAATTCTTTGCAATTATACTGACAAAATAATGGTAGGTCAAGGCCATAATTTTGCCTTGAAGTCCCCGAAGCCCTGTGGTAGAGTTTTAACATGACGCTCTATGATCCACTCCACAGGAGAATTGATTACCTGCGGCTTTCAGTGACCGACCGATGCAACCTTGCGTGCGTGTACTGCAGGCCCAGGACGATGATGAAGGTGCTGCCGCACGAAGATATCCTGCGGTATGAAGAGATGCTGCGCCTGGTCGCGATCGCGGCGTCGCTCGGGATATCACACGTAAGGGTGACTGGCGGAGAACCGCTCGTTCGGCGCGGGATAGTTAATTTTATAGCTTCACTCAGAGAGTGCGCCGGCATCGAAGATATCAGCCTTACCACGAACGGCGTTCTGCTCGAGGATATGATCGAAGCGCTGGCTGAGGCAGGCAAACCCCGTCTCAATGTCAGTCTTGACTCGCTGAACGCGAGGAAATTCCATGAAATCACGGGCAGCGACCGCTGGGCTGCGGTCTGGCGAGGGATCGCCCGGGCAGAAGAAATGGGTTTTTACCCGCTCAAGATCAACATGGTTCCTGTCAAGGGGATCAACGATGATGAAGTGGCGGATTTCGCGCGGCTCACGCTCGAGCGCCGGATCCACGTCCGCTTTATCGAGTTCATGCCGATCGGAGCGAATGACCGCTGGAATCGGGAGGTCTGCGTCACCGCGGACCAAGTGCGGGCCGTGATCGAGCAGCAGTTCGGTCCGCTCATCCCGTTCACCGCAGGCAAGACCGCGGGTCCTTCGGACAACTACCAGATCTCCGGTGCGCAGGGCGTGATCGGTTTTATCAGTCCCATTACCAAGCACTTTTGCGGGACATGCCGGCGCCTCAGGCTGACTGCGGACGGGAAGATAAGGCCCTGTCTGCTTTGCGATACGGAGATCGATGTAAAATCCCCCATGCGTGGTGGATGCGACGACCGGGAGCTGGAACGGCTGCTCAGGCTTTCTCTCGAGATCAAGCCAGAGCGACACTATATCGGTGATAAACAGGCGGGAAGCTACCAGCGGACCATGTCCAGAATCGGAGGATGAGAATCATCAGTTCCAACTTACGAGAATCACTTTCCTCGAACGGAAATCCGTATTTTAAGAATCAGCCAGAATGAAATTTGACCGTTGGGTATTTATTTGTTATTGACGTTGTGGAATCCTTTTGAATGAGCTATGTCCGAACTTACGCATTTTGATGAACAGGGATCAGCGCGCATGGTCGATGTTTCCTGCAAAGAAGAAACAGCACGTGAGGCCGTGGCCATGGGCCGTGCCATCATGCAACCGAAGACGTTAAATCTCATTCTCGACCGCAAGGTAGCCAAGGGAGATGTATTCAGCGTCGCGCGGGTCGCGGGCATCATGGCCGCAAAGAAGACCGTGGAGCTAATCCCCCTGTGTCATGCGCTGAACCTCACATCGGTGGAGATCTCCTTTGAGCCGGACGAAGCGTTATCGTGCGTCAATATCCGGGCCGCTGTCAGGACGACCGGCAGGACAGGTGTCGAGATGGAAGCGCTCACCGCGGTCGCCGTTGCGGGCCTCACCATATACGACATGTGCAAGGCCGTTGACCGGTCCATGACTGTCACGGACATCCGGCTGGTTAAAAAGATGGGGGGCAAGAGCGGGACCTTTGAGCGAAAAGAAGTTACATGATAATGGTGCATGATGAGAAATCATCATCACTTACCCTGTTCTGCGTCATGAACTTTGACCGAGAATTAACTCATGCCCGAACTCAGGATCGGTTGCAGCGGGTTTAGCTACCAGCACTGGCGAGGGGTGTTCTACCCTGAGAATCTAGGCGAACGCAAATGGCTGGCGTATTACAGCAGCATATTTTCGACGGTCGAGCTCAATGTCACTTTTTACCGCCTTCTCCGTCCGTCCACATTCGATAGGTGGTATTGGGGAACCCCGCCTGATTTTGGATATTCGGTTAAAGGCAGCAGGTTTATCACTCACGTAAAGAAACTCCTCAACCCGAAAGAACCCCTCAAGCTGTTCTTCGACAGCGCACGTCGGTTACAAGAAAAGCTCAAAGTCGTCCTCTGGCAGTTTCCTCCGTCGTACAGGGCGAATAGAGAAAGGCTCGCCGCATTTGTCAGGCTGCTAAATAGAATACCGATACGGAATGCTTTTGAGTTCAGGCACGAAAGCTGGATCGTTCCAGATATCATGGACCTCTGCAGAGACCACAATGTGAGTGTATGTACAGCGGATTGGCCTTCATTCATCGATGACCTCCCTGTGACGGCCGATTTCGTTTACATGCGGAGGCATGGCGAGGGCGGATCGTATGCTACACGCTATACCAAGGCCTACCTGAAAAAAGATGCGGCACGGATCAAGAGGTATCTGACTGACGGAAAGGACGTTTTTATGTACTTCAACAACGACGCCGCCGGATATGCCCCGCAGAACGCCAGGGAGCTCATAGAGATGACGAAGTAACCTGCGGTATTGAAAAAAACAGTGGAGAGCTGTACTATACTGCTGCCGGAATACCGGAAAATCTTGATCCCGGGAGATCACTATGAAAGAAAAACTCATGGAAGAGGAGAAAAAGATGAGGCGATTACGTTTCATCATCGATCTTGCTCAGGCGGTCCTCATGCAGCAGGACGACCTTACCTTGAAGGAAGCCTTTGCTGTCATAAGAGACGCGAAGACGGCGGCCCTGCTGCTGTTCCCCGATAAAGAAGATGTCTATGAACTGATTTATGCACCGAGATTCCGAAGGATCATTGCTGAAAGATTTGTGATCCAAGGCGGACTGGCTGAAAGGAATTAAAGACAAAACTCTCTCTCGTGAAATTTGTTATAATAATCTTCTGACCCTTTGCTTTCCTTGAAGCGACAATCCAAAATAGTAAAAAATATCAAAAAAAACAAATATATATAATATTAGCACTCTGTTTGACAGAGTGCTAATATTATGCTATTTTTATAGTATGGAGTTATTAGCCATGAGGAGGTGGTGTGCGCTGCTGCAAAAAATATCCTTTAAGGGCTGAGGTCATGTTTGGCTTGAGATCTCCGGAATGCGCGTATGCGTCACATGTCACATGATGTGAGGCCGTGCATTTGCTGTATGGAAAAGAGAACAGGTTGTGAGCATTTTTGGTTTGGAGGTCTAACTCATCGCCTTTAGGGATCAGGAAAAGGAGGGATTATTATGAAAAGCATAACTCGGTGGGATCCGTTTAATGTGATGAAGAGCTGGGATCCTTTTGATGAACTTCGTGTGATGCAGAGGGGCATGGACAGGCTCTTTGACAGTTTCTTCGGGAGAATGGGGAGGGATATCAAGCCGTTGGAGCGTATCACAGCATGGACACCATCAATTGAAAGCTACATAAAAGAGGGACATCTGGTATTCAAAGCCGAGCTTTCGGGTGTGGATCCAAAGGACGTGGATGTGAGCGTTGTCGATAGAGAGCTGGTTATCAAGGGAGAACGGAAAACAGAGAAGGGCGCGAAAGAAGAAGATTACCTATATCGGGAGATCAGCTATGGTACGTTCGAGCGGCGCTTCCTGCTTCCCGAAGGCGTCAAGACCGAAGACCTGAAGGCGAAATACACCAATGGGATTCTTGAGGTTACGGTGCCGGTGCCCGCTATAGCCAAGGCCCGCAAGATCGAGATCGAGACCCCGAAGGAAGCGAAACATATAGAGGGCGAGGTTACTGCCAAAAAGGCAGCGTAAAACGAGCCAGGTCGAAACCCATCGTTTCCTATGCCCCGTTTATTACACGCACGAGGCAAGGGCCATCCCGTATGAGGAGGTACG
>Ga0187779_10001620_pt1 | contig 14002 bp, 10 predicted proteins | sample 1015_Q2_SP10_10__FD_132435 | JGI IMG/M metagenome (GOLD analysis project Ga0187779, IMG submission 132435) | Tropical peat soil microbial communities from peatlands in Department of Meta, Colombia - 1015_Q2_SP10_10_MG | ecosystem: Environmental > Terrestrial > Soil > Wetlands > Peat | place... | reverse complement strand
TCCCCGTTATCCTAACAATGACCGGTTGATCTTCTCCAAGGGTCATGCGTCTCCCCTCTTTTATTCTCTCTGGGCCGCAGCGGGCAAAATCACGGAACGGGAACTCATGAGCTTCAGGAAGTTCGGCAGTCCCCTCGAAGGGCATCCGACGCCTGCATTTCTCTATACCGAAGCCGCTACCGGCTCCCTGGGACAGGGACTTTCAATCGGAGTTGGCATGGCCATGAACGCGAAGTTCATAGACAAGCTTCCATACAGGACCTATGTTCTCCTGGGAGACAGCGAGATGGCAGAAGGATCGCAGTGGGAGGCAATGGAGATCGCTGCCTACTACAAGCTCGACAATCTCATCGGCATCATGGATGTGAACCGGCTTGGACAGCGTGGAGAAACCATGTACGGCTATGATCTCTCTGTGTATAAAGAACGAGTATCGTCCTTTGGCTGGGAGCCGATCGTCATAGACGGACACCATTTCCCCCAGATACTGACGGCGTATAAGCAGGCCCTTCAGTCCAGGAATAAACCTGTCATGCTCGTCGCCAAGACCATAAAAGGCAAAGGAGTCTCCTTCATCGAAGACAAGAACGGCTGGCATGGCAAACCACTCAAGAAAGACGAGCTTGCTCGCGCTCTCGCGGAACTCGGCCCGGTAAACAAATCTCTGCGAGGTGAAATAGCAAAGCCGGACCGTGCAACCGTTCCTGCACAGCCAAGAGCGAAGGCAAAACCTGTCTCCTTCGATCCGGTGAAGCCGGTGGCCACCCGCCACGCCTACGGCACTGGGCTTGAACGCATATTCCCCCAGTTTCCTGATATGGTAGTACTTGACGCGGAGGTGAGCAACTCGACCTATGCTGAGATATTCAAGGCGAGATATCCCGACCGGTTCTTCGAGATGTTCATTGCGGAACAAAATATGGTCGGCACGGCCATCGGCTTTTCTATCCGCGGTAAGACGCCCTTTGTCTCGACCTTTGCCGCGTTTCTAACACGCGCCTTTGACCAGATACGGATGAGCCAGTATTCGAACGCGAACATCAAGTTCTGCGGGTCACACTCGGGCGTTTCCATCGGTGAAGACGGTTCATCCCAGATGGGCCTCGAAGACATAGCCATGTTCAGAACTCTTCTGGGAAGCGTTGTGCTCTACCCCTCCGATGCCGTGTCCGCCGAAAAGCTCGTCGAGGAGATGGCGAAGCATAAAGGGATCTCGTACCTGCGGACGACAAGGAAGGAAACACCGATCCTGTACCGGAACGATGAGGTGTTCCCCATCGGCGGTAGCAAGATATTGAAATCGAACGAGGCCGATGTGGCTACGGTCGCGGCGGCAGGCATCACGATCCACGAGGCGCTCAAGGCGTACGAAGAACTGAAGGCTGCGGGTATACTCATCCGGGTGATAGACCTCTACACCGTGAAGCCAGTGGACAGGTCGGCGCTCGCACAGGCCGCAAGCGATACCGGCACGATCATCACGGTTGAAGATCACTTTGCCGAGGGGGGGCTCGGTGAAGCCGTGTTAAGTGCGCTCGCGAGTCATCCGGCCCCGGTATACTCGCTCTCCGTACGCAAGATGCCGAAGAGCGGCAAGCCGGACGAGCTCATGGATTACGAGGAGATATCGAAACAGGCAATCGTAAACAAAGTGAAGGAGATTGTGAAGGGACGCACAGGATCATCAGGGAAAAAACAAATGAGGAATAAGAAATGAGCTGGAGGCCGCCCGCTAATTATCTTCTGAATAAATGGCGGCATCATTCAGCCAATCCTGTTGTTCATGAAGCCCTGCCACAGGTTTCCCAGTGCTCTCGAAGGATCAGGCAAAATGCCGGGGAACGTCTTCGTTTTTCCGTATTCTTTACTATCTCGACCGAGATTAGGCCAATTATCGTTATCGCCCATATCAACAGACTGCAGCTCTTGAATACGCCGAGCGCCGGTGCTTCTCTTTGGTTAGATTGACGGGATAACGATTTCTTGGCTCTATTCATTTTCTTTAAAAAGTCCTTCAAACGACCGCTCATCGACAATTCGAGCAACCCCGCAGACATCGCACTGCAGCATCACTATTGGCGACGAGTCTTTGTCATATAAATGTGCGTACTCGAGATCCCGCCTTGCTAATTCCTTAAATTTTTTGTACGTCATAGTGCTATAGATGTGATTACACGAAGAATTGCTGCAGAATATATTTGCACACAACAGCTCATCATCATTCTGCCTCGGCGACAGGAACATGCCAAAACTGCTGCTTCGAGGGATTGGTGAAGGACGAGGAACAGGATTCGTTTGCCCATCTTCTATAACAAAAAGGCATAGCTCGTACTTCCCCCGCGGTGCACCCTTTAAATAGCGTCCCTTTTCCAGTGTTGGAGCATAGGGAGATGTCGATTTAAGGACACCGTACCAACTTCCATTTGATTCGGTATGTAATCGTTGCACAAGCACCCGGTCGCCAACAAACACACGATTATCAACGCCCTTCCATGTATCCAATTCAAGCAGGATAAGCGCCCAGAAATAATCGTGGGGCAGTGGCTTCGGACGTCCCTCCTGAGGGATGAAGCCGATAATTTGCTCATCGGTATACTTTGTCCGTCTACCACATACATCGCATTCGAGGTTAAGAGTAAACCGGGGGTTATACCGGAGCTGATTTTCACATATTGCGTGCGCAACGTTCGCCGTTACGTTGCTGGGAGTGTTGCTACATCCGGGTGTAGCGCAGGGAAGACAGTCGTCTGATTTCATAATCATTTCACATTGATGCTTTTCATTTTCTTGCGTCAGATTGTATCATTCACGATGTTTTTTGACAAGGATGGCCCGCTATTTCCTATCTTCATTCGCCAGAGTGGCCCTTTGCTTCAATAAATTCAGTCCACGCTGCCAAAATGCCCGCCTGAAATCAGGTCAGGAGCAATTGATTCTCCTTTGACCTGCTCTCTCCTACGCTTGACACATATATCGCAGGCCTTCCGAGCACGGGACACTTCGATTCGCAGATGCCACAGCCAATGCAAAGATCCAGGTCTACGTGCGGCTGCTGCAGCATAACGATTTTCCCCTGACGATCTCGCACTCGTACTTCCTCGAACCAGATAGCTTTCTTTGGCGTCGGACAGACTTCCTCGCACATGATGCACGGCCTCGCATGGGCCCAGGGCAAACACCGGCCTTTGTCGATCATGGCGAGGCCTATCTTGATCTTTGCTTTCTCCTCAAGCTGAAGTCGTTTGATCGCGCCTGTGGGGCAGACCTGACCGCAGAGCGTGCACCGGTACTCGCAGTAGCCGACCCTGGGCACGAGAATCGGCGACCAGATGCCCTCAGCGCCTGCCTCGAACAGCGCAGGCTGCAAACCGTTCGTGATGCAGACCTTCATGCACTCGCCGCACTTCACACACCTCTTAAGGAACTCTTTCTCATTAAGGGACCCTGGCGGTCTTATAAGGCCGGGGTTCTGAGAATTTGCTCTCGACAGGGGAGTTACGCGTAGGAGCGGCACCGTGGCTATTCCCGCGAACACCGAAGCGATGACCCGTCGTCTTCCGAGATCCATGACCGCTGCCGCCTTCTTTTTACTGAATCCAAAGCTTACCGAGTTCTGCGGGCAGATGTCATCGCAGTTCCAACAGTAAAGACATTCTGTTTCCTTCCACTTCCCTTTTCGGTCGGGCACGGCATTCCCTTGGCAGACCGTTGCGCAGGCTCCACATTCTGTGCAGGCCTCGCTCACCGAGCGTTTGAGTACCGATAACCGCGACAAAAGGCCGAGGAAAGCACCGAGGGGGCAAATATACTTGCACCAGAACCGCTTCTCAACAAGATTCAGGCCGAGGATGACAGAGAAGATAACCCCAATGAGCACATTCTGGTTGTAAAATGACTGCTCAAAAGTAAGTACGGTCTTCTTCAGGACCGAGTACATCGGTTCCGTGACGGCTGCAATGCCGAGCGGGTTCCAGTTGAATAGCGTGTCGAAGACAGCACGCACGCTGTAATTGAAAAGAGGGGAGACGCTTATGGAGAATGATCGTATGATAAGCGAGAGCGGGTCCAATAGACCCACGGGCTGAAGTGTGAATATGGCCGATGAGATGATGCCGATGAGAATAAGATACTTGACGCGATACCAATCTCTGCCGCGGCTCGCGACCGGTTTCTTTCTGACTGAGCCGACGAGATTATTCAGCGTGCCGAGCGGACACGCCCAGCCGCAGAAAACCCTGCCGAAAATTATTGTGATGCAAATGGTGATGACCGAGAGATAAAAAGCCTTTGCTGCCGCATGCGCAGACAGAATCGTCGTCACGAATATGAGTGGGTCGAAATCCAGAAAGAGCCGGACCGGGTAGCCGAGCTCATCATTTCCCTTGGATTCGGTCTGAATGAACAAGAAGACGAAGAACGCAAGGAATAATCCCTGTGTAATCCTGCGAAGATTTTGTATGGTGATGAGACGCATATGATCAATTAATTATCCAAGCAGGCCAACGGTTCTGCCACTGCGTGCGACGAGCAATCCAAACATGATATGTCCGCATTCATCCTTAGCGCTCGCAGTGGCCAAATAAAATCAACGGTTTTTGGCCATCCTGTCTAAACCTCTATCTTTCTGACCTTCACCTTGTTTAAATTCATTTTCCCTAATTCAAGTTTGTCTGCGATCCGAACATACCCGAGGTCGCTTCCTTGCATGCCAAAGAGCGTTGCGCCGTAGGAATCTATCGCGACCGGGTCGACGCCCACAATGACCGTATCGAGTTTCTTGACATCCGCGAGGTTGCCGCCCTGCGGGCCGTTGGCCGTAAGTATGCGCACAGCATCAAGGACCGTCAGCGCAGGTTTAATCTTCATCGAGAGGTCCACGAGACTTTCGTCCAGCCTCTGGTGGATCTGGCGCCGAGAACCGCCCATCACACCCATCCAGTTTTTCATGGACATGGTGAGCTTCGCAAGACCATGGTGTTTTGCGATAGGGATGTTGATCACTTTATCAGCTTCAAAGATCTCGCTGTAGAGCGGCCACGACTTGAGGGCTACACCGTTGATCGCCATGTCCTTGAACTTGCGCTCGTCCACATAATCCACATCGGCGCCCAGAGCGCGTGCAGCTGGTGCGATGCCGCTCTGGACATAGCACCGGCGCGGATCGTTCACCGGGCGGTCAAAGACCTTCACCTGCTTGGCTCCTGCCTCGAAACAGAGTTTAACCACGGTGGCTACGACCTCGGGATTGGTGTTCCCTGCCTGCTCAGGCGTCCTGTCCCAAGCGATGTTCGGCTTGATGACCACGATGTCTCCGCGCGAGATGAATTTCCTGATGCCACCCATAGCGTCTATGGCGGACTTCACGATCTGCTCGGGAGATCCGCCATGCACCACGACAACGTCAGGCAGTGCAGGCGCCATTGCAGCTTCCGCGAGTACGCTCAGTTCCTGCGGTATCGAGAGGCCGGCGCCCGCTAAGGCTGTCAATTTTATGAATTTTCTTCGGTCCATATGTTACCTTACCTTTCCCCTCGCGAGCGAAGCGAATATTCCACCGAAACAGAGGGAAGCGAATATGATGAACGCTGTTTTCATGCTCGTCAGGAAGAGCGGATAGTATTCCGGCGTTATACGTGCGCTTCCGATATGAAGCGCAAAAACGACCATTGCGATACCCATGCTCAGCATTTGGCCGGCGAGGCGCATAGTGCCGAGCGTCGCAGAGCCCACACCGTAGAAACGCCTGTCAATGGAGCTCATGACGGCGTTAGTGTTCGGCGATGAGAAGAGAGCAAAGCCGAACCCGAGCAGCACGAGACCCGTGATGATGAAGCCGAGATGCGTATTCCCGCCAAGGAACGTGAACAGGCAAAGTCCCGCTGCGGTCAATCCCATGCCAATGGACGCAACGACCCTTGGTTCTATTCTATCAGAAAGTCTTCCTGCTAAAGGAGAAAAAATCGCCATCACAACAGGCTGAGAGATAAGAATCATGCCGGCATGCTGCGGAGTGAAACTTTTGATGTATTGCAGGTAGAGGCTCAGAAGAAATGTTACAGCGAACGTTGCGCTGTAGTTGATGAGCGCGGCGAAGTTGGAAAAGGCAAAGGTCGTATTGTGGAAGAACAGGTTCATGTTCAAGAGTGGGCTTGCTGCTTTCATCTCCCAGTGTACGAACAGCACCACGCCGGAAATACCGGCTATGATGAAAGCGATTCCCGTCCCTGCGGGCAGAAGTGAGAACCCATACATGAGCGCGACGAGCATGGTGCTGTAAATGATAGAGCCGGCCAGGTCAAATTTCTCGCCCCGTGCTTCAGCCCACTCATTTTTCAATCTTGTAAAGACAAAATATATTACGAAGACACCGAGCGGCACATTTACCAGGAAAATGCTTCGCCACCCGAATTGATAGGTGAGAAACCCGCCCATCACCGGGCCGAGAGAGAGCCCCAGATACACGGCTGCTACATTGATCCCGAGCACGCGTCCGCGCTCATCAGCCGGGAACACGGAGGTGAGTATCGCCATGCCGGTCCCGAAGATCATTGAGCTCCCGAAACCTTGTAGAACCCGGAGCGTTATGAGCGCCGCTGCAGAGGTCGAGAAGGCGAGCAAGAACGAGGTAATGGTGAATATCCACATACCGGAAGCGAATATTCGCTTCCGGCCATAGATGTCAGCGATACGCCCGAAGGGCACGAGAAACATGGCCGCGGCAAGAATATAGGACGTGGGAACCCATCCCATGAGTAATGCGCCCATCTTGAATTCACCACCGATTGCGGGGAGCGCGATGTTGATCGAAGAGACCATGAAGGGGGTCAAAAAGGAAGCGAGTGTGGCGACGAGGAGGGCGGATCTCTTTACTGCGGCTTCATACATACGTGCTCCCGATGAGTCTTCCGTTGAGTATGCCGGCGTGGAGAGGACGGAGTTTTCCGGCATCATCATCCTACCTGAACTTGCTGATAAGATACAGAATGATACTGACGATGATGCTGACGATGACACTCGTGGCAAAGGGGAAATAGAACGTGAACTTCTCTTTTTTGATCACGATATCACCCGGGAGCTTGCCGGGAAAAGGTGCCTTCTGGAGAAAAAGCATTACGAGGCCTACGACGACAAGCACAACCCCGATCACGATAATGATTCTAGCCGTTTCTCCCATGCAATCATTGACCCCCGCTGGAACCACAACTACAACATGTGCGCGAATCCGTGGCCACGACTATTATTCAGCAAAGAACTCTAAAACCTTGCCCAGTGTGGCGTGCATATCCCGTCGGGAAACAATCATATCGATCATTCCGTGCTCCTGGAGGAACTCCGCTCGTTGGAACCCGGCCGGGAGTTGCTGCTTGATCGTCTGCTCGATAACGCGGGGACCGGCAAAACCGATCAGGCTCTTTGGCTCAGCGATGATAATGTCGCCGAGCATGGCAAAGCTCGCCGTCACCCCTCCAAACGTTGGATCCGTGAGCACGGAGATGAACGGGAGTCCGGCTTCCCCGAGCCGGGCAATGGCTGCGGAGGTTTTGGCCATCTGCATGAGCGAGAGGATCCCTTCCTGCATCCTGGCTCCTCCGGACGAAGCCACGGACACAAAGGGGGCCCTTTTCTCGATCGCCCGCTCCACTGCCCGTGCGATCTTCTCGCCAACTACCGAACCCATGCTGCCGCCCATGAAGTTGAAATCCATAATCACGAGCGATACGGGCCTGTTCCCGATCTTTGCCTCGCCCGAAATTATCGCGTCTTTGAGCCCGGTCTTTTTGCGGCTGCTCTTGAGCTTGTCCTTGTAGTCCTTGAAACCGAGGAAATCCTTCGGTGAAAGACCGTCCTCCACCTCGAGAAAACTGCCCTCGTCGACAAGATAGGGAAGTCGTTCTGATGCCGAAATGCGGAAGTGGTAGTCGCACTTGGGGCAGACCTTGTAGTTTTTGTCCACCTCTTTGCGGTAGATAATCTCTTTGCAGTTGTCACACTTCACCCAGAGCCCTTCGGGTATCTTAATCTTCTTCGGGGGGGCCTCAGGAGTACTGCCTTCAGGTCGTTCTTTTTTAAACCAGGCCATGATTCTCCTTATAGATGCAAATTCTAAGTCCGGATCTCGTTCCTTGTTTTTCGAATTTCAAAAAATGTAAGTCTTCCCTTCCTGCAGAATTCTCACGTTTTTTCTGCCCAGGGCGCGGAGCTCACCGAGCACTTTCTTCTGGTGGACCGGCTTTATGTGATAGATATAAAGCGGCACGTTGTTGCCGAGATTTGCCCTGGAAAGGTCATCATGAAGCTGGGCCGGTGTAAAATGACCGCTTGCTTCGGCAATCATCTCAAGGCCGTTCGGAAACGAGGTATCAACAATGATGGCTTTGAGGTTCATCGCCGTGGCAGCCTCTTTCCAGAGGACCTCATTCGGCCCGGTATCGGCGCTATATAGTATCGTACATCTACCATCGCCCACGAGGAACCCTACGGTTGGCACGGGGTGGTTCATGGGGATGGCCTTCACGGTGAGTCCCCCTATTTTCACCTTCGTTCTAACCTGCATCGGCTTATAGGCGAGAACGGGATTCCGGGAAGTCGGGATCCGCGTGAAGTCCGGCCAGATTATGCCGTTCATCAGGTGTTTCCTGATCGCGGCAATCACCTTCGGTGTGGCCCGTATGTTCACCGGTTTCCTGACGCGGCCGAGGATATTGTCTGCAAGGAACAGGAGCGATTTAACATGATCAAGGTGAGGATGACTGATCAGGATATCGGTTATTTTGCTCTGGGCATCGATGCTGAGCGCCGCAGTGATCGTACCTGCATCCAGCATCATCACATCATTTACGAGGAAACCGGGAGGCATGTGGCCTATTGCCTCCGAACCCGAGCAGCCCAGTACCTTTACCTTCATTCACTCACCTTACTCAAGTAAGTCCGGCTCCCGGAAGCATGAAACCTGAAAAATCTTGGATTCGCATCCGATGATTTTTGCATTTATTGTGCTAGGCATTCATTCTTCCGGATTCGGATATTTGCTTTTCGTATTTGGAACCCTGCTCCTGCATCGCTACAAGATCATAAATCAGCACAGGGTGCTGCTTGCCCTTCACGGTCACCGACCCCAGTTCGTTCACGTTCACGATGTCTTTCACTCTGTTATAGGTGAATTCTGTAATAATGATATGATTATTATACTGTCTTGTCAAGCCCTCGACCCGTGATGCCAGGTTAACGTTATCGCCGATCACGGTATAGTCCATCTTTTTGCCCTCGGCGCCCATGTTGCCGACTACCATGTCTCCGGTGTTGATGCCGATCCCGATATCGAGCGCCGTCTTTCCTTCGGCGGTCCACTTCTTCTGGAGTTCTTCGAGCTTTTCGATCATCGCGATGGCGCAGCGGACCGCACGCTCAGCATGGTCCGGCTGTCCCACAGGTGCACCCCAGAGCGCCATCACGGCGTCCCCTACGAACTTATCGAGCGTACCCTCGTAATCGAACACAATGTTCGTCATCGCGCCGAGGTATTCGTTCAGGATTGACACCACCTCCTCTGGCTCGTGCTTTTCAGAGAATGACGTAAAGCCGCGAATGTCGGAAAAGAGAACCGTGATCTCCTTGCGCTCACCGCCGAGCTTTGCTTTGCTCGGGTCTCTGATAAGCTCATCCACGATCCGCTTAGAAACATAGCTCGAGAACATCTTGCGGATGTCCCTTGCGCGGCGCTCTTCCGTAAAGAACCGGTAGGCAGTCTGGCTCATGTAGCCGAAGAAGAGGGCGGACGCGGGATAGACGAGGTTGAACCATATGCCCTTGGTCACAAAGAGGTAGTCTACCGTACCTGCGTAGCCGACAAACAATGCGATGAACAAGGCGGCGCCGGCCTTTGCCCCGAGCCGTGGGATGAAAATTCCAAGCACAACCGCGAACAGGAAGACGAGAAGTACAACCGATGCTTCGGTGCGGTAGATGAAATCGCCGTGCAGGACATTGTCCACCACGTTCGCATGCTTCTCGATCCCCGCCATGTTGGGTGAAAAAGGCGTGACGCGCAGGTCATAGATCCCGAGGGCCGTGGCGCCGATGAGCACGATCTTATCCTTGAAGATTCCAGCAGGTGTTGCCCTGTCCAGAATATCGGAGATGGAGTAGGTTGGGAATGTCCCGTTCGGGCCGCGATAATTGATCAGCATTCGCCCGTACCCATCGGTGGGAATGGTCTTGTCCCCGAGATGCACCTTTCCCTTGAAGTCGAGCACAAGGTCATCTTTCTTCAGGCCGCGATAGAGCCACGCGGCTTGGAGTCCGATGGGGGTATAGAAATCACCCTTGTATCCAATCGCCAGCATCTCCCATCTGAGGGTCCCATCGTCGTCAGGCACCATATTGATATGGGCTATGGAATTGGCTACCGATGAAAACCGCAGAAGTGTCGGCAGCACCATCTTTGCCTCGAACGGATGAAACGGCTCATCGGTGTTCCTAAATACTGAATAGGCTGAAGGCGTCATGAAATCCAGTTTCTTGTCGGTAAAGCCAGATTCCTTATAGCCCTGCTCGGTAAAATCGAACACAATCGGCAGTATCACGCGGCCGCTCCGCATGATGGCCTTCTGGAATAAATCATCGGAATCCACGTTCTCCGGCTCAGTGAAGAACACGTCGAACACGATCACCTTGGCACCTTCCTCAGTGAGACGGTCCACGACGCGTCCCCAGACCGAACGGGGCCACGGGAAACGACCGAGCCTGTTGATGCTCTTCTCGTCAATGGCGGCGATCATAGTCTCCGGTCCCGGTGCAACCGTCCCGCGCACGAAGAACCTCATGTCGAGCGTCTTCTCCTCCAGGATCTCGAAAAAACCGAAGTTCGTGAGGTGCAGGACAGAAAGTGCAACGGCAACGATAATTGCAATAACGATACCTGCCCCTTTCGCGGTTTTCAATCTCATGTTAACTCAGTCTCCATCTCTCAAGAATGCCCGTCATCTGTCCTCGCGCCGGCACCTTCTGTTCGTGACCATGTCCTCTCATGCGGCCGCATCGTCTCTCCGACTTTCTTCCGCGAGTCGCAAGCGACCCCCCCTCGTCCTTTTTTCGTATCGTCTCGATCTTCTCTCCAAGACGCTCTCCGCTGACAGGCAGTATCACTTTTCTCAATTCTTTTCAGAAAGGTCATGACGAGAGCGGGATGAACCCCATTCCGGAAGATTACGCGGTCGGACATCATGACATTAGAAAATACCTGTCTGACTGGGGTTATCTTTGAAATAATCGGCAAGAAGAGTCTCAATTTCTGCAGTACCGTTTCCCGATGATGGACGGCTCAAATCAGTGTTACAGCTCGCCATGTCCTGCAAGCACCCCCTGTTTAAGGGCCTTTACGAACGCTGCAGCGTTCGCTATGAGATCCGGTGACCCAATATTATCTTCGATCACCTTCACGAGGGCGCTGCCTACAATCACGCCGTCCGCTCCCCAGAGCGCGATCTGGGCGGCCTGGTCCGGAGTCGAGATGCCAAAACCAACGGCAACGGGTTTTTCCGTTACGCGTTTAATTTTCCTGAGTGAATCCTGAACAGAACTTTGAACACCTGCCCTTGCTCCCGTCACGCCGGTAAGCGACACATAATAGATGAACCCCTGTGATACCTTGCACACGAGCTTGATCCGTTCATCGGTGCTGGTGGGTGCAAGGAGAAAGATCGTGTCAAGCCCTTCCTTCTTGGCCGACGGGATCAGTGCCCCTGCCTCCTCTGGAGGGAGGTCGGGAAGGATTACCCCGTCCAATCCAGCAGTCGCTGCGTCTTTCACAAAACGCTCTTCCCCATATTTGAAGATAAGGTTGTAATATGTCATGAGGATGAGAGGTATCCTGCTCTCCTTGCGGACATCGGCAATCAGGCTGAGGACATCGGATATGCTCGTATGGTTCCTGAGCGACCTGATTGCCGCCTTCTGGATCGTCGGACCGTCCGCCAGGGGATCGGAAAAAGGCGCCCCAAGCTCAATTATATCAGACCCCGCCTTTTCCATCTCGAAGATAAGCTTCTTTGTGGTCGCGAGGTCGGGGTCTCCCGCCATGATATACGGGATGAGCGCCGTTTCTTTTTTTTTCTTCAGTCGGCTGAACGCATTTTTTATTCTTTGCATAATCTCAATTTTGAACCGGCCTTTAAATGTTACTTCCTCTTTACAGATCAACTCCCTTGATCTTGGCCACCTGCATGACGTCCTTGTCGCCCCGGCCTGAAAGATTGATGAGAATGATCTTGTCTTTGCCGAGTGTCGGAGCAAGCTTAAGGCAGTAGGCGATTGCATGGGCGCTCTCGAGGGCCGGGATGATACCCTCAAGGCGGGACAGGAGGTCGAATGCCTCCATGGCTTCTTCATCTATGGCATAGGTATATTCGATCCGGCCTGAATCGTGATAGAACGCATGCTCCGGACCTACAGCAGCATAATCAAGACCTGCCGAGACGGAGTGGGTCAGATCTATCTGCCCCTGTTCATCCTGAAGAACGAACGTCTTCGAACCTTGAAGAATGCCGAGCGAACCACCAGCGAACCGTGCCGCATGTTTGCCCGGTTCGATGCCGAGGCCGCCGGCCTCGATGCCGTACATCTTCACGGATAGATCATCAATGAATTCATGAAACAGCCCCATGGAGTTCGATCCGCCGCCCACACAGGCAACAAGACAGTCCGGTAGTCTGCCTTCTAGTTTCATGATCTGCTTCTTTGCCTCGCGTCCTATGACGGACTGAAAGTCGCGCACCATCACCGGGAAGGGATGGGGGCCGAAGACCGTGCCAAGCACATAATGCGTATTCGCAACGTTCGTGATCCAGTCACGCATGGCCTCGTTGATAGCGTCCTTGAGAGTCTTGCTGCCAATATCCACCGGCCGAACCACGGTGCCGAGGAGCTTCATGCGGAAGACGTTCAGCGACTGACGGGCCACATCGTCGGTACCCATGTAGACCTCGCAGTCCAGGCCGAATATTGCGGCCGCCGTGGCAGTGGCAACGCCATGCTGGCCGGCACCCGTCTCGGCGATGACGCGGGTCTTGCCCATGCGCCTGGCAAGCAGGACCTGTGCCAGTGAATTGTTGATCTTGTGGGCACCCGTATGACAGAGGTCCTCGCGTTTCAGATAAATCTTCGCGCCGCCAAGGTGCTCGGTGAGCCGTTTTGCGAAATAGAGCGGGGTGGGACGGCCTATGAACTCACGGAAATAAAACTCGAGCTCTGTCTGGAACTCTCTGTCCTTCTTCGCGGAGAGATAGGCGGTCTCGAGTTCGGCAAGAGCGGGCATCAGCGTCTCGGGAGCGAATTTCCCGCCGTAGATGCCAAAATGTCCCTTCTTATCCGGGATGCTCATGGCCGTGATGCCCTCCGGACTTCTATGATAAATTTTTTGATCTTTGCATGGTCCTTGATTCCTTTGCCATTCTCAACGCCGCTAGCCACGTCCACCGCATATGGCTGTACGAGCTTCACCGCCTCTGCCACGTTTTCCGGAGTGAGCCCTCCGGCAAGGATCACCCTGCCGAACGTCTTGGCCACAACGGCCAGATGCCAGTCAAACGCCACACCCGTTCCGCCCCGTAGACTGTCTCGGTAGCTGTCGAGGAGAAAAGCGCTTACCCTGTATTGCACCATATGTTTGAGGCTTTCACGGTCCTTCACCTGAAAAGCCTTGATCACGCGGCTTCCAAAGCCGAACCGTGCACAAAAATCCGGACGTTCATCACCATGAAGTTGAAGTATCTTTATGCCCGTAGTGAACTGGATGTCCCGTATCCTTTCCTCGCGCTCGTTCACAAAGATGCCGACAGGCACGACAAAAGGTGGCAGCTGAGCGATGATCTCAGATGCTTTCTCCGGAGAGATGTGACGCGGGCTTTTCTTGTAAAAGTTGAATCCCAGCGCGTCGGCCCCGAGCTCCGCCGCATGGAGCGCATCATCCACATTGGTTATTCCGCAGATTTTTATTCTGATCATA
>Ga0187779_10001619_pt1 | contig 14009 bp, 14 predicted proteins | sample 1015_Q2_SP10_10__FD_132435 | JGI IMG/M metagenome (GOLD analysis project Ga0187779, IMG submission 132435) | Tropical peat soil microbial communities from peatlands in Department of Meta, Colombia - 1015_Q2_SP10_10_MG | ecosystem: Environmental > Terrestrial > Soil > Wetlands > Peat | place... | reverse complement strand
TTCGGATCGTCGAAACGATCATCGAATCGACGACACGGTTCATCGCTAATAAGCGGGCCTGGCGCGACAGGTGGAAGAGACAGAAGATGGAGAACATCGCCCTGCTCCTGAAGGGCGCCCTCGCAGCCGAAGAGAAGGTGGGCCTCAAGATGAACGTCCCCGAGAAGTCTTTCAAGAGGATTCTCAGTCTGCTCTCCGCCATGCATTCGCCGACAGTCTCTTCCCTCTCAGACACAGGCTGGTATGCAATAGATGTGGTCACCGATGAAAGGGTCGTCCGGGATCTTATCCCGAAACTGAAGAGCGCCGGGGCATCGGGCATCGTCGAATACCCCTTAAACAAGGTAATCCCTTAACCGCGATAGGTGGACTCATGCCTTCCGCGCCCGTAGAGAGGCAGTTCCAGAAGTTTCTCAGGGATCCCGCAGCGGTGATCAATTGCCTTGAAGACGCCATCCTTCTCCTCGACAAAAGAACAACGGTAATCTTCATTAACAAGACAGCCGAGGAGTTTCTCGGAAAAAGCCAGCGGGAGATCATCGGGAAGAAGCTGGGAGACCTTCTGGAGGATGCCGGAGCGATCGTGAAACTCGCGCAGAAGGCGATCAAGGAATCGAGGTCGTTCAGCGCCAAAGAGGTGGAAGTGAAGATGAACGGCCTCTCGAGGGTTGATCTGCGCATATCTCCCTTCTTCGTGGACGAAACATACGAGGGAGCGCTCCTCTCGATCCGCGAGAATGTCTCGATTATCGAGAAGGACGACTCCTCCTTTGACTCACTGGTATATCTCCTCGGCTCCATAGCCCATGAAATCAAAAACCCCCTCGGAGGCATAAAGGGGGCTGCACAGCTCCTGAGAAGGCGTCTCCTCGATCTTGAACGGGAGAAGGGGGCGCAGTTGTCCCCTTGTTTTATGAACGGGGACGATGAATACCTGAACCTCATCATACGGGAGACGGACAGGCTCAATGCGGTCCTCCAGAGTTACCTCACGATGAGCAGGAGACCCGCCCTGCACCCGATCAATATCCACGAGGTGATCGAGAAGGCGATTTCGATCATGAATATATCCTGCGAACATGGTAAAATAGTGGTGCATCGGTTCTACGACCCGAGCCTGCCGAGAGTCCTCGGGGATGAAGGAAAGTTGCTCCAGGTCTTTGTGAACATCATAAAGAACGGAGTCGAGGCGATGCCAAGGGGGGGGGATCTGAGCATCGTGACAAAACCATCAAACGAATATGCGGTGCAGGACGGCCAGACAAAGCGATGGGCCTTGATCTCGGTAGGCGACACGGGAAGCGGTATTCCGAAGCATGAACTCCAGAAGATATTTCTTCCCTTCTATACGAAGAAGAAACGGGGTACGGGGCTCGGACTGGCCCTTTCAAAGAAAATCATAAAAGACCATAACGGCTTCGTCAAGGTCGAGAGTCCTCCCCCGTCAGGCAAGGGCACGGCATTTCACCTCTATATACCCTTCTCTTGAAAAGAGGGGGGAGCAGACGGGCCGGCCGTCATCGCTGCTCCGGGGACATGCCGGCAGAAAGGTGAGTACTCGCTGCTGTCCGGCTTGCGGACATTTCCTGAAGAAGGATCCCCGACGAGCGGGAACGACAATCTCCCTTTGTGGGCATGTTAGAGGAACAGGAAACGCAAATAGAATCTATGGAAAAAGAGAAAGAGATCCTCATCATCGATGACGATGAATCAATAACCTGGGTCGTGAAGAAGGCGCTCGAACCCCTGCGGTATAAGATAGCATCGCACGGCCGGCTCACTTCCGGGCTTAAGGCGGTGAAGAACGATCCGCAACTCATCCTCCTTGACATCGTCCTTCCCGACGGCAACGGGCTCGATGCCTTGAAGGAGATCAGGTCGTCCTATCATGATGCAACGGTGATTATGATGACGGCCCACGGGAAGATGGAGAGCACCGTCGAAGCGATGAAAGAAGGCGCCTACGACTATATCGAGAAGCCCTTTGACATAGAAGAGCTCAAGATCATTGTCGAGAAGGCATTCAGGGATATGGCCATGAGGGAGGAGTTGAACAAGCTCCGCGTCGTCACCGCCGAGGCCGAAGAACCGATGATCATCGGGGGCAGCCAGAAGATGCTTAAGGTCTTCAAGAATATCGGCCGGGTTGCGTCCAAAGACATTACGGTCCTCGTCACCGGGGGAAGCGGTACCGGCAAGGAACTCGTGGCGAAGGCGATACACCACAACAGCAACAGGAGAACAGGGCCCTTCATCGCCATCAACTCCGCGTCGATCCCGAGGGATCTTCTCGAGGCTGAGCTCTTCGGCTGGGACAAGGGCGCCTTCACCGGCGCAAAGGAAAAACATCTCGGCAAGATAGAATCGGCTAACGGCGGCACGCTCTTCCTCGACGAGATATCAGAGCTCGATCTGAATTTGCAGGCAAAACTGCTGAGGTTCATGCAGGATAGGCAAGTGAGCCCCCTCGGGAGCAACAGGGTCATGGAGGCGGACGTGAGGATCATCGGGGCCACCAATCAGGATCTCAAGGATGCGGTGACAAAGGGCTCGTTCCGTGAGGACCTCTACTACCGCTTCAACGTTGTCCAGATAAAACTCCCCGCACTGAGGGAGCGGCGCGAAGACGTCCTGCCGCTCGCAAAGCACTTCCTGAAAGAGGCAGAGCATAAACTCGGGACCGGCAAGAAAGACCTCTCGAAAGATGCCCGGGAAGCCATGCTCAAACATGACTGGCCCGGCAATGTACGAGAGCTCGAGAACGCGATCAAGCGGGCCTGCGTCCTCTCAAACGGCGCGATTATAGAGAAACGGGATCTCTTCCTCGATGACGCCGCTTCCTGTTCGATCAAGGAATTCCTCGAGGAGAAGCTGAAGCGCTATCTCAAAGACATGGTAAAACTCGAAAACTCAAATCTCTATGAAACCGTCATCTCCGAGGTGGAGAAGGCGATCATCAAGATCGTGCTCGATGAGACAGAGGGGAACCAGCTGAAGGCCGCCAAGACCCTCGGCATCAACCGGAACACCCTCAGGGCGAAGATAAAGAGGTACAGGATAAAATAGGAGATCAGTGGAGGCGGACGCCGAACTCCGCTATCCTCGGTTTCACCAGCTTCAGGTAGTCCTTGCAGTTCATCTTGATCGATTCTATGTGGTTTCCCGCCTGGAAGAAGATCTCTTCGTCCTCGGATAAGGTTTTGTCTACAGAGACATCTAAACCATAAAGATTCCCGAAGGGCGGCATCGCACCTACCTCGCAGTCGGGAAAGAGGCCCCTGAACTCCTCTTCTGTGGCAAGACGCATCTCCCCCGCACCGAGGATTCCACTGAGTTTATCCATGTCGATCCGCCAGCTGGCCGGAAGCACAGCCATCGAAAATACCTCTCCGGCTTTCACCATAACCACCTTGGCCAGCTCTTTGCCCGGAACGTGGAGGACGGCAGCGATCTCCTGTGCCGTATAGACCTCCGAATGCCTCGCGACCTGATATTTTACGCCCGTCCTGTCGAGGAATTCTTTCAGTTTATCATTGACCATAAAACACTCCCTCCTTTCAGTTACAGTATAGACCCGAAACGAGGAAGGGGGAAGAGGTCGACCTAAAAGATATCCGGTTTGTCGCTCGCGATTCCGTCAACGCCCTTAGCCTGATATTCTTTCGCTTCCCGTCTCGTATTTATCGTCCAGACGATGACCTTGAGATTATGGCGGTGAGCGTCCTCAATGTTCCTGGTATGGGTAAACCGGTACAGAGGGATAAGGTATTGGGCATCGAGCCTCAGGGCGGCATCGATCGGATTCTTGAGCTTTGCGTAAATGAGACCGGTCTCGATCGTCTTATCCAGTTTCCTGACGGTCGAAAGAGCCTCTTCGTGAAAAGAGACGATGATCGCCCTGTCACGTAATCGTTCCTTCCTGATGACTTCCAGAACCGGTCTTTCATACCCGGGCTCTTTCAGTTCCACGAGTATCTTGTCGACGTTTCCGTCGACTATCTTCAGGGCCTCCTGGAGCGTCGGGATCCTGTCTCCGGTGGCATCTTTCAATTCCTTCAGGGTCGCCTCGTTTATCTTCATGTCCTTGCCGAAGACTTTCTTCAGGTTGTCGTCATGAATGACGACTAATTTCCGATCCTTCGATTCCCGCACGTCCATTTCGATCGCATTCACGTCCGACGCGATCGCCCTCTGAAAGCTTTCGAGGGTATTCTCCGTTTCGTATGCCCGCGCCCCGCGATGTCCGACCCTTAAGAACAGGATGTCCTCCACGTACGTCCGTTCAATCCCATTTCCATTTTAGCAACAAACGAATTGTCAGTCCATCCGCCGCACCACGCATTGATTTTCTTCTCTTTTTTGTGGTATAAATAACGGTTCTAGATTTCCCGCGAGGCTCGCGTCTTTCGGGAATCTTCTGCTCCTTGCTCTCACCCTTCGGGTGAGGGCTATTCCGCACGGCGGGCCGTCGGCTCCCTGCGGACCGGTTCTACCCGGAAATCCATAAGGAGGTTTTTCATGAATATCTACGAAAACATCGTGATCCTCAACGCATCCCTCTCGGACGAAGAGCTCGAAGCAGCCTCAGGAAAGATCAAGGACCTCATCACGAACGCGGGCGGCGAGCTACTGAAGGTAGAAGTTTGGGGAAGGAGAAAGCTCGCCTATGAGGTGAGGAAGCACAAGAAGGGATTCTACCTCTTTCTCCTCTTCCGTTCTGCGTCATCCTTCATCAAGAAGCTCGAAGACTACTATAAGGTCTATGACCCTGTCATAAAATACATGGTCATTAAGCTCGATAAGAAGATGATGAAAGGGGTGGTGCTCGCAAAACCTGAAGACGCGTCAGTTCCGAAGGGTGAAGGCTCCCCTGCTGAGTCCCCTTCCGCCGCTGCCGCAACAACAAGAAGCGAGGTATAGATGTACAATAAGATTATCTTGATAGGCAATCTCACGAAGGACCCTGAACTGAGATACACCCCCCAGGGAACACCGGTGGCCTCATTCAGGATAGCGGTGAACTCGAAGTATAAGCAGAGCGACGGCTTCAAGGAGGAGACGTTATTCATCGATATCGTCACCTTCGGGAAGCAGGCCGAGACTTGCAGCCAGTATCTGAACAAAGGGAGTTCCGTCCTCGCCGAGGGCAGACTCCAGGAGAGGAGATGGGAGTCCGAGGGCCAGCAGAGAAGCAAGGTCGAGGTCGTTGCCCAGACGATCAGGTTTCTCCCGAAAAGGTCCGACGCAAAGGGGCAGTCCCCTGCCGAAACGGATTCCACGCCTCCCGAAGAGATGACAGACCTCGAACCATTTTAGGATAATCATACGAGCGAAAGGAGAAAAGCGATGCAGCAGAAGAGATTCCAGAGAAGAAAATTTTGCAGATTCTGCGCCGAGAAATCGGAATATATCGACTATAAGGATGTGAAGATCCTGAGGAGCTATCTTACGGAACGGGGAAAGCTTCTGCCCCGGCGCATGACAGGGGTATGCGCGAAACACCAGCGTAGCCTCACCGAAGCCGTAATGAGGGCGCGGAACATCGCGATCCTCTCTTTTGTGGAAAAGTAGATGAGGATCCCGAAGACCTGGGTTCCCCTCATAACGAAGAGGATTGTCGATGACCTGCTCGCAAGAGATCTTATCGAGCCGAAGGTATCGAAAGAGCAGCTCTTCGCCGATGTGGAACGGCTCGTCATGGAAGAACTCATGGTTGAAGACAGGGTGAACAGCGAGGTCAGGGAGATACTCAAGAAATATACTTCCGAGATAGAAAAGGGGAGACTGGACTACCGGAAGATGTTCGAAATCACGAAGAAGAAGATCGTCGAAGAACGGGGCCTCATCCTTTGATGCTCTCGGACGACAAGATTTCCCATCTCACCCATGTCCTCCTCAAAGGATTGCTGAACGGAGGGAGCATCAAGGTTAAGGATGACGAGGGGAAGGTGAGACGGGAGATGAAGCGGGCGATCGTCTCTTTCCTCAGGGTCAGCGAGGACATCGACGAAACGGTCCGGAAGAAGATGCAGTCCTTTTCGAGAAAGATCGTCGAGGGAAGTCCCGAGTGGGAGGTGCTCTACAAGAAATTTTACAAGGAAGAGGCAGCAAGACGGGGCATGGCATCAGAGTAAGAAGGGTAATCCCTCCCTCTCTTCTCATCCTCTCCTTTGCAGGTATCATCTTTCATCTCGCCCGGAAATACCCGGTGCCGTGGTTTTCCCTCACCGTCCTCCTGATCGCTCTCTATTCTTACCTCTCCTTCCTCATGAAGAAGAAGGGCTACGTCTTTGAAACACTCTTTTCCTTCATGCTCCTCGTGGCCGGTCTCATCCAGTTCTTCGGATCTCCCTGGCTTCATGTGGTCTACATCCCTCTGCTCTTTACCCTCGCTATACCGTACGGTCCCGAACTGATCGTACCGCTCAGTCTTACCGTCCCCGGTCTCGAGATGAGGCATTTCACGGATCAGAACCTGAGAGAGGAAGTCGTCTTCAACGCAGTAGCGGTCGTGACGGCAATAGCCCTTTCCCTCATTCTGTCGAGGATGAAGAAGGAACGGGATACGGCCAGGAAATCCCTCAGGCGACTGAAGGAGGCGGCTGAGGATATGGGCCCTGCGGCGGGCATCGACGTCATGAACGGCGAGAATCTCATCTCCCAGTATCTCTCTTCTTCGAATACGGCGAATGAGGAGATACGGGAATCGCTCCTCATCCTCGGCCGGATACTCTCCGCGGACTCGGTGGGCATGTTCACGCTGAAAGAGAATACCGCGACATTCAGGTGCTCAACCGCTGAGGACCAACCCTCGGGCGTCGATGATAGAGAGCCGATTGACCTATGCAGGCGGAAGAGGGCACCCGTATTGTTCGGCACAAATCCTCGAGGAGTCGCGATTCCCGTTCTGGACCGGGATATTATTGCAGGCGTTCTCATCACCAGGCGGAGCGGGCCGAACCCGTTCGAAGGTCCCGACATAAAGACGCTCGAGATGTTTTCGGGCCAAATCGCAAAGATGCTCCAGAGGCAGCGTATCTCTTCCCAGTTAACAAGGGATCGTTCGGCGCTCCAGATACTCCACAAGGGAAGCTCGAACCTCATCGCATCGCTCAAGATAGAGGGCATCGCGCGGAACCTGATAGAGGCCGCGCATAACATAGCACCGCTTTCGATGGCATTCTTCGTGCCGCGCGGCGACGGTTACGAACTGATCTACGAGATCGGTATCATCCCCCCGGAGGACCGCCACGTTGACTTCGGGAATTCCCTCGTTGGTATGGCGGTCAGGAATGGCGAACCGATCTACCTGTCGGACCTGAGGAATAATAAGATGCCCGTCCTGCCGTTCAAGGCGGGACAGGTGGGTTCAGTCTTCATGCTCCCTCTCCTCTATGAAAAGGAATTGCTCGGGCTCCTCGTTTTTCTATCGGAGCGACCGGGGGCACTGAACTCCTATCAGATCGAGCTCCTCGGGGTGCTCGGGAACCAGGCCTCTGCATCTCTCGTAAACGCGCGGCTGCACTCGGAAATTGAGAGGCTCGCCGTAACGGACGGCCTCACGGGCCTTTTCAACCACCGGCACTTTCAGGAAAAGCTGTCACTCGAATTGAATCGGTTGCAGCGCCTCCCTCACCCCCTTTCCCTGCTCCTCGTCGACATCGATTTCTTCAAGAAGATAAACGACGCGTACGGGCACCCGGCAGGCGACGTGATCCTGAAAGGTGTCGCGGCTATCGTGAAGACGACCGTGAGAAACACCGATATCCCGGCCAGGTACGGCGGGGAGGAATTTGCTGCCGTGCTCGCCGGCACCGATCGTGAGGGGGCGATGACGATGGCCGAGCGTCTGAGGAAATCGGTGGAGGGGAAGGGCTTCCTCATTGACGGGAAAGAGGTGCGAGTCACAGTGAGTATAGGGGCGGCCACCGCCCCCTATGACGCTGAAGAGAGGGAACAACTCATCAGCAGGGCGGACGAGGCGCTCTACCATGCCAAGGAGAACGGAAGAAACCGAAGTGTCCTCTGGCACGAGATTCCGTAAAGGAGACTGAATCCTTGGAACCCTTCACGTCGGACGTCACGGAAGAAGAGCTTCGTAGGGAGCGGGCAAAGGCCCGGGACTTGAGGAGGACCCAATGGTGGAAGAGAAAATGCGCCTCGGGCGCCTGTTATTACTGCGGGAAGAGCGTACATCCCTCAGACCTCACCATGGATCACATCGTGCCGCTCATCAGGGGCGGTAAATCGACGAAGGGGAATCTTGTTCCCGTATGCAAGGAATGTAACAGCAAGAAGAAGTACATGCTGCCCCTGGAGTGGGAAGAGTATCTCGACCGATTGAGGAACGATGAGATTTGAGTGTGGTAAACTATCAGGATGTCCGAACGTGAACTCCTCATCGAGGGGGCGAAACAGAACAACCTCAAGAATATCACCGTCAGCATTCCCCACAACAAGGTCACCGCGGTCACGGGAGTGTCGGGCTCCGGCAAGTCGTCTCTCGCCTTCGATACCATCTTCGCGGAAGGACAGTGGAGGTTCATTGAATCGATCTCGACGTACGCGCGCCTTTTCCTCGAGAAACTCGACAGGCCCGATGTCGAAGCGATCCACAATCTGCGTCCCGCCGTCGCCCTGGAACAGAAGAATCCCGTAAGGGGTTCCCGCTCGACCGTAGGCACCCTGACCGAGGTCCACGATTTCCTCAGACTGTTGTATGCGAAGGTCTCGACACCCTATTGTCCGCGCTGCGGCAAGGAGGTGAGGAAATGGGATACCTCACAAGTAGTCCTTAAGCTTCTTCAAGAATACCCCGGAAGGCGGGCTGTCATCGCCTTTGAATCAAAAGAACCCGCAGAGACACTGAAAAAACGGGGATATCACCGCATGATGGTGGACGATGAAATCGTGGAAATCACCGCGGGGAGCGGAACCGGAACGACCGGATCAGGTTCGTCTTTCGATATCGTCCTCGATAGACTGGTCATTCGTGACGAACCGAGACTCGCGGACTCGATCGAGACGGCGTGGAGAGAGGGGCATGAGAGCATCAAGGTGATACTCTTTCCTGACCGGTCCGAAATGCGCGAGGTCTTACGGTTTTCGTCTTCTCATGCTTGCGACACCTGCGGCGTCATACTCCCTGAACCTTCGCCGCTTCTCTTCTCCTACAACCACCCTGTCGGAGCGTGTTCGGAGTGCAAAGGCTTCGGGAATATCCTCAGATACGACGAAACACTCCTCGTGCCCGATGAACACCTTGCGCTTGCCGAGGGGGCCATCGAGCCCTGGGAAAAGCCCGCGTACCGGTGGTGGAAACGACAGTTCATGGAAGGGGCGAAGAAGGCCGGGATAGACGTCCGGAAGCCCTATCGGGAGCTGTCCGATGGTGAGAGGGAAACGATATTCAAGGGCGGGGAGCATTTCTACGGGATCGACGATTTTTTTGAAGAACTCGAAAGCAGACGGTACAAGCTCCATGTGAGGGTCTTCCTCAGCAGATACAGGAACAGCATCATCTGTCCGGTCTGCAAGGGCAAGAGATTGCGGGAAGAAGTCCTCGCCTACAAGGTCTCGGGCCACGATATCGCCGAACTCTCCGACATGCCCGTATCACGATTGTCGGTCTTCTTCAGGGAGATCGGTCTCTCACCTTTTGAGAGGGACCTCGCAAAGGAGATACTAAAACAGATAGGGCTGAAGCTCTCGTTCCTCAGCAGAGTCGGTCTCGACTACCTGACCCTCAGCAGACTCGGGAGGACCCTATCAGGCGGCGAATATCAGAGGATAAACCTTTCGAATCAACTCGCCTCCTATCTCACCGGCACACTCTATGTGCTCGACGAGCCGACCGTGGGGCTCCATGCACGGGATACGGAGAGGATAGCCGGGATACTTTCGGAACTTGCGGAGATGGGCAATACCGTGATCGTTGTGGAACACGACAGGGGAATCATCGAGTCGGCTGACTGGGTTGTCGAGCTCGGCCCGGGCGGCGGCCAGCAGGGAGGAGAGGTCATCTTTTCCGGGCCGATGGCGGAGTTTCTCAAATCGGATACGCTTACCGCACAATATCTCAGCGGGGCTGTCGGCATGCGGCAGACATTCGGCGGCAGACAGTCGGCAGGCGACGACGTCAGGGGCAACCGCAAGAGGGAAAGAGGGTGGCCTTCTCTCACGCTTTCCGGAGCTCGGGGGAACAACCTCAAGGACGTCGTGCTCAAGGTGCCGCTCCGGAATCTCATCACCGTAACCGGGGTTTCCGGTTCGGGAAAGTCGAGTCTCATCGTGGATACGCTCTATAGGGCGGTGGCAAGGCACCTCGCCCTGGAGCAGACCTCACCCCTCCCCTACACCGCTCTCAGCGGTATCGAGCTGATCAAAGGTCTTCGCCTTATCGACCAGACTCCCATCGGAAGGTCGCCCCGCTCGAACCCTGTCACCTATCTCAAGGCATTCGATCATATCAGGAAACTCTTTTCGCTCCAGCCCGAGTCAAAGACACGGGGATACGGTCCCGGATTCTTCTCGTTTAATGTTGCAGGAGGGAGGTGCGAGACCTGTAAGGGAGAGGGCTATCAGAAACTCGAGATGTATTTTTTTGAGGACATCTATGTGAAGTGCGAAGACTGCGGCGGGAGGAGATACGGAGGGGAAGCCCTGAAAATAACGTACCGGGACGCGACGATCGATGATGTCCTCAACATGACCGTCGATGAAGGCGCGATACTTTTTTCCGATCTGCCGCTCATCAGGAATACCCTCTCCCTCATGCAGGATGTCGGCCTCGGCTACCTGAAACTCGGCCAATCCGCGACCACACTCTCCGGCGGTGAGGCGCAGAGACTCAAGATATGTTCTGAGTTGAGTTCAGGCAGGAGGAGGGATGTCCTCTATATACTCGACGAGCCGACCGTAGGGCTACACTTCAGGGATGTGGAGCTACTCCTAAAGGTCTTGAGACGACTCGTGGACGCGGGCAATACCGTCGTCGTGATAGAGCACAACCTCGACGTAATCGCAGCAGCCGACTGGGTCATCGACCTCGGACCCGAAGGCGGGGATGAGGGCGGCCGGATTCTCTTTGAAGGGAGACCGGAGGAAATCGTTAAGGCGAGCGCGTCCTATACGGGGAGGTATCTCAAGACAGCTATCGGCTGATGAGGATGGGGCTTCACGGACGGAACGTTTCCTCCCTTCTCTGTCGCCTTGAATGTAGCTTCCTATTTATGTTCGACCAACTCCACCCTTCTGTTCTTTGCCTTCCCCTCCTCGGTCCTGTTCGTATCGACCGGGCAATAGGGGCCGACACCAGCGGGCTTCAAGCGGGAAGCTTCGATGCCCCGGCCTGTCAGCGCCTTCGCCACCGCTGCGGCACGGTCTGAAGACAGTTTCAGGTTCGATTCGAGATTGCCGGTGTCGTCTGTGTGACCGACCACATAAAGCTTAAGCCGAGGGTTTTCCTTGAGGAGTTTCGTGATCTCATCGAGCGTCGGGGTTGACTCGGGTTTGATCTCGGATTTGCCGGTGTCAAAGTATATCCCGTAGACAACTGCCTTCCCCGTTGCCGTGATGCTCTGGTTCAGGGCGGATGCGTCGGCGGTCACTTCCTGTTCCATCGGCTTTGTCTCGACGATGACGAGTTCATAGTTCTGGCCGTCGTTAAAAGCCGCAGATTGGACGTACGTGACTGCGCCGCCCTTCTCGATCTTTGCGTTTACTACCCGGCCGTCGCTCGATAGGATCTTCCCTCCTATTTTCCGGACGGCATTTTCGTAATTAGCCGCGACCTGAGCCATGCTTACCGGCTTTGCTCCTTTCTTTCTCGTATATCCCAGCTTCGTGATCTTCCCCTTCCAGGCAGCATCCGCTCCGGAAAGATAGGCAGATATGTCATAGACGTCGAAGTCCTTTATATCGTGGGACTCGAGATAGTAACCCGGCATGCGCGAGAGCAACGGATGGTCCTGGCCCCCCTCGACGTCCTTCTCCCCCTCGGCCTGAGCGTGGCTAAATGAGACAAGAATGGCAAAGAATATTATTACTGTAAGACGACGTCCTCTCATATTGTCCTCCTTAAGAACGATCTGCCTCAACCACGAAGAAAATCCGAGGCGATTTCATGCAGCAAGTGTCACGGTAGAGTCTCGATCATTTCGTTCCATTTGTCAACTAACTCCTTATCCTATCCGTTCAACAGATGGATTCAACCGTCTTGCCCTGGATCGGCATCTCTTACTCTATCTCGATTCCGTCCAACTCGGTTGTGCCGCTGCCGAGCGTCAGGGACCCACGCAAAATGCTGTATAGCAATCGATTCGCAAAACCGCAGTCGTATCCGCCCTGCAGGATTGCATTGTATCCCGCGTCGAAATCAAGCGATTCCGTCAGATTCGTCCCAAGCACCTTGACTGTTGCCGGCGCGCTGTACGACCCAACGGCCGAATATGCCGCGGCAACGGAATCATAAGGAATCGAACCGATAAGAGCCGCCGGCTGACTGCAGGCCTCTGCGGAATCGGGATTTACGGTCAGTGAAGACTCATCAACGGCCTCGAAATCAGAGCCGTGAACGCGATTGAATTCACTTACGAGCAGATCATTGTTCCATCCGGGATCGGGAACTCCGGAAATATACCACGCCGAACCGATGTCGGCAAGGATGATTCCGTATTTCTTCATGGCATTGAGAATGACCTGTACGTCGGATGAGAAAGCCGCGATGTCAAAACCTGCCCTGAGACGAAATCGCTGTCCCATCGGGGGGTCATTCGCTACGGTAATGCTTCCCGCATAGTGACGGGCAGGCCACACATACGCTTTTCTTATCCGCGGTGCGGTAAAGCGAATAGCATGACGAATTTCCCCGGATGCCACTTCATCGTATCGCACAAGCCCGGGCAAAATGGGAAGCCCTGCCGCGTCGGCCGATGTCCATCCGCTCGGCCGCAGGGCATCGGACCTGAGATCGAAGACCGCCCCGGAGCCGGCCTGCCACGTTCCGTCGGGTTGCGGATAGGTCGACCATGTCTCATAGAGGATACAGGCATCCTTGTCGAGCACAAGGACATGACGGTCCCCCGCAGACCCGCTTCCGCCCTCGATGAGGGCGTCAGGCGGTATCGGATATGGGCCCGGGTCGCTTTCATCTGCATAGGTGAAGGTGATAGCCACCTTCTCTTGCGTTCCCGGCACAATATTATAGGGGATACCGATGGGGCCACCGTCCCATGAGCCGGAACCAAAATCAGGATGAAGGCCGGTACTCGAGCCGATGGCAGAGATGTAGGCCGACGAATTTGCATCGGCCGGAAGCGCATCTATTTCAGTGTTCCAGATATTGTCCGCCAGAAAGAGGGGACAGCCGCCAACGATGGGGCCGGTCGCAGAAATTGCTCCTGACGGCATCAGGATGCAGCACAGAAGCGCGACAATGAGAGAAAAAGTTCTTTCCGATACATACGTTCTCATACTCTTCTCACTATACATTAATGCGCGATGTTTTTCCCCTTGCGTGAGGGATATTCCTTTCAACGGCCCTTCACATCGCCTGTCTTTGACCATTGCGGAATTACCTGCCGTTAGGGAAGTTTCAGAACACTTGTTGTCCCATAGCATCTTGTGCCATTCCCAAACAGTAACCCAATACTTTGCCTTGTCAGGGCTCATTAACTTCATTGCTTCTTGCTGTAATTAACGCGGTCTCAACGATCCGTCGACTGTGAGTTACTTTTGATAATTTGTAATCGTTGAGCAGGGACGAGTAGACGATAAGAGAGGAGATGAAGAGGATGATCCTCTTTCTCAATGGCAGCCCCAGGAAGAACGGCGTGACAACGTCGCTTCTTAACATAATTGCTGGTGAGGCGCGCTCTGCCGGCGCCGCGGTGGAGTGGGTCGACGTCAATAAGCTCTCAATAAGACCATGCATCGGGTGTCTGAAATGCAGGCCCGACAAAAAGTGCATTCTTCCGAGAGACGACGGGCATCTCATTGGAGAGCTGTTA
>Ga0187779_10001618_pt1 | contig 14012 bp, 14 predicted proteins | sample 1015_Q2_SP10_10__FD_132435 | JGI IMG/M metagenome (GOLD analysis project Ga0187779, IMG submission 132435) | Tropical peat soil microbial communities from peatlands in Department of Meta, Colombia - 1015_Q2_SP10_10_MG | ecosystem: Environmental > Terrestrial > Soil > Wetlands > Peat | place... | reverse complement strand
TCTCGGAGTTCGAGAGATCGAACGCGCCCGCCGCGAGCACCGCCTCGGTGCGGACGAGCCCGGGATAGAGGGAGACCACGGCGATTCCGTGCGGCCGCAGGTCGAGCGCCGTCTCGGCCGTGAGCTTGTCGGTCGCCGCCTTCGCGACGCCGTAGAGGGCGTTGCCGATGCGCTTCTGCGCGGCCCAGAACGACACGTTCGCGATCAGCCCGCGCCGCGCGGGGATCATCAGCCGCGCTGCATGCTGACTGGCCACGAAGGCCGCGCGCACCCCCGCCGAGAACATCGCGTCCCAGCGCCACGTCGGCTGCTCCTGAAATGGAGCCGGCCAGGTGAAGCGGCCGTCCTCGACCATCCGTTCGTAGCCGCCCCAGGCCGAATTCACCAGCACGTCGAGCCGGCCGTGCTCGGCCGCGATCTTCGCGAACACGGCCGTGGTCTCCGCGTCGCTTCGGTGATCGCACGCAACGCGAGTCACTCCAGCTGGCAGATCGGCTGCGAGCACGCTGCGGCCCGTGGCGACGACCGTCGCCCCCGCCGCGTGAAGGGCAGCGGCAACGCCGCGGCCGACGCCCCGGCTCGCACCCGTGACGAGAGCGACCCGCCCCTCCATCGCCCCGATCCTAGACGGCCGGGGCCGCGCGACGCCACTCCGCTAAGCTCGCGCCCGTGAAGGACGCGGTGATGGCGGTGATCCGGCGCGAGGGTCGGGTGCTCGCGATCCGCCGCGGTCCCGAAGTCCGCTACGCCGGGTTCTGGTCGCTGCCCAGCGGGCGGATCGAGCCGGGCGAGTCCCAGCCGCAGGCCGTGGTGCGCGAAGCGGCGGAAGAGCTGGGTCTCTCCGTCACCCCGCTGGCCAAGGTCTGGGAGTGCCTCACCGACGACGGCGAATACGCACTTCACTGGTGGACGGCGGGTGCGCATGACTTCGAGCTCGCGCTCGACGCGGGCGAGGTGAGCGAGGCGCGCTGGGTCACCGCGTCGGAGTACCTCGCGCTGGAGCCGACCTTTGCGCTCGACCGCGAGTTCTTCGCGCGCGTCCTGCCTACGCTGGCGGACTAGTCGGCCGGCCCCAGACGACCAGCGCCGAGTAGCGCGCGGCGATCCGGTCCTCGCGCGCCCAGGGCGCCACCGCCGCGCGCACACCCCCGTCGAACTCCCCCGCCGAGGCCGGCGTCATGCGCTCGCGCGAGAAGCCGTTCCGCGAGTGGAACGACTCGACGTAGTCGTCCACGCTCTGGTCGAGCGCGACCGGCGCGGTGCGCTGGCGGCCGAGCTCGCGGAACAGTCCGCGGCGCGTGAGCTCCTGGACCAGATCGAGGCGCTGGAAGTCGCGGTTGGTCGAGTGAGTGGAGATCAGTCGCGCCAGCTCGTCCTGCCAGGGCACTGGCTCCAGCAGGCGGCAGTCGACGATCGCGAGCGGCGCGCCGGGCTCGAGCCAGCGGGCCAGTCGAGGCAGCACCACGTCCCAGTCCATCCAGTGCAGGCTCTCGGCCGCGACCGCCAGCGCGTAGCGGCTGTCGGGCGCGAACGCCTCGGCGCTCGACTCGATCCAACGCACGTTCGCGACGCCTCCGCCGGCCCGTGCGCGCGCGACCTCGAGCATCGCCGCCGAAATCTCCACCGCGTCGATCGCGCCGACGCGCGGCGCGAGACCCAGCGTGAGATCGCCCGAGCCGCAGCCGAGCTCGAGCAGGCGGCTCGCCCGCGGCTCGGGGAGCAATGACTCGACGAGCGCGAACACCTCCTCCGGGTAAGGGGGACGCGTTCTGTAGGCGGCCGCGACGCTGCGGTCTCCGAACTGTGCGCCGTAGCGCGGCGCGAGGTGGGCCGGCTTGGCACTCACCGCTCGACCCAAGGGGCGCGCGACTCCCACTCGCAGTGCTCGACCGCCGGCAGCTCCGCAGCGTGGCCGTCGAGCGAGCCCGCGGGCACGACCAGCTCGCGGCCGCTGCGCGTCGGGTGCGGCACCGGGCAGCCGCAGCGACGGCACACCGCGGTCGCAAAGCTTCGCGCCGTCGGGAGGTCGAAACGCGAGACCCGGTCCGCGCCCGCGAGCCAGCGCAGCTGCTGGGGAGCGACGTACAGGTTGGCCGCCCGACCGGTCCCCGTCGCCTTGCGGCAGCGCGAGCAATAGCAGTACACCCATCGCGCGAGCGGCGGATCGACCTCGAACACGATCTCGCCGCAGAGACAGCTGCCGCGAAGGACGCGCGCGCTCACCCGCCGAACGTAGCACGCTTGGGAGGCCATCGATGCACCGCAGCCGTCTCGCGACGATCGTGATCGACTGCCCCGAGGGGGACGCCAACCGCGGCTTCGAGTTCTGGAGCCGCGCGCTCGGCCGGGACGCGCTGCCGGCTGCCAACCCGATCTACTCGTCGCTGCGCGGCCGGGTGGGCGGCGACGGCGGGCCGATCGTGCTCCTCCAGCGCGTCCCCGCTGCGCAGCGCGCGGTGCACCTCGACATCGAGACCGACGACGTCGGCGCCGAGGTCGCGCGGCTCGAGCGCCTGGGCGCGCGCGTGAAGGCGCGCATCCGCAACCACGTCGTGATGACCGCGCCCTCGGGGCATCCGTTCTGCGTGGTTCCGGTGTACCGGCCCGACTTCCCGGAGAAGGCAGCGACCTGGGACGAGCAGGGGCGGCCCGTCAGGGGCTGAAGTCGGCGGAGAGCGTGGTCGCGAAGGGCTCGAAGGCCAGCGCGGCGGCGATGGCGAGCGCTGGAACGTTCGAGACCAGCGTCTGGTACTGGGCGAGGAGCCCCTGCGCCTGCGCCGCCGCCGCCGCGGCCTGGACGGCGCGGCGCGCCAACCCGCGACCGCGCTGGGCCGGGTGAGCCAGCACGCCGATGTGCGCCACCGCGTCGAGCAGGCGCTCCCAGCCAGCGGCCGCGGCGATCTCCCCGGCGGCCTCGACCGCGAACAGCGGCCCCTCGGCAGCGTCGAGATTCGCATGGCGCCACTCTTCGGCCGTCACCGCCGCGCGCAGGCGCTGCAGCCGCGGATCCCGTGCCGAAGCCAGGGCGATCGCTTCCGCTGCGTTCGACACAGTCCGGTGTAGGTAGGCGATTCGCGCAGGTCCGACGAGCCTCGAGATCGGCGCCAGCGCCTGCGCCCCCTCGCGCGTGACGAGCGCGCGAGGATCCGCCAGGCGCGCGATCGCCGCATGCAGCGGCGGGGGAGCCATCACCACGAGCGACGAGGCGGTGGCGAACGCGTACAGCGAGTTGCCGCGCGGGTGCGGAACCAGTGTCGGCCCCGCCACCGCGAACGCGGCCTCGGCGCAGCCCAGCCGCTGCGCCCAGAATGCCTCGAGCCTGCTCGCAGACCGCACGATTTGCAGTCTCGGGGAACTCTCTTCCAAACGCCCGCCTCGGACCTCGCCGCGCGCGGTATCATCCGCGCGGTGCTGCTGCTGCTCGGTGCGATCGGGGTCCCGCTGACCCTGTTCTGGGACTTCGCCTGGGAGTCGACGATCGGCGTCGACGCGTTCCTGAGCCCTCCCCACGCCGCGAACTACGCGGCGGTGGCGCTCGCCGGGGCGGCGGCGCTGGGAATCGCCGTCGGCACGACACGGAACGGTGACGGCGGGGTTGCGCTCGGCCCGATCCGCGCCCCGCTCGGCGCCTGGGTGACGCTCTGGGGCGCGCTCGCCTTCGCGGCCGCGCTGCTCTTCGACCGCTGGTGGCAGGCGAGCTACGGGCTGGCGGCGGGGATCTGGTACCCGCCGCAGATGGCCAAGGCGCTCGCCTACTTCGCGGTCGTGGCGGGGGCCTGGATGGTCTGGATCGCGCGCCAGGGCGACGCGCGCGGCAGGCGTGCGGCGGATCTGGCGGCGGGCGCGCTGCTGGCGATGATCGCGGTGGTGACCCTGCCCCAGACGTTCGCGAACCGGCAACACTCCGCGGTGTTCTTCCAGCTCGCCTGCGCGACCTATCCTCTGGTGTTGGCCGCGCACTGCGCCGCAGGGCGCACCCGCGTGCCGGCCGCCGCGGCCGCGCTCGCCTACATGGTTCTGGTGGGGGCGATGGTCTGGATCCTGCCGCTCTTCCACGCCGCGCCGCTGGCCGGACCGGTGTACAACGCCCGCGATCACCTGCTCCCGCCCCCCTTCCCGCTCCTGCTGGTAGTTCCGGGGCTGGCGATCGACGGGTTCCTGCGCTCCGCGCCGCGGCAGGCATCGCGGGGGCGCACGCTCGCGGAGGCGGTCGAGGCGGGAGCCGCGTTCTTCGGGCTGTTCGCGCTGCTGCAGTGGACCTTCGCGAGCTTCCTGCTGTCGAGCCGCGCCGACGACTGGTTCTTCGCGGGCGGCGGCCGCGAGTGGCCGTTCTTCCTGCGCGTCGACCCTTCGGCGCGGAACGCCTTCTGGCACGCGATCTCGCCGCCGCTCGACGGCACCAGCGCGACGCTCGCGGCGCTCTACGCGATCGCGGCGGCGGGCGCCGGGCTGTGGCTGGGCCATGCGCTGGAGGACGAGCGCCGGTGAGGGCTCTCGCCGGGGCGGCGCTCGCGCTCGCCTTCTCCCTGCTGGCCGCGCGGGCCGCGCCCGCACACATCGGCAGCCCCAACGTGTTCTTCGAGGGCCGCGCGGGCGTTCACCCGGTCCGCGTGGTGATCCGCCCTCCGCCGACGTTTCCCGGTCTCGCCCAGGCGGACATCCGAATCACTGACTCGGACGTGACTCGCGTCACCGTGCGCCCGGCCTTTCTGGACGCCGGCTCGGAGGCCGAGCCGCCGCCGATCGATGCCGCGCGCGTGGCGGGCGAGGCGCAGCTGTGGAACGCCTCGTTCTGGCTGCTGCGGCGCGGCTCGTACGGCGTCGAGGTGAAGCTGGAGAGCGCGCGCGGCGGCGGTGCGGTCGCGGTGCCGCTGCGCGCCGACGCGCTGGCGCGCCCGACCATGCCGCCGGCGCTGGGCGCTTCGCTCCTCGTCCTGCTGGCGATCCTCGCCGCCGGCGCGATCGCGCTCGCCGCCGCCGCCGCGCCCGACGCGCGCCGCGCCCGCGGCGCCGGCGCCGTCGCCGCGCTCGCCTGCGTCGGCGCGCTGTGGGGAGGGAACGCGCGCTGGCTCGAGATGGACCGCGAGTTCGCGAACGCGTTGGCCAAGCCGGTGCCGGTCGACGCCGCGGTGCGTGCCGACCCGGCGCAGCTGCTCCTCCACCTGGCGCTCCCCGCCGGGACGCCCGCGAGCTCGTCGTGGGACACACTGGTGACCGATCACGGCAAGCTCATGCACCTGTTCCTCGTGCGCGAGCCCGACTTCGACGCCTTCGCGCACCTGCACCCGGTGCGGCGGAGCGCGGCGGACTTCGACGGCGTTCTGCCCCCGATTCCGGGTGGCACCTACCAGCTCTATGCCGAGGTCACGCACGAGGACGGCACGCCGGAGACGCTGGTCGCGCGCGTGAACCTGCCGCCCCCCGTCGGCGCCGCGCTGCAGTCGGGCGCCGACCCGAATGCGGCGGTTCTGTGTCAATCTCCGGTCGCGCCGGTGGGGAACGGCGGGCGCCCGACGGCGCTCGACTTCGACGACTCCTGGCACGTGCGCTCGCCCTCGGCCGCGGCCGACCCCGAGCCCGCCCGCGTCGCCGCGCTGATGGGCGGCGGGCACATGGAGCTCGACACGGGCGGTGAGCTCGTGGCGGACCGCGACACCTCGCTGCGGGCACGCGCCTTCGACCGCGACGGCAACCCGCTCGCGCTCGAGCCGTACATGGGCATGCTCGGTCACGCCGCACTGCGTCGCAGCGACGGCGCCGTGTTCGCGCACCTGCACCCCGCCGGCAGCGTATCGATGGCCGCGGCCGAGCTGCTCGCGCGCCGCGACGGGACCGCATCGCCCTTCGCGCAGCCCCCAGCGGGCGTCGAGCGCGAGGTCTCGTTCCCGTACGCCTTTCCCCAGCCCGGCGACTATCGGCTCTGGGTGCAGATCCGCACGGGCGGCCGCGTCCTGACCGGCGTCTTCGACGTTCGCGTCCGCGAGCGGGCCTCTTAACGAAAAAGAAAAACCGACCCCGAGCCTCGCGCCGTAGGATGCGGCTGGGATGGGTTTCCGGCTCCGCGCGCTTCTCGGGCTGGCGGCAATCACTCTGGTCGCCTGCGCGCAGCCCAGCTCCCAGAACGAGGCCCCGGCCGCCCCGCCGGCCGCCTACGTCGGCGATGCGCTCTGCCGCAGCTGTCACAGCGTCGAGGCCTCGCATTGGGACCGCACCGCGCACGCGCGCGCCTTCATGGCGAACCCGCGCACCGAGCTCGAGAAGCACACCTGTGAGAGCTGTCACGGTCCGGGCAGCAACCACATCGCCAACCCGACCTCGGACACGATCGTCGCGTTCACCAGCGGTTCCAAGGTCGAGCCCGAGGTGATGAACGCGATGTGCCAGCAGTGCCACAAGGGCGGGCCGCTCATGTACTGGATCGGCTCGACCCACGAGCTGCGCGGGCTGGCCTGCAGCGACTGCCACAACCCGATGGCGCAGAGCTCCAGCCAGTCGCTCTTGCGCAGCCAGAACGCCAACCAGACCTGCTTCACCTGCCACCCGCAGCAGCGCGCCGACTTCATGAAGCGCTCTCACATGCCGCTGCTCGAGGGCAAGATCTCGTGCGTCGACTGCCACAACCCGCACGGCTCCACCACCGCGCCGCTGCTCAAGGCGGACGACGTCAACTCCCTGTGCACGAGCTGTCATGCGGAGAAGCGCGGACCGTTCCTGTGGGAGCACGAGCCCGTGCGCGAGAGCTGCCTCAACTGCCACAAGCCGCACGGCTCGAACGAAGAAGGGCTGCTGGTGACTCCGCTCCCGCTCTTGTGCCAGGAATGTCACTCGCCGATCGACAACCCGAACTTCGGACATCCGTCCGGCCTGATCACGTCGCAGAACATGGCGACGGGTGCGGCGCCCGACGACCGGCTCCTGAACCGCGGCTGCCTCAACTGCCACTCTCAGATCCACGGCTCCAACAACCCGTCGGGCCCGCGCTTCCACCGCTAGGGAGACACGCATGCGAGCGCTCGCGCTTCTCTCGCTCTGCGCCATCGCGCTCGCCGCCCTGCCCGCCGCCGCCGAGCCGCCGCGCGACGCGCTCCACCCCGGCGACGCCGAGGTGATCGAATGGCCCGACCCGCAGGGCCTCACGCTCCTGCTCGATGCGCGGAGGCGCAACCCGACGGGCTACCTCTATCCGTACCCGCCGGCGCTGCCGGAGCTCAGCGAGCTCGGCAACGGCTGGCTGGCGCGCGGCGCGCTCGAGATGGGCTGGTCGTTCGGCGGCGACGACACGGTGACCGAGACCCGCTACTCGAAGTACACCGATCTCTCCGCCGGCTTCCGCGCGAACGGACTCGACTTCGAGCTGTGGCGTCCGGAGAGCGGGGATCACGCGATGCTGCGCGCCGGCGACCTCGGCAAGGACGACCAGTTCTACGACTTCGAAGCCAGCCGCGCGAACTGGCTGCGCCTCCGCGCATCGTTCAGCGGTGTGCCGCACAAGTACGCGGCGGACGCGACCAGCCTGTGGCTGGGCGGCGGCAGCCAGGTGCTGAAGCTGCCGGCGAGCCTCACGCCCGGCGCCAGCTCGCTCGCCGAGATCGCCGCGGCGCTGGCGGCACAGCCCGAGGGCACGATCGACGTACAGCGCCAGCGCTCGCAGCTCGAGCTCAAGCTGCGCGCGCTGCCGAGCCTGTCGCTCACCGCGTTCTACGGGCTGGACGACCGCAAGGGCGCGATCCCGCAGTCGGTGGGCTTCGCCTATCCGGACTTCTCGGGCCCGCTCTCGAGCGGCGGCAACGTCGAGGTGCCCGTGCCGGTCGACGACAAGACGCACACCGCCAAGGCGCGCCTCGACTGGGCCACCGACCTGGTGCAGGCGAGCCTCGCCTACAACACCTCGATCTACCGCAACGAGAACACCTCGCTCACGCTGCAGCAGCCGTTCGACGACACCGGCGGCGCGAATCTGGCGCAGATCACCGACGCGCGGCTCGCGCTGCCCCCGGACAACCAGTGGCAGAACGTGCGCGGCGACGTCGCGGTCGACATGCCGCTGCGCTCGCGGCTCACGACCGCGGTGTCGTGGTCGCTCTCCACGCAGAACCAGGACCTGCTCGCGCCCACCGTGTCGAGCGGGACGATCGGCACCGTGAACCTCGCCAACTGGAACACTGCCGCGGCGCTCTCGCAGCGCACGGCGCGCGCCCGCGTCGACCAGCTCCTCGCCGACGTGCACCTCTCCACGAACCCCTGGCGCCCGCTGCGCCTGCGCGCCGGCTACCGCTTCACCAACCAGAACACCGACACCGACTACATCGCGTTCAACCCGCAGACCAAGCAGTACGGCTACATCGTCGAAGACGGCGGGTTCGCCTCGGCGCTCGGGCAGGACTACCTGGGCATCTTCGAGCCGGGCGTGCCGGGCAGCGCCTGGCGCTACCGCACCATCCCGTTCGGCGAGTCGCACTCGACGGTCGATGCGGGCGCGAACCTGACGCTGCCGCTGCGCAGCAGCTTCGACCTGTCGCTCGCGCAGGACGACGTCGACCGCGACGTCTCGGAACGCCCCCAGACGCGCGAGCGCAGCGCGACCGCGGCGCTGACCTCGCACGCGCTCTCCTTCGCGACGCTGCGGCTCTCGTACAAGTACATCACGCGCGACGGCGGGCCGATCAACTACAACGTGTACCAGAAGTACACGACCGCCGCGCTGCCCGGCTTCGTGCCGCTCTTCCCCGACGGTGACGGCGCGCACAACTTGAACCAGCTGGTGCGGCCGTCGCTGGCCGACCTGGACGCGCAGCGGATCAGCGCGCGGGTGAACTTCGCGCTCGGCTCGCGCTCCGACTTCTCGATCACCGCCGGGCTGCGCGACGACAACTATGGCTCCAGCTACGGGCTCACCAGCGACCGCACCCGCAGCGCCGAGGCCGACTGGACCGTGCAGCTCTCACCGAATCTCTCGGCAACCGCCTTCGGATCCCTCGAGGCGCACGACCGCGGCATGCAGACGATTCGCGGCTTCGCCACGTCCGCCGACGGAAATGCCGGCGGACCGAACTTCCCGTTCTCGAACCAGTGGGGCGTGCGCTCGCGCGGCGATGCGACCGGCTGGGGCGGCACGCTCACCGCGCACCCGCTGTCGTGGATCCAGTTCGACACGCGCTACACGTTCCTCGTCACGCACGAGACCGACCAGCTCTCGTACAACTCGCTGACGGCGCTCGCCGACGTCAACCCCGCTGAGCCCATCCCGAGCACCCTCCCGACGCTCTTCAACCGCGACCACATCGTCGAGACGAGCCTGCGCTTTGCGCTGCGCAAGGCGCTGGGTCTCCGGTTCTACTACCGATACGACCGCTCGGGGGTCGACGATTTCCACCAGACTGGACTGCCCACGCTGGTCGGCAGAAGGCTGTACTTCGGACACGTCGATGCCCCTTACATGGCGGGGTTTTACGGCGTGTCGTTGCAGTTCTCTTTCGGCGACGGGTGGTGAGAATCTGCACCACGCCTGACGACGTAGGTGGTATGGTCGGCACAGTCGCTCTTTGGGAGGGGATACCCATGAAGCCGCGCATCAGCTTCGCCTCGCTGGCACCAGCTCTCGTTTCGCTCGCGCTCGTCACCGCCCCAGCTCCGGCTTTCGCTGCATTTCATCTCATGCAAATCGACCAGGTGATCGGGGGAGTGAGCGGCGACACAACCGCTCAGGCCGTGCAGCTGCGCATGAGGTCGGCCGGCCAGAATCTGCTCGCCGGCGATGCGCAGCTCGTAGTCCGCGACGCCACCGGCTCGAACCCGGTCATCCTGTCGACGTTCCCGATGCCGAACCCCAGCTCGGGCAGCTGCCTGGCGATCCTGCTCGCGACCTCGAACTTCGCAGCCAAGACGGCGCCGGCGGCCGTGCCGAACTACACCATGAGCGCGATCCCGGCCAGCTACCTGCCCGCGGGGTCGCTCACCTGGGAGTCACTCGGCGGCGCGACCACCTGGTGGCGGCTTTCGTGGGGCGGCTCGTCGTACACCGGCGCTCAGACCGTCGCCACCGCCACCAACGACGACGACGGCGTCACCAGCCCGGATGTCTCGACGGCGCTCCCGTCGTCGGACGCCGAGGCGCTGCACTTCACGCCGGCCTGCCCGACGACCAGCACCACCAACGCCTCGCAGTACGCGAAAACCGGCACCGCCGCGGTGTTCACCAACAACGCGGGCACGACCTTCACCGTCCAGGCCCCGCCGCCGGTTCCCGGCCTGCCGGGCCGCTCGCACTGGCTCCTGCCGGTCCTGCTCTGCGTCGGAGTCCTCGGCTTCGCGGTCGCCCGCCGCGCCCGCAGCTCCGCCTAACGCCTCACGGAGGGGGATAGGGTCTGCGATAGAGCGAGTCGCTCGCGGCGATCGTGTCCTCTACGAGCGCCGCGAGCGCTTCCACCGCGCGCAGCTGATCCGCCGCGGTGTCGCCGACCCGAGCCAACGCCGCCCGCACGCGCGTCGCGAAGTCGCGCGGCGCGAGCTCGAAGGCAGCGATCTCGGCGAGCGCGGTCTTGTCCGACAGGAGCCAGCGCCGGTTCAGCGCGAACAGCACCAGCACGAGCTGGTGTGCGGCGCGCGCAAGACAGCCCGCGGTGCCCATCGCATCGCCCCGCTGCGCGTACTTCGGCGCGAAGCTCTCCAGGTTGAACTGCGCGGCCCACAGATACGCCTGCACGACCGCGCGCCTCAGCGCCTCCGGATACACCGCAACGCGCCGCTTCAGCGCGGCCAGCGCGCCGTCGCGGTCGACCAGCGGCAGGGCGATCGCGAGCTCGCCCAGCACGGTCGGGCCGAAGAAGCCGAACGGCGGCTGCTGGCCCCAGTGCAGCTCGAAGCGGCCGGCCTCGGCGTCGAGCAAGGTGCGCTCCAGCTGCTCGACGCTGCGGTACAGCCAGTCGATGCGCTGGCCGCGCACGGTGAGCCAGGCTCCCCCGTTCACCCAGGGACCCCAGGCGTAGACCTCGGTGACGACGGGGTCCGCGCGGTCGTCGACCTCCGCTGCCAGCGCGCGCAGCGCCCCCAGCGAGAACGGGGCGGACTCGCGGTAGAGAATCCCCAGGTCGACGTCCGAGCTCGCCGTGGCGGCGCCGCGGGCGAACGAGCCGCCCAGCGCGACCGCGCAAACGCCGGGGATCGCGCCCAGGCGCGCAGCAAGCGCAACGACCGTGGCGCTGCGCTCGGCGCCGAGCGCGGGCACGGCGCGCGCGAGCTCCTCGCCGGTCACGGCGGCGGCTCGGCGGCGAACGCATCGCCCGCGAGCCGCGGCGCGACGGGACTGGCGTCGAGCTCGGCGGCCAGCGCCACGTCGCGCGGGAAGCCGCGTTCGACCAGCTCGCGTCCCGAGGCGCACTCGAAGAGCGTGCGCTCGAGCGCGCCCGCCACCCGCTCGAACGCCGCGCGCGCCAGCGCGGCCTCGGGCGACAGCGAGCCGGGGAGCCGCGCCACGATCGCGCCCGCGCCGACCAGGTCTTCGAGCGCCGGACGCAGGCTGTCGTCGGGCCAGCGCTCGCCCGCCGCGATCACCGCGACCGGTCCAGCCAGCGCCGCGAGCCGCTCCGCCACCCGCGCCGCGTTGCGGAGCGATCCCGCAAACACCGGCCCCAGCTCGGCGGCGGCAAAGGAGAGCTCGGAGCCGTTCGGCGAGGGCAGCACCAGCCGCGTGCCGGCCCGAACCGCGACCAGCGACTCGGGCGACAGCGTGAGCGCTCCCTGCGCTCCCCGTGCGCCCGCCAGCGCGGCCCCGCGCGCCGCGGCGTAGGCCGCGGCGCCGCCGTCCTTCCACGGGTACGGCAGCACCTCGGCGCCCCGCGCACACGCCAGCGCGACGCAGGTCGAGAACGAGAGCACGTCGACGATCGCGAACGCTCCGGCCTCGGCCGAGAGCGCGCGCAGCCCGCGCTCGCCCCATTCGAAGCGCACGTCGAAGCCCGACTGGCTCGAGAACGCGGGCATGGTCAGCCGGGGCGCGGCCGCTCCAGCGAGTCGGCCAGCGCGCGCAGCAGCGCCCCGCCGTCCCCGCGCCACGACGAACCGTGCATGCAGGCGAGCGTCCGCGGCCCCAGCCCGGCGAGGCGCTCGAGGTCGGCGCGCGAGCGCGGCGCGCGAGCGAAGTAGTCGAACTGCCCGAGCGCCGCCTCGCTCGGCCCCAGGATGTCGGACTCGACCAGCGGCTCGTGCTCGTGACCGCCGCGCGTGAAGAGGTCGCCGCACAACAGCGTCTTCGTGCGCGTCTCGAACAGGTAGCCGCACTCCCACGCGTGCGGCAGATGCGGCGTGTGCAGGAAGCGCACCGCGTGGCGGCCCAGGCTCCGCTCCGCGCCGTCGGCCAGCGTCTGCGGCGGCCGGTCCGCGACGTCGCCCACCGAAACGGCGGCCGCGAGCTCGCCGCACAGCGGCAGCGCATTCGGCGCTGCGGCGAGGAACTCGTTCAGCGCGCCGCACTCGTCCGCCTCGAAGTGCGAGAACGAGACGTGCCGCAGCCGCGAGAGCGGCAGCACCGACGCCACCGCGTCACGCACGAGCGGGAACATCCGGCGCAGGCCGGTGTGGAACAGGAGCGGCTCGTCGTCGTCGATCAAGAACTGGTTGAAGGTGAAGCCGCCGGGAAATCTTTCCGGCGGAAACGGCGTGGTGATGCGGTAGATGCCTTCGGCGATCTCGTCGACGCGCGTACCGGACTCGCGGTTGGTGAGGCCCATCTCCGCATTCTGCCAGACCGCGCGTGACCGGGCCGGCGCGCGCGTGTAGGCTGTAGAGATGCTCAGCCCGAAGGCTCGGGGCGACCTCGCGCTGCGCGGCTTCACGCGCCGCCAGATGCTGCGGGTCGCCGCGCTCGCGGGCGCCGGGGCGGCGCTGCCCTGGGGATCGGAGCGCGCGCTCGCGCAGCTGTCGAACCTGGGCGCGATCCCCGACGACGCGGTGCGCATCAACGCGAACGAGTTCCCCGAGGGCCCGTCGGAGCGCGCGCTCGCCGCCCTGGTCGAGATCGCCAAGCGCGGCAACCGCTACGGCTACTCGGAGACCGAGGCGCTGGTGGCCGCAGCCGCCAAGCTCGAGGACCTCGCCCCGGAACACTTCGCGGTGTACGCGGGCTCGAGCCTGCCCCTGCACCACGCGGTGATCGCGTTCACGTCGCCCAAGCTCGCGCTGGTCGTCGCCGAGCCGGGCTACGAGGCCGCGGCCCAGGCGGCCGCCTGGATCGGCGCCCCGGTGATCCGCGTGCCGCTGCGGCCGGACGGCGCACACGACCTGCCGGCGATGCTGGCCGCTGCGAAGAGCGCGCCGGTCGGCCTCTTCTACGTCTGCAACCCGAACAACCCGACGGGGACGGTGACGCCGCGCGCCGAGATCGAGAAGCTCGTCGCCGCCAGGCCCAAGGACTCGGTGGTGCTGCTCGACGAAGCGTACATCCACTTCAGCGACGAGCCGAGGGGAAGCGACCTGGTGCGCGCGGGCAAGGACGTGGTGGTGCTGCGCACGTTCTCGAAGATCTTCGGCATGGCGGGCCTGCGCGCCGGCTTCGCGCTGGCGCGCAAGGACCTGCTCGCGCGCGTGACTGGCTGGTCGACCGGCGCGATGCCGGTCACCTCGATGGTCGCTGCGCGCACGATGCTCGGCGAGCCCGACGTGATCGAGGCCCGCAAGCGCGGCAACGCCGAGCGCCGCACCGACCTGATGCGCTTCTTCGACGCGCACGGCTTCCGCTACACCGCGTCGGCCGCGAACCACCTGATGGTCGATGCGCGCCTGCCGACCAAGCAGGTGATCGACGCGCTGCGCGCCGAGAACGTCTACGTGGGCCGCGCCTGGCCGGTCTGGCCCACCCACGTGCGCGTCACGATCGGAACGAAGGCCGAGATGGAGCGCTTCAAGAGCGCGTTCCTCGAGGCCGCGACCGCGAAGGGCTAGCCCCGGCGCTCGAGCCGGAACACCACGATCCCGGCCGGGACGGGGTCGTAGCCGCGGAAGCGCAGCACCGCCTCGCG
>Ga0187779_10001616_pt1 | contig 14028 bp, 11 predicted proteins | sample 1015_Q2_SP10_10__FD_132435 | JGI IMG/M metagenome (GOLD analysis project Ga0187779, IMG submission 132435) | Tropical peat soil microbial communities from peatlands in Department of Meta, Colombia - 1015_Q2_SP10_10_MG | ecosystem: Environmental > Terrestrial > Soil > Wetlands > Peat | place... | reverse complement strand
CGAGGACATCCGCGCCTTCTTCCGCGAGCTGCGGCGCTGACCGACGTGGGGACGGTTTCGCTGCGGCGACAACATCGACGTCGTCCTCCTCTGGTCGGGGCTCGCCGTCTCGGTTGTCGGGAAGATCCGAGTGCCGAACGATGTCCTGCCGGCCTGGGCTTGACTCGCCCCCCAGGGGAGCTTTCATGCTTGCCACGGTGAGCACGCTCGTCAGCATCGGCGACTTCTCGCGGATGACGTTCCTGAGCGTCAAGGCGCTGCGTCACTACCACGAAGTCGGGCTGCTGCCGCCCGCGGAGATCGATCCGGACTCCGGATACCGGCGCTACGACGTCGCGCAGGTGCCGACGGCGCAGGTGATCCGGCGTCTCCGCGAGCTCGGCATGTCGCTCGACGACGTGCGGTTGGTGATCGAGGCGCCCGACGTCGGCGCACGGAATACCGCGATCGGCGCGCACCTGCGCCGGATGGAAGGCGAGCTCGAGCAGACGCGCGCGACCGTGCAGTCGCTGCGGCTCCTGCTCGACGACACCGCGCCGGCGCCCGTCGCGATCGACTACCGGATCGAGGAGCCGTCGCGCGCGCTCGCGATCCACGCCGTGATCGCATACGACGACGTGTTCTCCTGGCTGGACGGCGCGTTCGCGGAGCTCCACGGCGCGGTCGGAGAGCGCACGGCAGTCGACGGCGCGCTCTTCTCCGGGGCGCTGATGGAGGACGAGTTCGGCGAGATCGCCGCGCTCGTCCCCGGCGCCGGCGAAGCGGGCGGCCGCGTCCACGCGCTCGAGCTGCCGCGGGTCGAGTACGCGATCGCCGTCCATGTCGGCCCGCTCGAGGAGGTCGACCGTACCTACGGTGCTCTCGGCACCGTCGTCGCGGAACGGGCGATCGGGGTCCAGGGCCCGCTGCGTGAGAACTACCTGGGCGGCGACCGCGTCGAGATCTGCTGGCCCGTCTTCCAGACGACCGCAACGTAAGACGCTTGACTCTCCCGTAAGGGGAGGCCCGAAGCTGGGTGCGTGAGTCGGTTCGGGTTCGGGTTGTCGCAGGAGGTCTGGCTCGTCCAGATCGGCATCCTCCTCAACGCGCTCGGCTGGGGCGCCGTGCTGCCGTTCGAGGTCATCTATCTCCACGACGGCCGCGGCTTCAGCCTCGGCCTGGCCGGGCTCGTGGTCGGGGCGCTCACCGGCGTCGCAGTGCTGTCCGCTCCGTGCGTCGGTCCCCTGCTCGACCGTTTCGGGCCTCGCGCCGTCGCAGCAGGTGCCGGCGTCGGGCTCGCCGCCGGTTACGCGGGCCTCGCCTTCGCTCACACGGAGCCGCTCGCGTTCGCAGCAGCGGCGATCGGCGGCGCCGGCAACGGAGCGTTGTTGCCCGCGCAGTCGACGCTGCTCGCAGCGCTAGCCGCGCCCGCCGTGCGCCATCGCGCGACGGCCGTGTCGCGCGTGTGCACGAACGCCGGCTTCGGCTTCGGCGGCGCGCTCGGTGGACTCGTGGCCGGCATCGGCCTCGACGGCCTCGTCGCCTTGTTCCTGCTCAACGCCGCCACCTACCTCGCCTACGTCGGCGTCCTGATCGTCGTCGTCCGCGCGGCGCCTCGGCCCGAGCCGCCGGCCGGCGGCTACCGGCAGGTGCTCTCCGACGGACCGTTCCTGCAGCTCGCCGCGACCAACACGGTGATCGTCGCGATCGGCTGGGGCGTCCTCTCCTGGATCGTGCCGCCGTATGCGAAGAGCGAGCTCGGCGTCGGCTCTCGGTTGATCGGTCTATTGCTGCTCGCCAACGCCGCGACGGTCGTCGTCGCCCAGGTGCCGGTCGCGAAGCTCGCCGAGGGCCGCCGCCGCGTGACGATGATGGCGATCGGCGCCGCGCTGATCTCCGGCGCGTGCCTGCTCATCTCCGCTGCGCGCGGCCTCGGCGGGGCGGCCTACGCCGCGGTCGTCGTCGCAACTGTCGCGGTCGCGGTCGGCGAGTGCTTCCACACCGCGGTGCTCACGCCGCTCGTAACAGACCTCGCGCCCGAGCACCTGCGCGGCCGATACGTGGCGACGATCGGGCTGTCGTGGTGGGCCGGCCTCGCGCTCGCCCCGACCATCGGCATGCAACTGCTCAGCGCATCCGCGGCCGTGACCTTCGTCGGCTCTTCGATCGCCGCCGCCGGCGCGGGCGTGTCGATGCTGGCACTCGACCGCAGGCTCCCGGGCGCATCCCGCGTCACGCCGCGCCCCGAGCCTGCGGTCCGGATCGACGCCGTGCCGGAGCTGCTGGAGACCGGACGTGTCTGAGCGGGACACGCCCGTGCTCGTCGCCGGGCTGACGACGGTTTCGTTGTGGGGTTCCGCCTTCGTCGGGATCCGCGCCGCCGGTCACAGTCTCTCGCCGGGCGCGATCGCACTCGGCCGCCTGCTCGTCTCGTCCACGATCCTCACGAGCGCCGCACTTGCTCGCCGAGAGCCACTACCGGCCCGCGAGGCGTTCGCGCCGATCGCCGTCTTCGGCCTGCTGTTCCTCGGCGCGTACAGCGTGATCCTCAACGCCGCCGAGCGTCGAGTCGACGCGGGCACTTCGGCGATGATCGTGAACACGGGGCCGCTCGTGATCGCGTTGCTCGCCGGTGTCGTGCTACGCGAAGGCTTCCCGCGCCCGCTCCTCCTCGGCTCCGCCGTCGCTCTCGCCGGCTGCGTCGCGATCGGGGCGGCCACACGGGGCGACGGCGGAAGCAGCCGCTTCGGGCTCGCACTCCTCGCGGCAGCGACGCTCGCCTACGCATCGGCGGTCGTCGTGCAGAAGGCCGCCCTGGCGCGCGCGAGCGCTTTCCAGGTCACGTGGCTCGGGTGCGGAACCGCGACGGTCGCCTGCTTGCCGTTCGCACCCGCTCTCGTGAGTCAGGCCGACAACTCATCCGCGCTCGCGTGGATCGCCTACCTGGGCGCATTGCCGACTGCCGTCGGCTTTGCGACCTGGTCGTTCGCCCTCAGCCGTGCAAGCGCGGGACGGGTCGCGTCCCTGAACTACCTCATCCCCGTCGTCGCGATCGTCGTCGCCTGGGCGTATCTCGGAGAACGTCCCCCCACGGGCACGATCGGCGGCGGCTCACTTTGTCTTGCGGGCGTCTACGCGGCACGGCGCCGCAGACGGGCGGGACGAAGAACCCCGCTCATGGGCCTGTTACGGAAGACCCCGCACGGTCGGGGGTCCCTTCATGGCAGGTGAGGCGCGCGCGGCGGGACGCTCTACTCGCCGCCGCCGCCCTGCGAGGGCGGAGCCGGGATGACGCTCTTCGTCCCGCTCCAGCTCCCCGAGGTGCCGTTCGCACTGTAGTGCCAGCGGACGTTGACCTTGCGGCTCGTGTCGGTCGACTCGACGGTCGCGGTGAACGTGCCACCCTGCTGCAGCCGGACGAGGCCGCCGCTGCAGAGATCCGGCACGGCCACCACGCCCTGGTACACGGCGGCGGAGTGTTGGTCGCCGCTTGGGTACCACGCGGGGCTGTCCTGCGGGTCGGAGTACGACGTGTCGGCGAACGGGACGACGATCGTGCCACCGCCGGGACCGCCGACGCACGTGGCCTCGAAGGAGACGGACGCGCCGAAGAACCCGACCGTGATCGTCGAGTGGCTGCCGGGGATGGTGAAGTCGTAGCCCGCGAGGAGCAAGGTTCCCGGTGCGACCTTGAGGTCGCCCTCCATCGCCTGCGGCCCCATGCTGAGCGAGCCCGGGCTCGGGCCGGCGCCGCGCGCCTGACCTCCCGCGAGGGCCGCCGCCACGGCGAGCGCGACCAGGATGCTCGTGCGCGACGTCGCTCGGAGGGGAGTCGGCATGAGCTGATTGTCGGGGCGGCACCCGTCCCGGCTGATCCCCACGGCGAGTGATCGAAACGGGGCCGTGCTAGCCGCGGAGCGTCACCTCGAGGGCGGTCCCGCGGCCGGGAGCCGTGAGCAGGCGGAATCCACCCTCGATCGCGCTCGCGCGCCGGCGGATGTTCTGCAGCCCCTGCCCTGCCTCCGACCGCTCCTGCTCGAAACCGCGACCATCGTCCTCGACGCGAACCACGCGGCGTCCGCCGCGGCGACCGATCGTGACGACCGCCCGCCGTGCGCCCGCGTGCCGCCGGGCGTTCGCGAGCCCTTCCTGCACGATCCGGAAGATCTCGATCTGCTCGTCCGGCGCGAGCGAGACCGCCGGGTCGATGTCGAGCTCGACCTCGAGCGCGCCGTCGGCGGTCATGAAGTCGACGTAGCGGCGGAGCGCGGCATCGAAGGGTGCCGTCCCGCTCGCGGAAGAGAGCGCGAGCACCGCGAATCGCGCCTCCTGCTGCGCGGACTCGGCGGCGACCTTCATCCGCGGCAGCAGCTCCTCGAGCGAGGCCCCAGAGTCGAGCATGCTGACCTGGGTCGACAGGGCGAAGAGGTACTGGGCGAGGCCGTCGTGGATCTCGCGCGCGACGCGTGCCCGCTCGTCGGCGACCGCCCGCCCGAACTCGGCCTGGCTGATCGCCCGCCACACGCCGACCAGCAGCACCCCGTAGGCGAGGAGGCGCAGGAAGTCTCCCTGGAGGATGTACCGGCTCGAGAGCACGGGCGACAGGACGTAGTGCAGGTTCGCGAAGAGCGTGAGCGTGAGCGCCAAGGTGAGCCAGCTGTCCAGGTCGCGGCCGTGACGCCGGTAGCGCAGGCCGAAGCCGACTACGGCGACGACGCCGAGGAGTGCCAGTAGCGCGAATGCAGCAGTGACGCTGAACGCGCGAGCTCCGTCGGGAGTCGTCAGCCGGACTGGGCCGACGGTGAGCACGACGAGCCATCCACACACGAGTGCCCCGACGCTCAGCACACCCGCGCCGGCGAGGGCCTGCCGCCGCGAAGCGACCCGGCGCCCGGCAAACGGCGCCGCTCCGATGACCGTTGCCGCGTAGAGCTGTGCAGCGAGTCCCGCCCACGCCTCCCGCGGACCGAGTGCGTCCCCTCCGAGCACCGGGAGGACGGCGAACGCGAGCGTCCCGAGACCGGTGGCAAGAAACCCCGAAGCGAGGAGCAGGTCGAGCGCCCTACCCTCGACGAGGAAGCGAATGGCGGCGAGGATCGCGACGATGGTCGCGCAGACGGCGACGGTGGTGTCGAGGGCGAGCCTCGCGGCGGGGAGCTCGTAGCCGCGGAGCGCCGACGTCAGGCCGAAGTAGGCGGTCGCGCCGCCGAGGAGGCCGACGAGGAGCAGCTCCCCGAGCAGCCACGAGCGATACGCCTCCGCGCGCGTCGGCTGCGACGGTTGCATGTCACCCTCATCGGCAGCGACGTTCGTGCCGATGAGAGCGACGTGGACGAGCGCGTCCTGATCGTCGACGACCACCCGCTGACGCGGGAGGCTCTCGCATCCCTGCTCTCCCAGCACGGGTTCGACGTCGTCGGCGACGCGAACGACGGTGGGGAGGCGATCGAGCAGGCCCGGCGCCTGCGGCCCGACCTCGTCCTCCTGGACCTGACCATGCCGGATATGGACGGGCTGACTGCCCTCCCACGGATCCGCGAGGCCGCTCCCGAGTCCGAGGTCGTCGTGCTCACCGCCTCCGGCACGGAGGAGAACCTGCTCGCGGCAATCCGGGCGGGAGCCGCCGGCTACCTGCTCAAGAGCGAGCCGCCTGAGCGCATCGCATCCTTTCTCAGAGGTGTCGTCGGGGGCGAGGCAGCACTGTCGGGGTCGGTCGCCCGGCGGCTGCTCGACCGCGTCCGCGAGGGCGGGCGCTTCGGCGGAGGGGTGCCCGACGCGATCGCGTCGAAGCTCTCCGCCCGTGAGATGGAAGTGCTCCTCCTCCTCGACGAGCATCTCGGCACGGACGAGATCGCAGGTCGCCTGTTCATCTCGGAGCACACCGTGCGCTCGCACGTGAAGAGCCTCATGCGCAAGCTCGGCGTCTCCTCGCGACGTGAGGCGCTCGAGCGGCTCGCCGTCGCGCGCGGCTAGCCGGCCGAAGCCTCCTCGAGCCGTCGTGTCAGCACCCGGAGGCCCATTTCCCCTGCCGCACGGGCGCCTGCACCCCAGTCGGGCTCGCAGTCCGACAGGTCGGGGAGCGGGGCGGCGGTGTCGAACGTCGCGATTCGCCGGTAGGCACGAAGCGCCTCCGCCTCGGCAGCGAAACGCCCCGCGGCGAGCAACGCGTCGAGCGACCCGAACTGCTGGAGGAGCGACGCTGCCGTCTTCTCTCCGACACCCCGCGCACCCGGGATCTTGTCCGACGGATCGCCGCGGAGGGCGATGAAGTCCGGAACCCGGGACGGATCGACGCCGTAGCGCTCGCGCACCTCGGAGGGGCCGACACGCCTCAGCTCGCTGACGCCCTTCACGGGTTGGAGGATCGTCGTCGAGCCACTCGCGAGCTGGAACGCGTCCCGGTCGGAGGTCGCCACGAGCGACGAACCGCTCCGAGCCTCCTCCTGCGCGACGGCGGCGCCGAGAAAGTCGTCCGCCTCGAAGCCGGCGGCCTTCCCGCAGACGATCCCCGTCGAGGAGACCAGCTCGGGCAGCAGGTCGAGCTGCTCGAGGATCTCCGAGTCGAATACGCGACCCGACTGGTAGCTCGGCAGGAGCTCGTTGCGATACGTCGGCTCGCCGATCGTGTCCCAGCCGACGACGACCGCCCTCGGGCGCTCCGCCTGCCACAGGCGCAAGATCATGGTCAGCACGCCCGTGAGGGCGTTTCCAGGTCGACCGTCCTTCCTCCGAATCGACGCCGGCATGGCGTGGTATGCGCGGTGTGCAAGCGAGTCGCCGTCGACGACCAGCAGCGGTCGTGTCACGCGAGCGTGTCTTCCAGCCCGTAGATGGCTGCCATGAGGCGGTCGGTCGCCTCCTGCGCGACCTCCCCGGGCGGCTTCTTACGCAGGTCGTCGATGTCGACCGGCGCGCCGTAGGCGACGCGGAGCTTCGCCAGCCGGAGCAGCTGATCGGTGCCCGAGATCGCTGCGGGGACGAGCGGGACGCCGGCTGCGAGCGCGATCCGAGCCGCCCCCGTGTGCGCCCGTGCCACGTGCTTCTTCCGCAGCCCCTTCGACCTGCGGGTCCCCTCGGGGAACATCACGACGACGTAGCCGTCTCGCGCCAGGTGTTCCGCCGTCTGGATCGCGGCGGTGTCGCGCTCCCCACGCCGTACCTCGAAGCCGCCGCCCGCCTTGATCAGCCAGCCGAGCGGGGGCCAGAAGAGCTCGGACTTCGCCATGAAGCGAAGGAACCGTCGAGGGAACAGCGGGATGGCGAGCGGCCAGGGGTCGAAGCTCGAGGTGTGGTTCGCGGAGAGGACGTACCCACCGGTCGGTGGAAGGTTCTGCAGGCCGGTCGCACGGAGGCGGTAGAGGCCGCGCAGCAGCGGCCACGTCAGCCCGCCGATGACGAGGTACGCGACGCTCGGGCGACCGGCTGCTGGCATCGCCGCGTAGTATCCCGCGCCGGCCGCGCAGCAGGAGTCCGTGGGCGCGGCGCTAACGTACGCGGCCGTGACCCGCCTCGTCATCGTCGAGTCGCCCGCGAAGGCGAAGACGATCGCCGGCTACCTCGGCGACGGCTACGTCGTGGAGTCGAGCATCGGCCACATCCGCGACCTGCCCAACCGCGCCGCAGACATCCCGGCCGAGATCAAGAAGGAGCCGTGGGGCCGGATGGCGGTCGACGTCGATCACGAGTTCACGCCGTACTACGTCGTCGACCCGGACAAGAAGCGCGTTGTGGCCGACCTGCGCAAGCGGCTCAAGGAAGCCGAGGAGCTGCTCCTCGCAACGGACGAAGACCGAGAAGGCGAGGCGATCGCCTGGCATCTCCACGAGGTGCTGAAGCCGAAGGTTCCGGTGCGGCGCATGGTGTTCCACGAGATCACGCGCGAGGCGATCCAGCGGGCTCTCGGCGAGACGAGGGAGATCGACGAGCGCCTCGTCGACGCCCAGGAGACTCGCCGGATCCTCGACCGACTCTACGGCTACGAGGTCTCGCCCGTCCTCTGGAAGAAGGTGACCCAGGGACTCTCGGCGGGGCGAGTGCAGTCCGTGGCGACGCGCCTCGTGGTCGAGCGAGAGCGCGAGCGGCGCGCCTTCGTCGCGGCGAGCTACTGGGACATCGAGGGCAGCTTCGACCCCGGCTCGTTCGAAGCCCGGCTCGTCGCGGTCGACGGCAAGCGCATCGCCCAGGGCCGCGACTTCCGGCAGGACGGCACGCTGGAGTCCTCCGACCTCACGAGACTCGACGAAGCTGCCGCGCGAGGCCTGGCAGACCGGCTCGAGGGTGCCGAGTTCGGAGTCCGCGCCGTCGAGGAGAAGCCGTACACCCGGCGTCCCGCTCCGCCCTTCATGACGTCGACCCTCCAGCAGGAAGCGAGCCGGAAGCTCCGCTTCTCCGCGCAGACGACGATGCGGGTCGCCCAGCGCCTCTACGAGTCCGGCTACATCACGTACATGCGTACCGACTCGACGACCCTCTCGGAGGCTGCCCTCACGGCTGCCCGGACGCAGGCGGTCGAGCTCTACGGGCCGGACCACGTCCCCGCTCGGCCCCGGCGATACGAGCGGCGCGTCAAAAACGCGAAGGAGGCGCACGAGGCGATCCGGCCGGCCGGCGACTCGTTCCGCACCCCGCAGCAAGTCGCACACGAGCTCGATCGCGACCAGCTCGCGCTCTACGAGCTGATCTGGATGCGAACGGTCGCCTCGCAGATGGAGGACGCGCGCGGCCGGACGGTGTCGCTGCGCCTCGGCGCGACCTCGACGGCCGGAGAGGACGCGGAGTTCGGCGCGTCGGGCACGGTGATCACGTTCCGCGGGTTCCTCGCTGCATACGAGGAAGGGAAGGACGAGGAGCCGGCGGGCGGCGACGAGGACGAGCGACGGCTACCTCCGCTCGCTGCGGGAGACCGCGTCGAGGCCCGCTCGCTCGAGCCCCGCGGTCACGAGACGGCACCGCCTGCGCGGTATACCGAGGCGACGCTGGTCAAGGCGCTCGAGGATCGCGGGATCGGACGGCCGTCGACGTACGCTTCGATCCTCGGCACGATCGTCGACCGCGGCTACATCTTCAAGAAGGGCACGGCGCTGGTCCCGACGTTCCTCGCGTTCGCGGTCACTCAGCTGCTCGAACAGCACTTCGGTCGGCTCGTCGACTACGACTTCACCGCCCGCCTGGAGGACGACCTCGACCGGATCGCAGCGGGCGAGGAGCAGCGCGTAGACTGGCTGACGCGCTTCTACCGAGGCAGCACGGACGAGAAGGGCCTTCACGCGCTCGTCACGGAGCATCTCGACGACATCGACCCGCGGGCGGTCAGCTCGATCGAGATCGGCGACGGGATCGTCCTCCGCGTCGGCCGTTACGGCCCGTATCTCGTCCGCGGCGAAGACCGCGCAAGCGTCCCCGACGAGATCGCGCCGGACGAGCTCACGGTCGAGAAGGCGACAGAGCTCCTCGAGCGGCCATCGGGCGACCGGGTCGTCGGAACCGATCCGGCGACCGGGCTGGAGATCGCCGCGAAGACCGGTCGCTACGGCCCCTACGTGACGGAGATGCTGCCCGAGGGCGCCTCCGACAAACCGAGGACGGCATCGCTCTTCGCCTCGATGTCTCCGGAAACCGTGACGCTCGAGCAGGCACTCGAGCTCCTGTCCTTCCCACGCTCGCTGGGGAAGGCGCCGGACGGCGAAAACGTGCTCGCCCAGAACGGACGCTACGGACCGTTCGTCAAGAAGGGCAGCGAGACGCGATCCCTGGAAGCCGAGGAGCAGTTGCTCACCGTCACGCTCGAGCAGGCGCTCTCCCTCCTGGCGCAGCCGAAGACCAGGCGAGCGCGCGGCCAAGCGGAGACTCGGGGACCGTTGCGGGAGCTCGGACCCGATCCGTCGAGCGGCAAGCCGCTCGTCGTCAAGGATGGGCGCTTCGGCCCCTACGTCACGGACGGAGAGACGAACGCGAGCCTTCGCCGCGGTGACGAGCCCGCGTCCCTCACGATCGAGCGGGCGGTCGAACTCCTGGCCGAACGACGCGCGGCTGGCCCATCCAAGCGATCACGCCGGCGCACGACCAAGCCGAAATAACAGACACCTAACCATCTCGACCGACGGCCGTCGTATGATGCGAGGGCTGGTCTGGCCTCGTTTGTGTGCGCGTCAGTGAACCGCCGAGCCCCAGCCGCGGAATAAACAGACAGAGCGCGCGCGTTTTCGAGCTTGTGACATATCCGGTAGCGAAGGAAAGCCTGGGAAACACAGGAAAATCGACATAGACTGCGTAGAGATCGTTACACCCGTCGTTCCAGCCGAGGATCGAAGCGCACGCGAAAGGACTGAAACACCTCTTTGACGCAGAACCAGATGATCGAGTTGTTCGAATCCGACCAGGCCAAGGCGCTGATCGAGCGCTCGGAGGAGCGCGGCTTCATCGAACCGGCCGAGTTCGAGGCGTTCGTCCTCGAGCACGACCTGAACGAGCAGGAGAGCGAAGCGCTCCAGCGTGAGCTCGAGACGATCGGCCTCGAGGTCGGTCAGCCGCAGCAGAACGACGCCGAGCGCGAGAAGGAGGTCGCGGAGAACGGTGTCTGGGCTGCAGAGGCTCTGACCGGAGCCGCCGACTCGCTCCAGCTCTTCCTCGCCGACGTCGGCCGCCACAAGCTGCTCACCGCCGCCGAGGAAGTGACGCTCGCCAAGCAGATCGAGCGCGGCGACCCGGTCGCGAAGCGCCGCATGATCGAGTCGAACCTCCGCCTGGTCGTCTCGATCGCGAAGGGCTACCGCGGACTCGGGGTCCCGTTCCTCGACCTGATCCAGGAGGGCACCCTCGGCCTGAACCGCGCGGTCGAGAAGTTCGACTGGCGACGCGGCTACAAGTTCTCGACATACGCGACCTGGTGGATTCGCCAGTCGGTACAGCGAGCCGTCGCGAACCACGCCCGCACGATCCGCGTGCCGGTGCACGTCGTCGAGCGTCAGCAGAAGCTGTCGCGCGCGGCGCGCCGGCTCGAGGTCGAGCTCGGTCGCGAGGCGACAAAGGAGGAGCTCGCCGAGGCGACTGGCCTGCCTCTGCAGCACGTCGATGAGGCGCTCGGTGCGGCGCACGCATCCGTCTCGCTCAACCAGACGGTCGGAGCCGACGACGAGGGCGAGCTCGGTGACCTCTTCGCCGACCGCGAGGCAGCCGATCCGTTCGACGAGGCCGAGGAGTCGCTCCGCCGGCAGGGTGTGCGGAAGGCGCTCGACGCTCTCCCGGAGCGGGAGCGGCGCATCCTCGAGCTTCGATTCGGCTTCGAGGGCGAGCCTTGGACGCTCGAGGCGATCGGGCACGAGCTCGACCTGACCCGCGAGCGGGTCCGCCAGCTCGAGGGACAGGCGCTCTCACGCCTCGCCGCGCTGCGCGAGCTCGCCTCGCTCGCGGCGTAGCCTCGAGCGCACCAGCCGACACGAGCTCATAGTTCATTTGGCCTGGTCCCCAGGGCTTTCACCGAACGCCAACCTTTCGGTCTCAGACCAGTCATAATGGGCGCCCCCGTGCTGGCGCATGGGACATCCCGGGGAAAGGAGCAGGATGCGTTCATTGGCAAGGATTGGCGTGCTCGTGGCTGTGATCGCGCTCGTGAGCGTGGCGGCCGCCTACGCCGCCGTCGGAAAACGTTCGGCGAGCGACACCCTCGTCTACGGGGCGTCGGCCGACCCGGCGCTGCTCGACCCGTCGCTCACCTCTGACGGCGAGTCGCTGCGGCCAGCCGGCCAGATCTTCGACAGCCTCGTGACGTTCAAGCCCGGCACGAGCATCGTGGTTCCCTCGCTCGCCACGGGCTGGACCGTGAGCAAGAACCACCTGGAGTGGACGTTCAAGCTCCGGCAGGGCGTCAAGTTCTCGGACGGCACGCCGTTCAACGCCGCGGCTGTCTGCACGAACTTCACCCGCTGGTATCACTTCCCGGCGCCGCTGCAGAGCGACGCGCTGAGCTACTACTGGCAGACGGTCTTCGGTGGCTTCGCCAACCCGGCCCCCGGCAACCCCGGGCCGGCTCAGAGCCTCTACCATGGCTGCAAGGCGCACGGGCAGTACTCCGTCTCGATCATCTTGAACCGGCCGTCGTCGTCGTTCCTGTCGGCGATCGGACTGCCGAACTTCGGGATCGCGAGCCCGGCGGCCCTCAAGAAGTATCAGGCGGATGCGGGCACCGTCGACGCGACGGGGGTCTTCCACCCCACCGGAACGTTCGCAACGCAGCATCCGATCAGCACCGGCCCCTACATGCTCCAGTCCTGGCAGCCGGGCAACAAGCTCGTGCTCGTCGCGAACCCCAACTACTGGGGGCCCAAGCCCAAGATCAAGCGGATCATCTACATCCCGATCGGGGACCCCGCAGCACGCCTACAGGCACTCCAGTCCGGTGAGGTGCAGGCCTACGACAATGTCGACCCGGCCGACTTCGCCACGATCCGAGGGGACAAGAAGTTCAAGCTGTTCCTCCGTCCGCCCACGAGCCTCGGCTACGTCGGCATCAACCAGTCGATCCCACCGATGAACAACCTGCTCGTGCGGCAGGCGGTCGCGTACGGACTCAACGGTGCAGCCGTCGCGAAGGCGTTCTACGGCGGAGCCGGAACACCCGCGACCCAGTTCCTGCCACCCTCGCTCGTCGGGTACGCGAAGACGGGCGTCCCGTCCTACCCGTATGACCCGGCGAAGTCGATCGCGCTCCTGAAGCAGGCAGGCCTGACGCCGCCGGTGAAGGTGGACTTCTGGTACCCCACCAGCGTCTCCCGCCCGTACATGCCCGATCCGCAGCGCAACTTCGAGGCGTTCGCGGCGAGCCTGAACAAGGCGGGCTTCCAGGTCGTGCCCCACTCGGCGCCCTGGCGTCCCGACTACCGCGCGGGAGTCCAGGCCGGCAAGGATCAGCTCTTCCTGTTCGGCTGGAACCCTGACTTCATCGACCCGGCGAACTACCTGAACGTCCACTTCGGCGTCCAGGAGGCGCAGTTCGGCTTCAACAACCCGTCGCTGTTCTCGCTGCTGGCGAAGGCGGATGCCGAGCCGGACGCCGCGAAGCGGGCGGCTCTCTACCAGCAGGCAAGCGTCCAGGTGATGAAGTTCCTTCCGGTCGTCCCCTACGTTTGGGCAGCCGGCGCCATCGCCATCGACAGCAACATCAAGGGCTTCGTTCCGAGCCCGGTCGGCACGGTAAACGAGTCCATGGCCGCTCTTTCGTTCGGATAGGACAAGGTCGAGCACGCAGCCGGCGGACGACTAGATGCTTCGATTCGTCGTCCGCCGGCTCCTGCTCCTCGTCCCGATCCTGCTCGGCCTCTCGATCCTCGTCTTCGCGTGGATCAGGGCGCTACCCGGATCGCCTGCGGAGTCGCTGCTGGGTGAGCACGCCACCCCTGCCGCCGTGGCACAGATCCGCCACCAGTACGGGCTCGACAAGCCCCTCTACGTCCAGTACTGGGACTACCTGAAGACGATCGGAACTGGCAACCTCGGCACGAGCATCGCGAGCACGAGAACCGTGACCTACGAGCTGGAGCATCGGTTCCCGGCGACGATCGAGCTGGCACTCAGCGCCATGCTGTTCGCCCTCCTCTTGGGGATCCCGCTCGGAGTGTTGTCGGCGAAGAGGTACGGGTCGTGGTTCGACCGCGCCAGCCTCGTCGCGTCCCTGATCGGCATCTCGATTCCCGTCTTCTTCCTCGGGCTGATCCTCAAGTACATCTTCGCCGTGAGACTGCATTGGCTGCCGAGCATCGGCCGCGAAAGCGTCCTCGCCACGCGGCACCACCCGACGAACTTCTACGTCCTCGACGCCATCATCGAGCGCGATCCGGGAGCGCTCTGGGACACGATCAAGCACCTGATCCTGCCCTCGATCGCCCTCGGGTCGATTCCGCTCGCGATCGTCACGCGCATCACGAGAGCCTCGGTCCTCGACGTGCAGAACGAGGACTACGTGCGGACGGCGCGCGCAAAAGGGCTATCGCCCGGTGTGGTCGAGCGACGCCACATCCTGCGCAACGCGCTGCTTCCGATCAGCACGATCATCGG
>Ga0187779_10001615_pt1 | contig 14033 bp, 11 predicted proteins | sample 1015_Q2_SP10_10__FD_132435 | JGI IMG/M metagenome (GOLD analysis project Ga0187779, IMG submission 132435) | Tropical peat soil microbial communities from peatlands in Department of Meta, Colombia - 1015_Q2_SP10_10_MG | ecosystem: Environmental > Terrestrial > Soil > Wetlands > Peat | place... | reverse complement strand
TTCGAGTGCAGGATGAAGTGCGCTCAAAAGATGCTTGACAGAGCCGACATTGTCAGAAAGGGGATTTTGCGCCAACTACCCTAATCCGAAAAGTGTAGGAGTCCTCCCTTCGCAGCAATCGTTAGTAGGGATGGGACCTCATTTTAGAGGTGGAACGAATGTTTCCTGACCCGCAACAAGTTGCCACTTGCCAACTCTCTTAACCCAGACGTCCGTGAAGCGGTACGTGCCGCTCAAGTCCGTCGTTTTATACCGGACATTTTCCACCAGTTTCCCGGTAATGACCGCAACATGCCCGAAGTCCTGTACCGTCACGTCAGACATGTCGATCGATTCAAATTTCAGATCGCCCGATTTTAGACTGGCTACCTGGTCAGACTTGTGGGTCACTGACCCATCGGCCTCTGTAAAGATCAGGTCGTCTGCCTCGATCTGCTCGAGAGCCTTCCAATCCCCGCGCAATAGGACTTGGTTGAAGCCGGCTTCGAGGGCAGTCAATTCTGCCTTACCACTGTTCTGCGCATGAAGTAGGACCAATGCTCCAAGAAACACGCTCAAAATCGCAATTTTCAAATATGCACCCCCGTTCAAAGGCGAGAGCATAACACGGCGGCACGAGGGAAGTGACCGTGACTCTCGCAAACTCGAATGTCTTGATTCCTTATGCTTCTCTTGCTGCACCTCCGGTTTTCCAAAACGATTTGATTTTGGAATCTGGACATGCGGAGTGGCGGATAGCGCCGAGAACCGGAAATCGGCTCGGTTAGAAGGGCGTTTGTCGGTACCGACCTCACGTTGTTGATCGGGTTCCTCAGCGCAGAACAAAAAGCCGGCAATGTTTAAAATCTATCACCACAGAAGTGAACTCAAAGAGTTGAATCGCTCACAGCGCTCACACTAGAGATGTCACTAAACGCAGGAGGTAAGCGGGCTGCCGGTCAAACTTTTCATACTTGGATTCATTTGTCGTGGAGAGCATCTCATAGACAAGCTCCTCATCGAGGGGATCGACAAGGTCGATCTTTGCAATAATGACTTCCCCGTCGGAGCACGTGAAGCGAATCACTTTGCCAATATTTTGTTGAAGCAGGACAATCGCCTCTGGTGTCATATTCCTCGCCGTCAGTGGATTATGAGTGATATTGGGGTTTATCGCCAACTAACCATTAGCTTCCGAATAGCCGACAAACCACGAGCTGGCTTGTTTTGTGGCCGTTCATGACTAGCCCATGGCGGCCGTCCACTTTCACTTCAACTTGGCATACTCTTCCTTAGCTCGCTTGAGCACAGGGAGGTCGGGGTCGGCATCTTTCCACACTTCGAAGAAGTACTGGAAAGCCCTGTTGGCTTTCGCCGAATCCCCCGCAAGCGCGAACCCGCGTGCCAATCCAAGGTATGAGAGCGAATAGTACTGTCCCCAATTCGGGTGGACCCAGGTAGCTCCCCAGTTGGCACCCTTATGATCCACGATTTTTTGAAACTCAGCCGCTGCGTCAGCGCCCTTATGCATTCTCAGGTAAGCCAGGCCACGCACGTAAATCGCATCCGGGTAAGCCCGTTCGTAAGGCGAGGCGGATTCCAGCAGTACGACGCTCTTTGCAGGTTCATCGCGTTGGAGGGCGATCATCGCTTGAATCTCGGGTAGCTGTACGGCATTCCAGATCGTTCCGCGTGGAAAGTTTCTCGAAGTATCCGCAGCCAGTTTCTCGGCAAGGACCAATTCACCGCATAATGCCAGCGCAAGAGCAGGACGCCCAAGACGGCGCACAGTACTACAGTTGCCTGCCAACGCATCAGCACGCACATCAGCTTCTTCGAATTCGGCGGCGACATACCGGAATCCCTGGCGCAGCGCTGAGTCGGACGCACGCTGGTAGGACTCATGCGATTCACGACGACGGCCGTGTACATTCAGATCGGCCGCCTGCAATCCGAAGCTGAGGTACTCCTGGGGCTTGCCTGCGAACCATTGAATCTCCTTAGCGATGGCTGCTTTGTCGTCTTCGACATAAGCCAATTCGAGGAAACGCTGGTGAATTCTTGGACCGTCGGTCCCCTCTGCCTTCACTCTCGCTGCTACTTGGTCGGCTTCTGAGAAGCGATCCAGGCAAATGTAGGCGTCCAATTCGCGGCGATAGGGAGGTTCGACTTTGGGTTCCAACTGCGCCGCTTTTTCACCCTCCTTCAGCCCCTCTTCAAATCGCCCCATATCGATATAGGTGAGGCTTATTTGGTTATAGGAGCCCCACCTGTGGAGATAGTTGCGGGCAGCCAGTTGATAGGCATCTATCTCCTTGTCCAATTCACCAGTGGACCTGTAGTAGTAGGCAGTGATCTCGGTCCGCTCGGCTTCTGAAACGCGATCGACCAGACCGAAAGCTCGTTTGGCGTACTCGGCACTGCGTTCCATATCCCCGGCCTGTTCATACGCGACGCCCAGTAAGTAGTAAGCGAGCGCGAAGTTCGAATCGATTGCCGTGGCGCGCTCAAACAATGGGACAGCGGCCAGATAGCGACCCTGCTCCATAATCAAAACACCCTCGGTGTAGGCCTGAAGAGCTTCGAGCGAAGGAGTCGTTACCTGTTCGAGTGGTCGATTCAGTTCCTGGATCGAACTGAGCGACTCTCCCAGTTTCCTGCGGATCGCAGTCGCCGCGTTTCCCAGTGCGTTTAACACATGTTCTTCATCTTCGGCTTGGACCTGCTCGCGGGCGAGCGTTGCCCCATCCTGACAGGTCGTTGCCTGGAGGGTGATGACATAGTTTTTTCCCAAACTTCCTATCATGCCGTTGATTGTGGCAGCACCTCCTTCTCGCACGCAGACATCGTGGGCAATCTGATCAGTGATGCGTGCTCCAGGCTGAAGATTCATTAGGCGCAGATCGTGCTGCAGTTGCCCATCATCCATTACTTTCAGGAAAGGCGATTGTTCCAGCTGAATGGAAAGTCCCTGGCGCAACGTTCCATCGAACACGGGGTCACCGGTGGAATTGGTGAAGTCGGCGAGCACCACGGTATCTTTCTCGGTGAGCACCGGCGTCGGGTGGGTCAAAATCCGGACAACCCCGACAGCCACGGCAACCACAATCATCGCACCCAGCGCAATCCATCCCCACGGTTTCGTCTGCCGGGTCTCCACCTGTACTCTGGAATGCTGCGCCGCGACAACGCTGACTTCTTGTTGCGGCACCAGTCGCACGCTTTCAGCAAGCCGATAGCCTCGTCCGGGGACGGTGAGGATGTACTGGTGGTCCTGCTGGCTCTCCCCCAGTGCCTTGCGCAGCATGAAGATGTTGCGGCTCAGGTTGGCCTCTTCGACAAACGTGTCGGGCCAAACCGTCTTCATCAAGTCGTCTTTGGTGACGACCTCTTTGCTGTGCCGCACCAGAACCAGGAGGATTTGAAACGTCTTCGGCGTGAGCGGAACCGGTTCGCCAGACCGCAGCAGAATCTCCTTTTCCGGATCAACGCGAAAAGGGCCGAACTCGTAGAGTTCCTTGAGTCGCTGGCTCTCGCTCGCAGACATTGGAGCGCCCCACCCGAGCGTTAGCAGCGGATTTTAGCACGGTCCGGAATCTCCGCCGCCAAACCCGCCGTTCACCCGAATCTATCGAACTACCTTGTTTTCTTGCCGTTAGCTGGTTGCGAGAAATTATCAGAAATTTTCAGAAGGCCTGGAAGGACTTTTCAACCGCAGTTCGGGCAAGCTCCAGTCCGTTTTTGCACACAGGCCGTTCAGAAAGGACCTCATGGCAAAGCAGACCAAGATCACGATCGAAACCGATTCCCTGCTGATCCTGCGCGGCCGAAATTCGAACCGCTCATGGTGTCCGCAATGCGCGGCCGAGGCAGAGATGATCGCGCTCGAAGACGTCGGCGTGCTCTCGAACCTCGACCGGGCTGCCATGGAGGAATGGTTCAACTCGGGGGAATTCCATCGGTCAAAGTCGGCCAATGGCTCGGCCCTGATTTGCCTGAACTCACTGGTCAAACACACACAGAAGCTGAAAACCACTTAGCGCAGCTGCACATTCAAAAAAAAAAGGAGATGACCATGAAACGCATCACGATCGCAAAAGCTTTCACAATCGCCGCATTCACTGCACTCGCTCTGGGCGTAACAGCCACAGCGAACGCCTACGACAAAGGATGCTCTAACGCCACCCTGAAGGGCACCTTCGCAGAGAAGGACACCGGATTCATTATGAACACGCCGCCCGCGCCGGCCTCCCTTTTCGCGGGTGTCAATCTGGACACCTTCGACGGGAAGGGCACAATTACGGCTATTGGATTCGCAACCGTGGACGGCAACGGAGGCCCACAAACAGAAAGTGGCACCTATACGGTGAACCCTGATTGCACCGGTACTTACGAGGTTCAGATTCCTCCTGGAGGAAGCTTTACGGCTCACGCTTCATTCGTCATCGATGATGGCGGGAATGAACTTCAAATCATCGTGACAGACCCAGGCAATGTGATTACCTGCATCGCGCGCAAGCAATTTCCGAAACGGGGAGAGCCAGATCGGGACGACTCGAAAGAATGACGGCTTCCGGCCCTGGCAGCAAAGGCTATCAGCCTTTAAGGCCCACCATCGGGGCGGGCCTCTCTTGTTTCAATGGCTGTCTGGAACACAGCTCGGTTAACTGGCCGGCATTGGCCAAGACGACGCATCACAGGCAAACCGGAAGTCAATTGCTGAAGTCAGGCGTTATCGCTCAAAACCCCTGCCGAAAGCACTTGAGTGAAATGGCGATTTTTTTGACAACGACCTTCGCGACGAGAATTGCAGAATTAATCCAATGCAGGAAAGCAGCTCGTTTTCGCGGTCTTGGGAAGAAGCGCAAACCTCTTTGGTTGGGCAGAGGCGCTATGCTTGCAGTTTCGCACAAATCCAGTCCGAGATCGCCACGACAATCGAATGAGGTGAGAAAAGCGAGTTCCACTGCTGACCTGCTAAGTTTGTTCGTCCAGAAATTCCTTTTCTTGATGTTCCGAGACGTTAAGGTACTCGGAGTGTCGACACATTAACGCTATTTTCAGTTCCATTCAGATAGTTAAACCGAACAGACCTGTTCCTTCGACGCGAACACTTGCTTTCAACGCAAACCGTCACGCGCCGAACAGATCAACTCAATGCCTCGGGCGACTTAACATGTCTTTGCTGCAAAGAGGTTGACTAGGCGGAACGACGAGCACATCTGGGTATATGGGGGAGGGGCCGGTTAATAGAGGATCCATCGGGAAACCACGAAGGTTCGAATCGAGAAATGCTGCAATATATTGTCGGATCGCAGCAATGGTTTTGTCCGGTCCCATCGTGCCGGTCTTCACGGCGCCCTTTGCGAGCCACACAGCATCCGATGGCGTCAGGTGCTCGGATCCCTCGAGGTTCACGGCGAAGCGCGGACCATGAAGGTTGTTCCACAACTTGCATTCGTTTTCCGTCCACTGTTCTCGACCGGATGCCAGAATAAAGACCGGCGCTTGGGTTGTCCCTACAACGCCATCCGGCACATAGCCATCATGGACATCAATGATGAGACCCACCTTAAAGCGAGCCTCCTCATCCACGGCGAGGGATGCAGCCAATCCTCCCATGGAGTGGCCCGCGACAGCCATTCGGCCAGTATCCAATTTTCCCGCGAACGGGCTATGGGCGGATCGGCTGAGCTGATCCAATTCGAAGGCCAGAAATTTCAAGTCATCTAAGCGAACGGAGAGCGCGAAGGCAAGGTCCTCGTCATCCTCGAGCAGTTTGTCACCCAGATGGCTGCCGAAACCGGAGTGGACAAATCGCCCATCGGGAAATTGGACGGCTGTTGCTTCGTAGGTATGGTCCACGGAGGCGACCACATAACCACGGCTGGCGAGATCCTCGAATAGGAATGTGTAGTCAGTGAAAGTTCCCGTATAGCCATGGCTGAATACCACGACCGGGTGGGGGCCATCGGCGACGGGAGCGTCTAGACAACTGTTCGTGGACACTGCCGGCAGTGGCAATTTCATCAATTGAGAGAAGTAGCTCCAGACGGCAGCCGGTGCGTATTCTGCGGGGCGGCAAGACTGGTCGAGAGAAGCTGGATACCAGAAGCGAACCATCAGTTCCCGTCGGCTTCGGTTCTCGAGGAACGGATCTTCGCGGGTGGAATCGACAATGTGCATCAGCCGGGTTCCCACCACAGTTGGGCCGGTCGGTTGGGGCGTTGTCGCTGTTCCGAAAGTAGTCAAGGCGGTACGCACAGGTGTCCCGCTCAACGTCTGTTTAATTTGTGCGCGACAAATGGCGCGCCCTGTCCCGGACAAGCTTACCTGCTGGGGACTATCGGTACTGGTGTCAGTTATCGAGAGCGTAGCAGTGCGAGAACCGGCTGTCTTGGGCTTGAAGACAACACTGATATTGCACGTAGCGCCAGAGGCAACAGTCGTTCCGCATGGATTGGTCGGGCTGACTATGAAATCCGCGGCATCGGTTCCGGTGATGGTGATCCCTTTGATGCTGAGATTGGAGTTTCCGGTGTTGGTGAGAGTTGTCGACTGCGGCGGGCTCGATGCCCCGATTGCAAAATTGCCAAACTTCAGATTTGCTGGAACCAGCTTTACCGAGCCGGTCGAAAGCGTAACGGTGGCAACATCTGTCTTAGTGCTATCGGAAGTTGAAACTGCTGTGACACTGACGCTCGAGTTCGACGGGATCGAGGTGGGAGCTGTGTAAGTTGCAGCCGCGCCGCTCGTCGTGGAAGGGGGACTAATCGCCCCACAGGCGGGAGAGCAGGAGGACGCTCCTTGTGTAAGAGTCCAACTGACACCCTTATTTGCTGGATCGTTGGCGACAGTCCCAGTGAACGTCTGACTTAGGCTTACGGGTATCAGTGCGCTGTTGGGGGAAACAGAAACCGTAATCGCAGGAACCGTGATTACAGCACTGCCAGACGCAGCATTGTTGAATACCGAGTTGGCTGTCAAGGTCACCGGCAGATCGGTCTCTGGAGGTGTCGGCGGAGCAGAATAAGTGGTGGGAACCCCACTTGCCGTTGTCGCGGGCGAGAACGTGCCGCAGGGGGGCGACTGGCACGAGAGGGACCAGGCGACGCCCAGGTTCTTCGGATCATTTGCGACCGTGGCCGTGAACGGAGCAGTCGCACCTGCGATCACGGTGGCCGAACTTGGATTCATGGAAACTGCAAGGCCCGGTACAGTTACCGCGGCTGAGTTTGTCACTGTGTTGTTGGCTACCGCAGCGGCGGTGACGCTGACCGATAGATCCCCAATAGGCAACGGTGGGGCAGAGTAGGTCGTTGGAACGCCGCTTGCAGTCGAAGAGGGTGACACCGTTCCGCAGGGGGCTGAGACGCAGGAAACCGTCCAAGTAACGCCTCCCTTGGAGGGGTCGTTAGCAACGGTTGCTGAAATATTTGTGGTTGTTCCCGCAGCCACCGTGACCGTTTGTGGGTTGATCGCGATAGTCAGACCAGACACTGTAACCGTTGCAGACTGTGAGGTGACCATGTCCGCGACCGAAGTGGCAAGAAGCGTTACCGATAGATCACTCGCGGGCGGAGTGCTGGGGGCCGTGTAAGTGGTGGGACTGCCGCTCTGGGTGCGAACCGGCGAAACGGTTCCGCACGGACCTGACGCACAGGTGACTGTCCAAGAAACTCCCATATTGCTGGAGTCGTTTGCGACGATTGCAGTGAATTTTTGCTGCCCACCTGCCTGCAATGTCGCAGAGGATGGAGAAACCGCAACGCTGATAGGAGGTGGTGGAGACTGAGAGCTACCTCCGCCGCATCCGACATCGCTAACTGCTAAACCAGCAAAAAATAGAAGCAGCGGGAGCGATGCGTTCCTGTTCGACATCATACCCCCTCAAAGCGATTCCTTCGTCCTCAACAATTCGCGGCTAGCATGCGGAATAAGCACCAGCCTGCCGCGAGGCAGAGATTGACAAATTAGATCATTAAGAAGGTTCTCGGCGGCGCATGCTGGTGCTTCGCTACTTTAGCCACCTCTGTTGCCTGTATGATTTTCTTAACCGCTTCGCTTAACCAGGAAACGGGAACGATTGCCGCTCAGCACTGATAAGTGCCACTAGAGATTTGCTTCTAGAAAGGACGGATTGTACACCAAAAGATCGTGCTTGTGCACCAGAGGTCTTTGGCCTAAAGTCTTTTCCGCACATGAGGAAATTCCTGTTCGGAGAATGCGGCGTTGAGAGCTTCTAGCCGTGGTCTCAACAATCTTGCGGCATCAGCGAGGTCATTGACGATGTCGTGCTCCGAGAAATGCCTCTGTTCAAACGCGGCAACGAGCGGACCAAGTTCGTAGGACCGTAGTGGATCGTGTTTTGGGGCGACGGACACAGTTGTGTCACCATGCCAACGCGTTATCGTAAACAACAGGTTGCCCCAAGGAATCTGTGCCGAAGGCCATTCAGCCCGTAGAACGCTGAGGGAACTTGGCTCCGAGACTAGGAAATACAAATCTCGCGTGATGTCATCTGCCAATTCACGATTGGCTTTGCGTTCGAGCCAAGGATTCAGCCACCATGCTGCCGCTCGCCTCGCAGCAGATTCAACTAGGATAGATGGTAGGCCCGAATGGATTCGAACCATCGACCTCTTCCGTGTCAAGGAAGCGCTCTGGACCAGCTGAGCTACGGGCCTACGATGGCAACGCTGTGAATTCATTCTAACGGCCTGCGCGGAATTCCGGCAACAAAGCCCAAACCCAGAGCAGCTGAAATCAGAGGTGCATGTGCGCTGGTGTCGGCTCGTGCCGTCCCAAAACACCCAGCGAAATTTTATTTGCGTCCCAGAAAACGAATGCGCGAGGTAAACGAGCGATGTCCGTAACCGCTGAAAGTGAGGAATTGCGGGGAATTGACATCGGCGTTGACAAAAATAGGATTCAGGTTGTCAGTGATATTGTCGAAGCCGCCGCGGAGTGCCCAATAGTATCCAAACGCATGAAAGCGTTTCTCGAGATGCAAGTTCAAGCTGAAGTATGTTGGGAAGCGGCGTGAACCGGGCGGCTCAACCAGTTCCTGCAGATCGTTATAAACGTCGAAGGGAAATCCATTGCGGGCTTCGGCCGAGTAGGCGAGATCCAGGTGACGAATAACGGGTAAGCTGAAGAACGGAAGGTAGCCCCAGGAAAGAAAGCGATTCGGCGCATCCCACGGAAAAGGGCCCGGCCCTTGCGGGCTGAGGAAGGGACTATCGACATTGAAATCCAGCACCTGGTTGGAGCGGGCGCTAGAGCGGGCGTACGAAGCGCTGACGGCATAGTATTGCCCAAAGTTTCGCCGCAGGGTGAATTGAATGGAGTGGTAGTGATCCTGCCGAGTGTTTTGGAGAATGAAGTTACCGCCGAGTGCTTCGTTGATCGTGTCGTAGACGAAATCATAAGTTCCCTCGCGCTGGATATATTCGGCTTTGAGGAAAATGTTTCTTGGCAGCTTCCGTTCCAAGGCGAGGCTCCAGTTCAGAAATCGAGGAGCTTGCAATGCATTTCGGTCAACTGAGAAGCTCGAAACAACGGGGGTTGGCGTTGCGAGCGGAGCGCCGCCTAGATCTACTGGATCGCCTTTCGAGTTGAAAAAATAGTCGGCTCGTTGACCGGCAAACGGCCGCGCAATCAAGATCAGGTGGGTCGCGTCGTAAATCACCCCTACCCCGGCGGACAACTTAGTGTTCCCAGAATTATCCAGAACGTAGGTGCCGGCGAGACGCGGCGAGATTAGCGGATTGCGGACGATCTGGTCCCAATCGAATCGTAAACCGGGCTCGATCAGCAGCCGGTCTTTAATCGACCAGCGATCTTCGATGTATCCACTCGCCTCGGAATTGTAGGTAGTCGAAAAAGTTCCGCCGGAGAAAACGGAATAGCGAGCGCAAGGATATTGCGACGCGAAGGGCTGCATTATGGGAATGCCACTTGCATTCGTGGGGCATGCGCCGTCGGACGTTAGGGGGGCTGTGCCCGGCCAGAACGAAATCGGTGTCCGGAGAAACTGCGCATCATAATCGATCCGATCCGCGTCGATCCCGAGTTGCAGGTCATGATGACCATGCCACTCGCGGGGGGGGAGATACAGGTTGAAAAGCAGCTGATACCTGCGTGCATGGGTCTGTTGGTCGAGGTAATAATTTCCCCCGGCAGTGGTCGTGGTTTGGAAATAGGGAGCTGATCCGTGCGGACTCAGAGCGAGGTTGTACTGATCAAAATTGAAACCTACTTCAAGCAGTTCGCCTCCGCTAAAGTAGTGCTGGTCTTTTACGCTGGCGATGTAAACAGATTCGGCGTCTTGGGGATTTGCAGTAGCGGGGCTGAATAGCGAAAGCCCGGAGTACTGATCGTTGAGATAGTTGTAAAGAAAACTCGTGGTGAGAATGTTACGGGAAGTGACGTTTGCTTGAACCTTCGTCAGATTCCCCGCACGCCAGTAATTGTCAGTATCTTGGCCGTTCGCAAGCTGCGGAATGATGAAATTGTTGTACTCGCCGTCGAGACCATCAAAGAACCACGCTTTTCCCTTTACGATCGGGCCGGAAAAGGTGAAACGCGGGGTCCATTGGTCGAGGGCCAATCCTTTCTTATTTTGTACCGAGGGAATGAAGTTGGTGGCGATCTCGTGGAAATGATCGTCGCCGATTCCCGTGTTCAGGTTCAGAACACCTCCCGAAGCCTTGCCGAACTGAGCTGGTTCGCGGCTTGGTTCGACTTCGATTGAGCGAAATGAATCCGTGCTGACCCGCACTAGTAACAGTCCGTTTGCTGGCTGAGTCACATTGAAACCGTCAAGCACGGTGAGGGTCTGGTAAGTTTCAGCTCCGGCGATGTGCGGTTGTCCGGAGCTGTCCTCTATGACTCCAGGAACGAAATTCAGAACGTTTCGGTAGTCATTTGTTCCGGGATAGGGAATATCGATGATGTCCATTCCGGTCAGTTCTTCTTTTGAGGCGATCTGCGCTGGATTGATTTCCGGGGCGGGTTCCTGAACATTGACCACCTCATGTATTTCTCGCTCATGCGCCAGTGTTACATCCAGATTAGGAGTGTTTTGGGGCTGCACCGCAGGCACTAGCGTGGAGTAGAAGCCCTGCTTTTGTATACGTAGCTGATACGTTTGCGCTTGAAGATTGTTGAAAACGCATCTGCCAGCAAAGTCGCTTTCACAGCGCAAACTGTTCGGCTGCTGAGTCGAATTCAACTGAACAATGGCCGACGGGACTGCCGAGCCATTTTCGTCGGTAACGACGACTTCCAGCCGGTACAACGCAGTCTTAGCTCCTGCCTGAACGCTGCGGGTTTGCCCGTTTCCAAAGTTTACGACTACACACAGAATCGCCCAGCAACCAGTCAGCTTGAGCACGCGTCCGGCAGGATACATTACTGGCATTTTCTCTCAACCGAAGCGGTTTTGCCTGTCGCTGTTCGCAAATCGGCAGATCGCTACGAGAACAATCAATCCACTTGATCGAATCACGGCGATTGCCAAGGGTTCGGCGTGTTATCTCTACTGGTACATAGCCTTGTGGGTCATTGAGCGCTTTGTGCAGTTAGCAGACAATCAGGCTATCTGAAACCGTGAGGGTACCGGTGAGAGTTCGAAAAGTCGCCATGGTTGCGTGGATCGTAATGGCTTTTGCTGCGCTCGGTGCGGCAAAAGACATAGCGCTGATTTCCAGTAAGACGAACCACATCGAAGGCGTTAACCAGGCAGAACTGGTAAAAATCTGCAAAGGGCAGACAAATCGCTGGCAGGATGGAAAAGCCGTCACGCTGGTAATTCGGGACCCAGCTTCAGCAGAAATGAAAATTATATTGCAGAAAATTTATGACCTGCCGAAGGAAGATGTCGCGGCGGTGATCGCCGCCGCCAACCACAATCGGCAGAATCATCCCGCCATTATTGTCGTCGACTCCGATGAAGCGCTGGTGAAAAAGGTGGAATCGACCCCCGGTAGCGTAGGCCTAGTAGACGTATACGCGATCACAAGTGGAGTGATCGTGGTTCGCATAGATAATAAGTTGCCGTTGGAGCCGGGATACCTGCTCCACGGGAATTGAGATCACATCGTCGTCCTCGCGGCATTGTAGCCAAGCCGCGGGCTGCGAACGATGAAAGGAGGTTAATGGACGACTCCGAGGTGAAGACAAACACAGGATCTCAGTCGCCGCGCCGCTATCCTCGTTATCCTGCCGACATGCGGATCTCACTTCAGGTCTTTCGGCCTACTGGAACAGTCTCCCTGTGGGGCCGTTCGACTGAGCTCGGTGAGGACGGGATTGGTGGAACCCTCACCGGAGAAGTGGAACCCGGGGAAGTAGTCTCGCTAGAGCTGTCTTTGCCGGCAGCTTATCCCATGAAATTGCGGGCGCTGGTTCGGTATCGCTCCGGACTACGCCACGGGTTTGAGTTCCTCGCGTTAAATAGCCAGCAGAAAGAAACTCTTCACCGGGTTTGTGAAATGCTTGCGACCGGCACCTGAGCCCTTAGAACTCGCCAATCACAATTACCTCAGTAACTTTAGCTTACTCTCTCAGATATCTAGCATATTGATATCACTGTGACGTCTCACGGGGAGGACTTCGATGGGTGAGAAACTCACCCCAACCGCGAGGTCTGTCGAGCATACGCGGACAAAGTTCTTGCGCGAAGCGCTTGAGCACAGCACTCCGGTGCTGTCGCGTCCTTCCAATGGCGCAACCCTGTCGGAAAAGTCGAGCTCGAAGCTCGACAGTGCGGAAGCCCAGGAGACTTATTTAGAGCATCTTCTCGAATGCGCTCCCGAAGCGATCGCCCTGCTGGATGTCGAGCACCGAGTGCTCCATGTCAACAGCGAGTTCACTCGGGTGTTTGGTTTCACAATGGAAGAAGCTTGGGGACGCAGTTTGGGATCGCTCGTCATGCCGCCCGACCGAGCAGCCGAGATCTCCTGGCTCAAGGAGATGCTTTACAAAGGGCAAAACACCACGTTGGAAACCAAGCGGCAGCGCAAAGATGGAACGCTGGTAGATGTTTTCGCTTCTGCTACTCCGGTGATGATCTCAGGTAAACAGGCAGGAGTCTGGGCTGTTTACCGGGACATCTCAGAAGAAAAGCGGGCGCAGTCTCTCAGTTCTGCCCTGTTGCGTATAGCGGAAAAAGCGAGCTCTGCAGAAGACCTGCACCAGTTTTACGGAGCGGTACACAACATCGTCGCGGAACTCATGTATGCCCGGAACCTGTATATCGCCTTGTATGATTCCAGCGCTCAGTTGCTTAGCTTTCCTTATTTTGTGGATGAGGCTGATCCCCGCCCAGAACCCAAGAAGCTCGGTAAAGGTTTAACTGAATACGTACTGCGAACGGGAGAGCCGCTATTGTGTACGCCGGAAGTATTCGAGCGCCTTGTCGCAAAGGGCGAGGCGGAATTGATCGGTGCCCCCTCTCTCGACTGGCTCGGGGTTCCTCTCAAAGTGGCCACTAACACCGTGGGTGTGGTGGTGGTGCAGAGTTATTCGGGAAACGTTCGTTTTGGCGAAAAAGAAAAAGGTATTCTTACTTTTGTCTCGCAGCAAGTGGCGTCCGCGATCGAGCATAAAAGAAACGAAGAGGCCCTCCGGCGATCGGAAGTGCGCTATCGTTCTCTGGTCCATAGTGCAGCCTACGGCATCTACTGTTCCACATTGGACGGAAAGTTTCTCGATGCCAATCCAGCACTGGTTGCCATGCTGGGCTATGACGGCATCGAACAGGTCCTTCAACTTGATCCGACGCGCGATCTCTTCATCGATGGCCACGAATTGAGCAGTCTGATGCAGAAGTTTCAAGCGGGTTCACGCCTCAACAATGCCGAGGTGCAGTGGAAACGTAAGGACGGCAAAGTCATCACCGTCCGGCTGAGTGGCCGTGTATTCAACAGTCCTCACGAAGCCTCCAACGTACTGGAGATCATTGCGGAAGACGTTACCGAACAGCGGGTACTCGAAAACCAGTTCCGTCAAGCACAAAAAATGGAAGCAGTGGGCAGGCTAGCAGGTGG